>LNAP01003633.1_pt1 | contig 18607 bp, 18 predicted proteins | sample 602601 | NCBI WGS metagenome assembly LNAP01 (sample SAMN02440304, study PRJNA202911) | soil metagenome | biome: Subtropical and temperate rainforests or woodlands; isolation source: soil samples (1 kg each in a 20% v/v slurry with milli Q water) were... ...
TTGGCGGAGCAGGCGGGATTCGAACCCGCGGAGGGCTATTAACCCTCACACGCTTTCCAGGCGTGCGACTTAAACCGCTCATCCACCGCTCCGAACAGCCTGCGATTCTAACCTGCACTCGGGCCCGTTTTGCCAGCCTGCACCATCCGCATGGCCGAAGCGATGAGCGCGGCCGTTTCCGACATGTTGCTGGGCACGATCAGCGTGGTGGTGGCGTCGGCCGCGACCTTGCCGTAGGCGTCGACCGCGCGCTCGGCCACCTTGAGCTGCACTGCCTGCTCGCCGCCTGGCTGGCGGATGGCGGCGGCTACGCGCTCGATGGCGTCGGCGGTGGCGGTCGCGACGGCGGTGATGGCCGCGGCTTCGCCCTGGGCGTTGTTGATCTGCGCCTGCTTCTCGCCCTCGGAGCGGGCGATGAAGGCTTCGCGCTCGCCGGTGGCGATGTTGATCTGCTCCTGGCGCCGGCCTTCGGAGGCGGCGATGAGTGCCCGCTTGCCGCGCTCGGCGGTGATCTGCGCCTGCATGGCCAGCAGGATCTCCTTCGGCGGCGTCAGGTCCTTGATCTCGTAGCGCAGCACCTTCACGCCCCAGTTGAGCGCCGCCTCGTCGATGGCGGCCACCACCTGGGCATTGATGATGTCGCGCTCCTCGAAGGTCTTGTCCAGCTCCAGCTTGCCGATCACGCTGCGCAACGAGGTCTGCGCCAGCTGCGTGACGGCCATGATGTAGTTCGACGAACCGTAGCTCGCGCGCATCGGGTCGGTCACCTGGAAGTACAGGATGCCGTCGACCTGCAACTGCGTATTGTCGCGCGTGATGCAGATCTGGCTGGGCACGTCGAGCGGGATCTCCTTCAGGCTGTGCTTGTAGGCGACCTTGTCGATGAAGGGGATGAGGAAGTTCGGGCCGGGCGTCATCGTGCTGTGGTACTTGCCCAGGCGCTCGCGCACCCAGGCGTTCTGCTGCGGCACGAACTTGACCGACTGGCTGATGAAGATGACGGCGATGACGAGGATGACGAGGGGGACGGTGTATTCCATGGAGTGCTTCCTTGTTGAGGGACTTCGGCCCGATTCAGATCTTGTCGACGACGAGGCGGCTGCCGATGATTTCGGCCACGCGGTGCTCGCCGGTGCAGGGCGAGTCGCCGGGGCGGGCTACCACGGTCCACAGGGCCCCGCGGTAATGCACCTGGGCTGTCCCGTCGTCGTTCCAGTGGTCCACATGCACGCGCTCCCCGATGTCGAGGTTGACGTCGCGGTTGGCGCTGCTGGGTGCGGCTGGCGGATGGCGCCGGCGCACCAGGTACCACGCGGCCACGGACCCGACGCCCACGACGGCAGCGACGAGCAGTTGCGTGCGCAAGCCGAAACCCGCATGCGCGGAAATCGCCGCAGCGGCGAAGCCGGTGCCGAGCAGCAGCAGGTAGACCGTGCCGGTGAGCAGCTCCAGCACGATGGCGCCACTGGCGATGAGCCACCAAAGGGTGGAGTCGGCCATGTCATCTCCTCGTTGTTGCGGGCCGGCCATTCTCGGGCATAAGGTGCATAGCCCTTTCGCGCGAATTCCGTACACTTCGCCCCTCTTTGCGCTTTTGCCTCTTCGTCTCTTCGCGTCTCCGGAGCCACCCGCATGAAATTTCGCTTTCCCATCGTCATCATCGACGAGGACTTCCGCGCCGAGAACACCTCGGGGCTCGGCATCCGCGCGCTCGCACAGGCCTTCGAGAGCGAAGGCTTCGAGGTGCTGGGCGTCACGAGCTACGGCGACCTGTCGCAGTTCGCCCAGCAGCAGAGCCGGGCCAGCGCCTTCATCCTCTCGATCGACGACGAGGAGTTCACGCCCGGCCCCGACCTCGACCCGGCCGTGCTGAACCTGCGCAGCTTCATCGAGCAGGTGCGCCGCAAGAACGCCGAGGTGCCGATCTACATCTACGGCGAAACCAAGACCTCGCGCCACATCCCGAACGACATCCTGCGCGAGCTGCATGGCTTCATCCACATGTTCGAGGACACGCCGGAGTTCGTGGCGCGCCACATCATCCGCGAGGCCAAGAGCTACCTCGAAGGCGTGCAGCCGCCGTTCTTCAAGGCGCTGATCGACTACGCGGAAGACGGTTCGTATTCATGGCACTGCCCGGGGCATTCGGGCGGCGTGGCCTTCCTGAAGAGCCCGGTCGGCCAGATGTTCCATCAGTTCTTCGGCGAGAACATGCTGCGTGCCGACGTGTGCAACGCGGTGGAAGAACTGGGCCAGCTGCTCGACCACACCGGCCCGGTGGCGGCCAGCGAACGCAATGCGGCGCGCATCTTCAATGCCGACCATTGCTTCTTCGTGACCAACGGCACCAGCACCAGCAACAAGATGGTGTGGCACCACACGGTGGCGCCCGACGACGTCGTGGTGGTCGACCGCAACTGCCACAAGTCGATCCTGCACGCGATCATCATGACCGGCGCGATCCCGGTCTTCATGAAGCCCACGCGCAACCACTTCGGCATCATCGGCCCGATTCCCAAGAGCGAGTTCGAGCAAAGCGCGATCAAGGCCAAGATCAAGGCCAACCCGCTGCTCAAGGACCGCGACCCGAACAAGGTCAAGCCGCGCGTGATGACGCTCACGCAGTCGACCTACGACGGCGTGATCTACAACACCGAGACCATCAAGAACATGCTCGACGGCTACGTCGACACCTTGCACTTCGACGAGGCCTGGCTGCCGCACGCCGCCTTCCACCCGTTCTACGGCGCCTACCACGCGATGGGCAAGCGCCGCGTGCGGCCGAAGGAGTCGCTGGTGTTCGCCACGCAATCCACGCACAAGCTGCTGGCCGGCATCAGCCAGGCCAGCCACGTGCTGGTGCAGGATTCGCAGAACCGCGCGCTCGACCGCGACCTGTTCAACGAGGCCTACCTGATGCACTCGTCGACCAGCCCGCAATACGCGATCATCGCGAGCTGCGACGTGGCTGCCGCCATGATGGAGCCGCCCGGCGGCACCGCGCTGGTGGAGGAAAGCATCCTGGAGGCGCTCGACTTCCGCCGCGCGATGCGCAAGGTCGAAGCTGAATTCGGCAAGGACGAGTGGTGGTTCAAGGTCTGGGGCCCCGAGAAGCTGGTCGAGGAAGGCATCGGCCGCGCCGACGACTGGATCATGAAGGGCGAGGGCAGCACCGACAGCAAGGCCAGGAGCGCCAAGCGCAACTGGCACGGCTTCGGCAAGCTGGCCGACGGCTTCAACATGCTCGACCCGATCAAGTCGACCATCGTCACGCCGGGCCTGGATCTGCAGGGCAAGTTCTCCGACACCGGCATTCCCGCCAGCGTGGTGACCAAGTTCCTCGCGGAGCACGGCGTGATCGTCGAGAAGACCGGGCTCTATAGCTTCTTCATCATGTTCACCATCGGCATCACCAAGGGCCGCTGGAACACGCTGCTGACGGCGCTGCAGCAGTTCAAGGACGACTACGCCCGCAACCAGCCGATGTGGCGGATCATGCCGGAGTTCTGCCAGAACCATCCGGGCTACGAGCGCCTGGGCCTGCGCGACCTGTGCCACCGCGTGCACGAGCTCTACGCGCGCTACGACGTGGCACGCCTGACCACCGAGATCTACCTGAGCGACCTGACGCCGGCGATGAAGCCGAGCGATGCCTTCGCCCACATCGCGCACCGCAAGACCGAGCGCGTGGAGATCGATGCGCTCGAAGGTCGCATCACGACCAGCCTGATCACGCCGTACCCGCCGGGCATCCCGCTGCTGATTCCGGGCGAGGTCTTCAACAAGAAGATCGTCGACTACCTGAAGTTCGCGCGGGAGTTCAACGCCGAATGCCCGGGCTTCGAGACCGACATCCACGGCCTGGTGGCGCGCATCGACGAGACGGGCAAGAAGCGCTACTACGCCGACTGCGTGCGCGCCGTCCAACCGGCCTGAGAGCGCTGGGCAGACGCGCTATCGGATGAAGTCCCATGGCGCGTCTGGACCCTGGCAACACCTCTCGCTACTGGCATGCGCCCGGCCTGTCGGGCATGGATCTTCTGCAGGCCGATTTCACGACGCACGACTACGCGCCGCACGTGCACGACTCCCTCGTCGTCGCGGTCACGGAGCTCGGCGGTTCGGAGTTCAGGAGCCGTGGCCGCACGGACGTCGCCCATCCGCGCGCGTTGCTCGTCTTCAATCCGTCCGAGCCGCATTCGGGCCGCATGGCCGGCAGCGCGCGCTGGCGCTATCGGTCGTTCTATCTGGCCGAGCCGGCCCTCCGCGACCTGCTGCAAGCCGTCGGGCTCGATCGACCGGGGTATTTCACGTCGAATGCGGTGCCCGACCAGGACCTCGTCGCGCGGTTCATGGCGCTTCACCACGCGCTGGAGGCGGATGCGCAGAACGCGTCCCGTCATCGCGAGTCGCTCGTCCGCACCTTCGGTGACCTGCTGCAGCGACACGGGCAGGCGGCCAAGCGCATCCCCAAAGCGCCACGTGACGCGGCCGCGCTGGCACCCGCGCTCGAACTCGTGCGCGATGGCTATGCCGACAACCTGACGCTCGAGCAGCTGGGCGCGGCCGCGGGCCTGACGCCGTTCCAGCTGATCGTTGCGTTCAAGCGAACGCTGGGCCTGACGCCGCATGCGTACCTGACCCAATGGCGTCTCCGGCGGGCGCTCCGGCATCTGCGGGAGGGCCGGTCCGTCGCCGAAGCAGCGCTGGCCTCCGGCTTCTATGACCAGAGTGCCCTGAACAAGCACTTCAAGCGCACCTTCGGCATGACGCCGCTGCAGTACGTGCGCGCGGGCGCATCCTGACGTCCGCGCGACGCTCAATTTCGACCAATAGCTTCCCGAGCCGTCCTGCCATGCTGAGCTCCATCAGCAAGGCCATCCATGACGCGACTCTTCTGCCAAGACAACCCTGAGATCCTGACGCTGGACGCCACGGTCGTCCGGACCCGGCCCGGCGCGGTGCTTCTCTCCCGGCATCCGCTCTATCCCGGCGGCGGCGGGCAGCTTCCGGACAGGGGCGTCATCCGGTGGCAAGGCGGCGAAGCCGCAGTCACCGGGTTTTGCGAGGAGGGCGGCGCGGTCTGGATCGAAGTGGCCGGCGGCATCGAGGTCGAGGGCGACGTGCAGGTTGGGGTCGACCCGGTGTTCCGCCAGCGCATGCGGGAGCTCCACACCGACCTGCACGTCCTGAATGCGCTCGTCTACCGGGACTTCGACGGTGCGTTGGTGACCGGCGTCCAGATGAACGACGACGGGACGGCGCGCATCGACTTCGACCTGCCGGATGCCGACAACGATCGCCTGCGCGCCCTGGAGCCGGAACTCAACGATGTCATCGCCCAGGACTTCGCGGTCGAGACAAGCTACGTCTCCATGACCGCCGCCCACGCCGAGAAGGGTCTGCTGCGTTCTCGCTCGGTGGCGCCGCCACCATCCTCGGAAGGCCTGATCCGCATCGTCGAGATCGCCGGGCTGGATCGTCAGGCCTGCGGGGGAACACATCTGGCCTCGACCGGGGCATCGCGTCCGATCCGAATCCTCAAGATCGAGAACAAGGGCCGTTCGAACCGCCGGGTGCGTATCGGCTTGCAGGGCCTGTGATGCGCAACGCGTTGTTCGCCCTGTGGACCCGCCCGGTCTGGCTGCTGTGGCTGCCGCCGGCGTTCTGGGCCGGCAACCTCGTGCTGGGTCGCGCACTCGGGCCTGTCTTTCCACCGGTCTCGCTGGCGGTCGGCCGCTGGGTCGTTGCGCTGGTCGTCCTGGCCCCCTTCGTCTGGCGGCAGGCCTGGCTTGAACGGGACCTGCTGGCCAGGCACTGGGCGTTGATCGCCGCCTGCGGCGCCTTCGGCATCGCCGGCTACAACGCACTCGGCTACCTCGCCTTGCAGACCGTGCCCGCCGCCAGCGTCGCTTTCCTCAATTCGACCCTGCCGCTCATGGTGCCGCTGGCGGCCGTGGCCCTCGGCGTCGAGCGCATCACGGGGAGGGCGCTGGTCGGCATCGCGATTTCGTTCGCGGGTGTTGCCTGGATCGTGGCCCGCGGCGACATGGCCAGCCTCGCCGCACTGCGCGTCGACGGCGGCGAACTGCTGGTGCTCCTGGCCGTTGCCAACTACGCCATCTATTCCGTCCTGCTGCGACGCAAGCCCGCGACGATCAGCCCGTTGGTGTTCCTGGCGGCGACGATGGCGGCAGGGTTGCTCGTGCTGATGCCGTTCTGGGCCGTCGAGCTTGCGCGGGGTGCGCGCATCCCGGCAGACCTGGCCTCGCTCGGCGCTGTACTCTACATCGGCGTCTTCGCCTCGCTGTTCGCCTTCATCCTCTGGAACCGCTGCGTCGCGACGCTCGGCGCGACGGTGACCGGCGTTTCGTTCCACCTTGTCGCACTGTTCACGGCGCTTCTTGCCTTCATCGTGCTGGGAGAGCCGGTGCGCGCTTTCCACGTTGCGGGCATGGTGCTGATCCTGCTCGGATTCTTCGTGGCGACACGCCGGGCGGCGGGGCGCACCGCCATGCCCGCGACGTCGTCACGACCTTGAGCCGCACGGCATCGATCCCCAGCCGCCATCATGGACACGGTCGACATCCTCCGGACGCTGTGCGCCTTCGACACGACCTCCTGCCGGTCCAACCTCGATCTCATCCGCTGGGTGGCGGCGTACCTCGACGACCTTGGCATCGCGGCGCGGCTGGTCCACAGCGACGATGGCACGAAGGCCAATCTGCTCGCGACGATCGGCCCGGACGTGGCAGGCGGCATCGTCCTGTCCGGCCACACCGACGTGGTCCCGGTCGACGATCAGGATTGGCATTCCGATCCGTTCACACTGATCGAACGCGATGGGCGGTTCTACGGGCGGGGATCGGCCGACATGAAAGGGTTCATCGCCGCATGCCTGGCGGCCGTGCCGCGCTGGCGCCGCCTGGGCCTGCGCCGCCCTGTCCATCTGGCGCTCTCCTACGACGAGGAAGTCGGCTGCTTCGGCGTTCCGCGCCTCATCGCCGATCTGCAGACGCATGTGCAACCGCCCGCCCTGGCGGTCATCGGCGAGCCGACCGAAATGCGCATCGGTCGGGCCCATCGCGGCTTCTACGGGCAGCGCACCGTCTTTCGCGGCCGCCCAGCGCATTCCAGCCATCCGGCCCTGGGTGTCAGTGCCATCGAGCCGGCGGCGCTGTGGATCGCGGCGTTGGCGAAGTACGGGCGCACGCTGGCCCTGCACGGCAACCGCACGACCTTGAACATCGGGTGCCTCCGTGGCGGCACCGCGATCAATATCGTGCCCGGATGCTGCGAGGTGCTGTGGGAGTTCCGGCCACCGGATGCGTCCAGCACGGCCGCCGTGAAGGCCGAGGTCGAGCGCCTGCTGTCCGGGCTGCCGACGGGCGTGGCCGTGGAGACGGCCCAGATCGCGGAAGTGCCCGCGCTCGCGGCGAAGAACGCCGGCGAGGCGGCGGCCATCGCCCGGTCGTTCGGCGCGCGGTGGCCACCGGCCGAGCTTCCCTTCGGCACCGAGGCCGGCTTCTTCGAGCGGGCCGGCATCCCTTCGCTGGTCTGCGGGCCGGGCGCCATCGCGCAGGCGCATCAGCCCAACGAATGGATCGCGGCCAGCGAACTCGGTGCCGCCGATCGGTTTCTCGAGGGTGTCGGGAAGTGGTTCGCCGTGGACCGGCCCTAGCCGAAGCGCAGCGCCATCACGCCCGTCACCACCACCGCGGTGCCGGCGGCGCGCTGCCAGCCGAAGGGCTCGCGCAGCAGCAGGGTGCCGATGACGGCGGCGAACAGCACCGAGGTTTCGCGCAGCGCCGCCACCAGCGCGACCGGTGCGCGCGTCATGGCCCACAGCGCGATCGCATAGCTGCCCAGCGAGGCGAGGGTGCCGACGGCGGCGATCTTCCACCGCCCCGCCATGTAGCGCATCGCGGCGCCGCGCTGCTCCTTGCGCTGCCACAGGACCAGCAGCAGGTAGGGAATGCCGTCGAACAGAAAGAGCGCGGCGACGTAGGCCAGCGCATCGCCCGATGCCCGCACGCCCAGGCCGTCGACCACCGTGTAGAGCGCGATGATGGCGGCGTTGCCGAAGGCGAAGCGCAGGGCCTGGCGCCGCCGCGCTTCGTCGCCGGCGTGCAGCGACGAGCGCGACAGCCCGAGCGTGAGCACGCCGGCACACACCACGGCCACGCCGGCCCACGAGACGGCCGACAGGTGCTCGCCGATGAAGGCCACGCTGCCGATGGCCACGAGCAGCGGCGCGCTGCCGCGCATCACGGGGTAGGTCAGGCCGAGGTCGCCGTGCCGGTAGGCGCCCGCCAGGGCGATGTAGTAGCCCAGATGGATGGCGGTCGACGTGAAGATGAAGGGCCATGACGCCGCCGCCGGCAGGCCGGTCCACAGCAGCACCGGAAGCGCGACGAAGAAGCCCAGGCTGTGAATGAGCGCGGTGTCCAGCTGCTTGTCGCGGCCGGACTTGATGAGCGCGTTCCAGCCGGCGTGCAGCAGCGCGCCGAACAGGACGGCCATCACGACCGGGCCGCTGATCGTCACGTGCGGGCCAGCATGCAGCGTTGTGCGCGTGCCAGGTAGTGCGCGAGCGGCGGCGTGGGGCAGTCCGGCGATTTGGCCTGATCGTCCCACAGGCGCAGCGCGACCGCGTCGGCCGCGTGCTCCTGCGCGATGAAGGTGTCGGCCTGTTCGGGCGAGAAGATGCCGCCCTGCAGTTCGAGGCTGCGCTTGGAGTCGTCCGATAGCTGCTGCCAGTAGCCGGCGCGCGTCGCGCACAGGTAGCGCTTGGCGTCGACGTGCCACTGGATCGCCGCGAGCACGCGTTCGCCGAACACGCCGCGCAGGAAGGGCAGGGCGAAGTACTGGTGCAGGTCGTCCACGCCGCGGAGTGTGGGCGTCTCGCCCTGGTCGTTGAGCAGGTGGCCCAGGTCGTGCAGCAGGGCGGCCGTGACCAGTTCGTCGTCGGCGCCCGCCTGTTCGGCGAGCAGCGCGGTCTGCAGCGCGTGCTCGAGCTGGGTGACGGGTTCGCCGCTGTACTGGGCGGCGCCATGGCGGGCAAAGAGCCCGTCGATGTCGCTCAGGTTCAAGGCCATGGCGTCAGGCCTCCACGGCCGCGGCGGGCTTGCGCGCGGCCGCCTGCTTCTGTTCGTAGTTGCGCAGCGTGCGCTCGCGGCTGTTCATCACGTGCTGGTACATGGCCTGGCCGGCGGCTTCGGGGTCGCCCGCGGCGATGGCCTTGACGATCTGGCGATGTTCGCGCGAGTAGACCGTCATCGATTCGATCGTGAGGTTCTGCCGACGGAACAGCGACAGCTCGTTGACCAGGCGCCGGTAGGTGGCGAGCAGCTTGCTGTTGCCGGCCAGCTCCAGCAGCCGGTCGTGGAACTTGAGGTTGAAGCGGTGATAGTCGTGCGCGTTGTCGCCCTTGACGGCCTGCTCCATCGCGTCGACCAGCTGCCGCAGCTCGCGCACCTGGGCGGGCGTGATGCCCTGGGCCAGCTTGCGGCCCACATAGAGGTCCATCACGGCGCGTACCTCGAAGATCTCGAGCGCTTCCTCGACCGGCACGTCGCGCACGAACACGCCGCGGTTCTTCTCGGTGCGCACGAGGCCGGCTTCCTCGAGCATGCGGAAGGCCTCACGCACCGGCCCGCGCGAAACGCCGATTAGATCGGCCAGCGTGGCTTCGGTGAGCTTGGCACCGGAAGGGAGCGTGCCGTCCAGGATCATGCGTTCGATCTCTCGCTGCACCAGGTTGGCGAGCGAATTCGACTGCAGTTGCGCGATGGCGGGGTTGCTGGAGATCCTGGTGGCCATGGCCTCATCCTACTTTCGACGTCGTAGATTGTCTACGATCTGCAAAAGACAATAGACGAAATGCGCGAGGTGGCCCCGATTTTGCTTGGCGCCTGTGTCACGGATATGTCGTTTCGTGTCGGCACAGTCCTTTCTTTTTCGACAAGGAGCTTCTCGATGTCTCTCGCCAAGTCACTCATCGCCGGCCTGATCGGCATGGCCTTCGCCGGCGCCGCGCTGGCCCAGAAAACCCAGCTTATCGTCTACACGGCGCTGGAGACGGACCAACTCAAGGCTTACCAGGAGGCCTTCAACAAGGTCGAACCCAACATCGAGATCAAGTGGGTGCGTGATTCGACGGGCGTGGTCACCGCCAAGCTGCTGGCCGAGAAGGCCAACCCGCAGGCCGACGTGATCATGGGCGTGGCCGCCACCAGTCTGGCGCTGTTCGAGCGCAATGGCATGCTCGAGCCCTACGCGCCGCTGAACCTCGATGCGATCATGCCGGCCTACCGCGACAAGAAGTCGCCGCCCGCCTGGTTCGGCATGGACGTGTTCGGTGCGGTGGTGTGCTTCAACACCGTCGAAGCCAAGAAGAAGAACATCCCGATCCCGACCACCTGGAAGGACCTGACCAAGCCCGAGTTCAAGGGCCAGGTCGTGATGCCGAACCCGGCATCGTCGGGCACCGGCTACCTCGACGTGGTGTCGTGGCTGCAGCTGTGGGGCGACGACGGCGGCAAGGGCGGTGGCTGGAAGTACATGGACGCGCTGCACGAGAACATCGGCCAGTACACGCACTCGGGCTCCAAGCCCTGCAACATGGCGGCGGCCGGCGAATACGTGGCCGGCGTGTCCTTCGAGTACCGCGGCCACACCAACAAGGCCAAGGGCGCCCCGATCGAACTTGTGTTCCCGAAGGAAGGCCTGGGCTGGGACCTGGAAGCCTTCGCCATTTACAAGGGCACCAAGAAGCTCGAGGCCGCGAAGAAGCTGGCCGACTGGGCCTCGTCGAAGGACGCCATGATCCTGTACGGCAAGAATTTCGCCATCACCGCGCAGCCCGGCGTGGCCCCCAAGCTCGCGAACATTCCGGCCGACTACGAGTCGCGCCTGATCAAGCTGGATTTCGACAAGGCGGCTGCCGGCCGCGAGCGCACGCTGGCCGAATGGTCCAAGCGCTACGACGCCAAGAGCGAGCCGAAGAAGTAAGCCGGGAACGCGCGTGACAGAGGCCTACCTCGAACTGCAGGGTATCCACAAGCGCTTCGGCAGCTTCACCGCGCTCGACGACATCCATCTGTCGATCGGGCGCGGGGAGTTCGTCTGCTTCCTGGGGCCCTCGGGCTGCGGCAAGACCACGCTGCTGCGCATCATCGCGGGCCTGGAGACGCAGACGGCCGGACGCATCGTGCAGGCCGGCCGCGACATCTCGGTGCTGCCGCCGGGCGGGCGCGACTACGGGATCATGTTCCAGTCGTACGCGTTGTTCCCCAACCTCACGGTCGCGCAGAACGTGGCCTACGGGCTGGTCAACCGCAAGCAGTCGCGCGCGCAGGTCGCGCCGCGCGTCGACGAACTGCTGAAGCTGGTCGGCCTGCCGGGCAGCGGCGGCAAGTATCCCGCGCAACTGTCGGGCGGCCAGCAGCAGCGCATCGCGCTGGCGCGCGCGCTCGCCACCTCGCCGGGGCTGCTGCTGCTCGACGAGCCGCTGTCGGCGCTCGACGCCATCGTGCGCGTCCATCTGCGCAACGAGATCCGCTCGCTGCAACGCGAACTCGGCGTGACAACCGTGATGGTCACGCACGACCAGGAGGAGGCGCTGTCGGTGGCCGACCGCATCGTGGTCATGAACCATGGCGTGATCGAGCAGGTCGGCACGCCGATGCAGGTGTACCGCGAGCCGGCGTCGCCCTTCGTGGCCGACTTCGTCGGCAAGGTGAATCGGCTGACCGGCGTGGCCGAGGGCGAGCGCTGGTTCCGCTGCGGCGAGAAGCGGCTGCAGTGCGCACCGGGCGCCGGAGCGGACTTCCGCGCCGGACGCGAGGTCGCGCTGTACCTGCGCCCCGAAGACCGTGTGGTCGGCGCAGGCGTGCGCGACGACGATCCGCTGCGCTGCGAGGGCACGGTCCGGCACATCGAGTTCCTCGGGGGCAACTGCCTGGCCGAGGTCGACGTGCAGGGCATGCCCGGCCAGCCGCTGCAGCTGCAGTACTCGCTCAACCAGATGGACGAGTTCGGCGTGCATGAAGGCGCGAACGTGCGCTTTGCGCTGCGCGCCGACCGGCTGCGCGTGTTCCCGGTGGCTGCGGGCTGATGGTTGCCCTCCCTGTCTACGTGAAGACGCCGCCGCTGCGGCAGCAGGCGCACTGGAGCGACCGGCTCGCGAACCTGGCGCTTCTGGGCATCGTGGCGCTGCTGTGCATCGGCCTGCTGGCGCCGCTCCTGCTGATCCTGTCCAAGGCGCTCGATGCACCCGAGGGTGGCATCGCCGCCGGCACCAACGCCTTCGCCGCCTACCTCGCGTCGCCGGCGCTGCTGCAAAGCCTGTGGCACAGCGTGTGGGTGTCGCTGCTGGTGACCGCCATCGTGGTGCCGCTGGCCTTCACCTTCGCCTACGCGCTCACGCGCAGCTGCATGCCCTTCAAGCCGCTGTTGCGCACCATCACGCTGCTGCCGCTGCTGGCGCCGTCGCTGCTGTCGGCCATCTCGCTGATCTACTGGTTCGGCAATCAGGGCATGGCCAAGGAGTTCTGGCGCGCGCTGGGCTTCAGCAGCATCTACGGCGCCCCCGGCATCGTGCTGGCAGAGTGCTTCGCGGCGTTCCCGCACGCGCTGATGATTCTCGTCACCGCGCTCACGCTGGCCGATGCACGGCTCTACGAGGCGGCCGACGCCCTGGGCACCGGCACCGTGCGCAAGTTCTTCACCATCACGCTGCCGGGTGCGAAGTACGGGCTGATCTCGGCGGCGCTGGTGAGCTTCACGCTCGTCGTCACCGATTTCGGCATCCCGAAGGTGGTCGGGGGCAACTTCAACATGCTGGCAACCGACGTGTTCAAGCTGGTCATCGGCCAGCAGGACTTCCAGCGCGGTGCGGTGGTCGCCTTGCTGCTGCTGACGCCGGCGGCGCTCACCTTCGGCATCGACTACCTGGTGCAGCGCAAGCAGACCGCCACGCTCACGGCGCGCGCCGTGGCGCTGGTGCCCAGGCGCGCGCGCGTGTTCGACGGCGCCATGACGCTCTACTGCATCGTCATCGTCGCGCTGATGCTCGCGATGTTCCTGATGGCGGTCTTCGCGTCCTTCGCGACGCTCTGGCCCTACAACCTGGCGCCGAGCCTGACGCACTACGTCTCGGGCCTGGTCGACGCGGAGCTGGGCGACGCGATGATCAACAGCCTGAAGCTCGCGGCCAGCACGGCCGTGCTCGGCACGGCGGTCGTGTTCGTCGGCGCCTACCTGCTGGAGAAGACCCACGGCCTCGATGGGGTGCGCCCGATCGTGCGTCTGCTCGCGATGCTGCCGATGGCGGTGCCGGGCCTGGTGCTCGGCCTGGGCTACATCTTCTTCTTCAACGCGCCGTCGAATCCGCTCAACGTGCTGTACCAGACGCTGCCCTTGCTGGTGCTGTGCACCATCGTCCACTTCTACACGACCGGCCATCTGACGATGGTGACCGCGCTGAAGTCGATGGACGCGGAATTCGAGGCGGTGTCGGCCTCGCTCAAGGTGCCGTTCTACAAGACCTTCTGGCGCGTCACGCTGCCGATCTGCCTGCCCACGCTGCTCGACGTGTCGCGCTACTTCTTCATCAACGCGATGACGACCATCTCGGCCGTGGTGTTCCTGTACTCGCCGGACACCAAGCTCGCCTCGGTCGCCATCCTGAACCTCGACGAAGCCGGCGACACCGGCCCGGCCGCCGCCATGGCGGTGCTGATCGCGGCCACCTCGGCGGTCGTCACGGTGCTCTACATGGCCCTGGGCAAGTGGGTCGACCGCCGCACGCAGACCTGGCGGTCACCGGGCCGATGAGCGGCCGCTTCCACGGCCGCACGCGTTCTTCCTTTTCTTCCGAACCATGACTTCAGCAAGCACGAATTTCGATCTCATCGTCGTCGGCGCCGGCATCGTCGGCCTGGCGCACGCCTACGTCGCCGCACAACGCGGCCTGCGGGTGTGCGTGGTGGAGCGTGACGCGGCCTGCGTCGGCGCGTCCATCCGCAACTTCGGCTTCGTCACCGTCACGGGGCAGGGCGCCGGCGACACCTGGCGCCGCGCCCGACGCGCCCGCGAGATCTGGGGCGAGGTGGCGCCGCAGGCCGGCATCGAGGCGCTGCACCGGGGCCTGTACCTCACGGCTTTCCGTCCGCAGGCGCTCAAGGTGCTCGAGGCCTTCATGGCCACCGGGATGGGCGAGGGCTGCGAACTGCTTGACCTGGGCGAAGCCGCCCGGCGCGCGCCGGTGCTGCAGCTCGACGGTGCGCAAGGCGTGCTCTACAGCCCGCACGAGATGCGCGTCGAGTCGCGCACCGCCATCGGTCTGCTGGCGCACTGGCTGGCCGAGGCGCATGGTGTGGTGTTCCGATTCGGCGAGGCCGTGCTAGAGGTCGCGACGCCGCGCGTGCGCACCTCGCGTGCCGTGCTGCACGGCGAGCGCGTGGCCGTCTGCACCAACACCGACCTGAACGGCCTGTTCGCCGAGCGCCTGGTGCCGCACCAGTTGCGCCTGTGCCAGCTGCACATGCTGCGGGTGCAGCCCGAGCCGGGCTTCAGGCTGCCTGGCTCCGTGATGGCCGACCTGAGCCTGGTGCGCTACCACGGCTACAGCCAGCTGCCCGAGGCGGCGCCGCTGATCGAACAGATGCGGCCGAATCGCTGGCCCACGGCATCCACCTCATCGTCGTGCAGAGCGCCGATGGCTCGCTGGTCGTGGGTGATTCGCACCACTACGGCGCCGTGCTCGAACCTTTCGCCGACCAGCGCGTGGACGACCTGATCCTGCGGCACCTGCGCGAGACGCTCAAGCTGCAGCAGGCCACGGTGACCCAGCGCTGGGTCGGCACCTACCCGTCGTCGGCCAGCACCGACTGCCTGATCGACCGGCCCGACGACGCCACGCGGATGGTGATCGTCACCAGCGGCACCGGCGCCAGCACCGCCTTCGGCATTGCCGAGGAAGTGTTCGCCGATTGGTAACCCATTTCATTCCATCCACCATGACTTCCCCATCCACGTCCCTCGGCGCCGTCGTCTTCGACTGGGCCGGCACCATCCTCGACTTCGGCTCCTGTGCCCCGATGGGCGCTTTCGTGCGCCTGTTCGAGAAATTCGGCGTCGCGCTCACCATCGACGAGGCGCGCGGCCCCATGGGCATGGCCAAGTGGGACCACATCCACGCGCTCGGCCAACTGCCCCGCATCGCCGCGCAGTGGCAGCAGGCGCACGGCAAGCCCTTCACCGATGCCGACGTCGACCATCTCTACGAAGTCTTCACGCCGATGAACGCGGCGGTGGTGGCCGACTTCGCCGACTTCATTCCCGGCGCGGTGCAGATGGTCGACACGCTGCGCGCGCGCGGGCTGAAGATCGGCTCCACCACCGGCTACAACCGCCCGATCATGGACGTGGTCACGCCCATCGCCGCGGCCGGCGGCTACGTGCCGGACAACCTGGTGTGTGCCGGCGACCTGGCGGCCGGCCGGCCGTCGCCGCTGATGATGTACCGCACCTTCGCCGACCTCGGCGTGTGGCCGCCGTCGCGCGTGGTGAAGGTGGACGACACCGGCGTCGGCATCGAGGAAGGCCTGAATGCCGGCACCTGGACGGTGGGGCTGGCCATCAGTGGCAACGCGGTGGGCCTGCCGTTGGCGCAATGGGAGGCGCTCGACGCGGTGCAGCAGGATGCACTGCGCCAGACCGCCACCGCCAAGCTGAAGGCGGCCGGCGCGCACTACGTGATCGACAGCGTGGCCGACCTGCTGCCGGTGCTCGACGACATCGAGGCGAAGCTGAAGCAGGGCCTGACGCCCTGAAGGCGATCAGTTCGGCGCGTCGGCCCGCACCCGCATGAAGCGGGCGAAGCGCGGCAGGCCGCTCGGGTGGATGCCGTTGTAGCGGTAGGTCACCCAGGTGCCGATCGGCGGCGGGTCGCGGCGCTGCGCGTCGGTGAAGCCGCTGCCCAGCCGGAAGCGCTGCCCCCGCGGCGTCTCGACGATCAGGGCACCGAGGCGGCCGGCATGTCTGCCCTGGCCGGGGGTGTGGCCGACGACGCGCGCCTCGGCATCGTCGTAGGGCTTGAACTTCAGGAGGTCGGCGTTGCGCTCGCCGCGGTAGGGGGCGCTGCCGCGGTGGAGCATCAGGCCCTCGCCGCCGAGCTTCACCGTCTTGGTCAGCAGCGCCTGCAGATCGGCATGCGTGGTGGCGCGCTGCTGCGCGACCGGCACCACCCACGGCGCCGCCGGGATCGGCAGCAGCTTGCGCAGCGCGGCCAGCCGCGTGTCGAAGTCACCGGGCTCGGCGGGCAGGTCGAACACCATGAATCGCATCTCGCGCCAGGCCGCGTCGCTGGGGCTTTCGCTGCGCACGGTCGAGGTGGCCAGCTCGAAGCGTCCGCGGCCGGCCCAGAGCTCGCCGTCGAGGGGCACGGCAGGCAGCGGCGCGGTGAACCAGGCCGGCGCCGCGACGCGGATGCCGCCGCGCGTCCAGAGCCGCTGGCCGTCCCAGTAGCCGCGCACGCCGTCGTATTTCTCGCTCACCCAGTAATCCTGCAGCGCAAGGCCGGGGCGATAGACCTGGGCCAGCAGCAGGGCGGGTGCGTCTGCGGCCAGCGCGGGCAGGGCAGGAAGGGCGGCAAGCGCCAGCAGGGCGAGGCAGCTTCTGCGGTGCATGGTGCGATTGATCATCTGGCTGCTGGCGCTGTATCTGTAAGCGCCAGCCGCCGATTTGACCAAGAATCCCGGCGGGCGGTATTCAGACCTGGTCGGCGCTCAGGCCTGCCGTCTGGCTGAAGCCGCCGTCCACATAGCTGATCTCGGCCGTCATGCCGCTGGCCAGGTCGGACAGCAGGAAGGCCGCCACGTTGCCCACGTCCTCGATCGTCACGTTGCGGCGCAGGGGCGCGGCGTCGGCCACGCGGCCCAGCAGCTTGCCGAAGTCCTTGATGCCGCTGGCCGCCAGGGTCTTGATGGGGCCGGCGGAGACGCCGTTGACGCGGATGCTGCGGCCGTCTTCGGTGCGGCCCACGGCCTCGGCCAGGTAGCGCACGCTGGCCTCCAGGCTGGCCTTGGCCAGGCCCATGGTGTTGTAGTTGGGAATGCTGCGCAGCGCGCCCAGGTAGCTCAGCGTGAGCAGCGAGGACTTGTCGTTCAGGTAGGGCAGGGCGGCCTTGGCCATGGCCGGGAAGCTGTAGGCGCTGATGTCGTGCGCAATGCGAAAGCCTTCGCGCGAGAGGCCTTCGAGGAAGTTGCCGGCAATCGCCTCGCGCGGCGCAAAGCCGATGCTGTGCACGAAGCCGTCGAATTGGGGCCATGCCTGGGCCAGGTCGGCGAACATGCGATCGATCTGCTCGTCGCTGCCCACGTCGCAATCAAAGATCAGCTTGGAGTCGAACTCGGCGGCAAAGTCGGTGATGCGGTCCTTGAAGCGCTCGCCCACGTAGCTGAAGGCCAGCTCGGCGCCCTGGGCGTGGCAGGCCTTGGCGATGCCGTAGGCGATGGAGCGATTGGACAGCACGCCCGTGATGAGCAGTTTCTTGCCGGTCAGAAAACCCATGGTTGTTCTCCTGTGGAATGCGATGTGGGGGGCAACGGCGGGGGCGGCACGGCTGCGGGAGATGTCCCCGCAGTCTGCGCAAAGGCAACGCTGAACCAGTCCCTCGCGTGCCGCGCATCCCTGGCTTTGGGCGGTCTGCAGCGTTGCAAATGCTCGCAATAGCTGCGGCTATTGCTGTGCTTTGCGCCTTGCAGCCCATCCCAAACCAGTGCGTGCACCATCGCGGTGACTTATTCAGCGTTGCCTGATGCCCCGCCGACGTAGTGCAGAATTGTCGCATGCGGTTTTGGCTGACTTTCTTGCTGATGGGGTGTGCTGTGCCAGCCTGGGCTGCGCATGCCTATGCGCTGTGGGGCGCGCCGCGCTACCCGGCCGGGTTCACGCATTTCAGTTACGTGAACCCCGATGCCCCCAAGGGCGGCGAGCTGCGGCTGGTGAGCAACCTGCGCACCTCCACTTTCGACAAATACAACCCGTTCACCATCAAGGGCAGCGCGCCGGCCTACCTGTCGTCGCTGATGTTCGACTCGCTGCTGGCGGGCTCCATGGACGAAACCGCCACCGGCTACGGCCTGTTGGCCGAGGATGTGGAGGTGGCACCCGACGGGCTTTCGGCCACGTTCCGCCTGCGGCCCGAGGCGCGCTTTCACAACGGCAAGCAGGTGGTGGCGCAGGACGTGAAATACAGCTACGACACCCTGGTGGGCCCCTTCACGTCGCCCGCCTACAAGACCACGCTGATCGATGTGGCGGGGGGCGATGTGCTGGACGAGCGCACGGTGCGCTACCGCTTCAGGCAGCCCAACCGCGAGCTGCCGCTCACCGTGGGCGGCCTGCCGGTGTTCAGCCGCGACTGGGGCGTGGAGAACGGCCAGGCCAAGCCCTTCGACCAGGTGGTGATGGACATTCCCATTGGCAGCGGGCCCTACAAGATCGGCCCGGTGCGCTTTGGCAAGGACATCACCTACGTGCGCGACCCGCAGTATTGGGCGCGCGACCTGAACGTGCGCAAGGGCACGGCCAACTTCGA
>LNAP01011011.1_pt1 | contig 18607 bp, 14 predicted proteins | sample 602601 | NCBI WGS metagenome assembly LNAP01 (sample SAMN02440304, study PRJNA202911) | soil metagenome | biome: Subtropical and temperate rainforests or woodlands; isolation source: soil samples (1 kg each in a 20% v/v slurry with milli Q water) were... ...
CAGTGAATCCAGTAACGGATCCTTGGTGCGTTTCTGCTGGATTTCTTCCTTTGAGCGTTTCAGATCCTGATAAAGGTCATGGGGCACCGGCATGGAACACCTCCGTTTGTTGATCGGCAGCGAGACGCGATCAATTGCGTTCACCAACTATCAGAATGGCCTCGGTTAGCCCGTTCTGTCGACCACCTGTCAGACCAGCGGTGTCCGTTCGTCGTCCTGTCGCAAAGGCGATAAAACCTTCGCCTGCGCCGACGCCTCCGCCGGTTGAGGATGACTCGATCACCGTTCAAGACCTGCGTGGAGAATCACCTGTTCTTGTCAGCCGTTAAGCACCGTGCGCACCATCTGCGTCAGTGCTTCGGGGTTGTAGGGTTTGCTTAGCAGGTGAGTGTCGGGATTGAGCTGGTGATTGCGCGAGATGATGTCGCGGGTATGCCCCGAGGTGAACAACACAGCCACCGGTGGCTCCTGCACTTTCGCCCAGGCCGCCAGGTCCGAACTCTTGATCAGGCCGGGCATGACCACGTCGGTGAAAATCAGATCCACCGCCAGCCCTTCCAGCAACATTTGCATGGCGACGTCACCGTTGGTGGCCGTGAGGACCTGATAGCCCTCCTCGCGCAACAACTCCACCGCCGATACCCTCACGGCCTCATTGTCCTCGACCACCAGGATGCGTTCGTGCCCGCCCCGTTGCGGCACATCAGGGCCCGACGTTTCGCTGGGGGCCGCGCGCAAGGTGCGCGGGAAGTACAGCTGCACCCGGGTCCCCCGCCCCACGTCGCTGGCGATTTCGATATGACCGCCACTCTGCTTGACGAAACCGAACACCATGCTCAATCCCAGCCCTGTGCCCTGCCCGTCGGCCTTGGTGGTGAAGAACGGTTCGAACGCCTGGGCCAGCACCTGCGGCGACATGCCGACACCGGTATCCGTTACAGACACCCGCACATAGTCCCCGGGAGCAATGCCCTTTGCGGCGCAAAATTTGCGATCGAGGGTGATGTTTTCCGCACAAAGGTCAATCCTGCCCTCGCCTTGAAGGGCATCACGGGCATTGATCGCCAGATTGAGAATGGCGTTTTCCAGTTGATTGCGATCGACAAACACGCTCCAGGAATCTTCAGGTGCCGTCATGTGAACCTGAAGGGTTTCACCCAGGGCACGCAGCAACAGCTCTGCCAAGCCATCGAAAATCTCCCGCAATGTAAAGACCGCGGGTGACAAGGGTTGGCGACGGGCGAATGCAAGCAGTTGCGAAGACAGCTTGGCACCGCGCTCGACGGCGGCAATCGACGCCGAGACCCGGCGCTGCACATTGGCGTTACCCGGTTCATGACGCGCGAGCAGGTGCAGGTTGCCGGCGATCACTTGCAACAGGTTGTTGAAATCATGGGCCACACCGCCGGTGAGACCGCCGATGGCTTCCAGCTTCTGTGACTGGCGCAGTTGTTCTTCCGCCGCCAGCCGCGCCTCGACCTCATCGGCCACCCGCTGTTCCAGGTTGCGGGTGAACTTGAGCAGGGACTCTTCGGCGGTCTTGCGTTCGTGGATGTCGATCAGCACGCCGGGGAAACGAAACGCCTCGCCCTGCTCATTGAACTCGCAACAACCACTGGCGAGTACCCAGAGGTAGCTGCCATCCGGGCGCCGGATCCGGTATTCGACGTTGTAGGGCTCGCCCGTCTCCACCGACAGTCTGACTCGTTCCTGAACCCAACTGCGGTCATCCGGATGGATCCGGCTTTCAGCGATTTCCTGAGACAGGTTTTGCAGGTCTTGCCCAGGTGGATAGGAGAACGCGCGCGCGAAGCGCTCGTCACCCGTCAGCACGTTGGCCTTGATGTCCCAGACAAAGGAGCCGAGCAATGCGCCGGCGTTGAGCGCCAGGCGTACCCGTTCGTTGTCGGCGCGGTAGGCGTCTTCAGCCACTTGTCGCCGTTGCTCGGAGATCACCCGCTCCGTGGTTTCCACCACCATGGACATGACCCCGGCCGGGCGCCCGTCATCGTCGGCCACCGGGCTGTAGTAGAGGTCCATCCAGACATCTTCCGGAACCCCGTCACGCAGCAGCACCAGTTCTTTGTTGCGATAGGACAAGGTGCCGCCCGCCAGGCAGGTGTCGACCACGTGGCGATTGAATTCGGCAACTTCCGGCCAACCCAGTTCCACGGCAGAGCCGAGCAGATACGGATGACGCCCACCGGCAAACTTGGAATAAGCGTCGTTATAGATCATGTACCCGGACTGGCCCCAGAGCATCACCATCGGCAGTGGGGACGCGAGCATCAACTGGACCGCGCTGCTCAGGCTCCTGGACCATGAATCTAGCGGGCCAAGTTCGGTCAGGCTCCAGTCGAACGCACGAATGCGCCCGGCCATTTCGCCGTTCCACCCGGAGCACCCGTGGCTTTCCTCTAGAAACTGCATCGGCTGGCTCTATCCCGGTAAGTTGCACCCGTTTGTTTCGAGCATCCTGCACGCTATTCGTTTCATAGAGGTATAGCTGATTCTCGCGGGCCACTGGAGACCCCTTGTGGGAGCGAGCAAGCCCGCTCCCACAAATTGGTCCTCGATAACCGAGAGTCCGTGCACTACACCTCGATCAAGTGCTTCAGCGGGTTGTAACTGCTTTTCAGGGTGGCCGCGACATCCAGAATGGCCTTCTCGATGCCATTCAAATGCATGCAGGTCAGCTCGATGGCCGCACTCTGGTTGCCTGCTTCGATGTATTCGATCAGCCGCAAGTGTTCGTCGTCGCGGCAGGCTTCGTGGCTGTCGTCATCCAGAGCGGCGGCATACAGCGACGCCCGGGAAATCAGCTTCTGGAACCAGTCGAGCAGCACCGGGTTGTTCAGGCTGCGGGCCAGTTTGATGTGGAACTCGCCGAGCAGGTGAATCAACCGCTCGTGATCACCGCTTTGATGCGCTTCATCCTCCAACAGCAAGTGATCGCGCAGGTCCTGGGTTACCGCCGTGTCGCGACGACGGCACAGTTCACTGACGATGCCGATCTCGACCAGACGCCGGGTTTCGAACAGCGAACGGATCTCTTCATCACTGGGCAGCGACACCGACGCACCTTTATTGGGCTCGGTGGTGACCAGTCCGTCGGCCTCCAATTGCTTGAGCGCGGCCCGGACAGACGTGCGGCTGACATTGAACAGCTCGGCCAAAGAGGCTTCGCCGAGCTTCATGCCCGGACGCAACGAACGCTTGCTGATCGCCTCGTAAACCCCTTGGTAGACGCGGTCGACCGTGGTTTCCAGTTTCTTTTCCGTCATTCATCAACTCCTTGCGCCCTGTGCAAACGACCCTGGCGAATGAACGGCCATTGAAAAAGGGGCTTGCACGGACAGATTAATCCGGGTATTTCTAAATTGCATCCAGATTTTGCATACAATAATTAGAGGAATGCACCATTATGGGTCATCCAATAGCAATCGAAGTGCGAAACGTCTCAAAGCGATATTCCGACGATCCGGGGCTGGCACCAGCTCTCGATAACGTCTCGGTGGACATTGCCGACAACGAATTCTTCACCCTGCTCGGCCCCTCCGGCTGCGGCAAAACCACCCTGCTGCGCACCATCGCCGGCTTCGAGCATGTCAGCGACGGTGAAATCCGCCTCGCGGGCGAACCGGTCAACGATTTGCCGCCGTTCAAGCGTCGGGTCAACACGGTGTTCCAGAGTTACGCGCTGTTTCCGCACATGAGTGTTGCGCAGAATATCGCCTTCGGCCTAGAGATGCAGGGCCTTGATCGCAAACTGATTCCGCAGCGGGTCGATGAGATGCTCGCACTCGTGCAAATGCAGCACCTGGCCAAGCGTAAACCGGCCGAACTGTCCGGCGGCCAACAGCAACGGGTGGCTCTGGCCCGGGCCCTGGCGCCAAAACCCAAAGTGCTGTTACTGGACGAACCGCTGTCGGCCCTGGACCTCAAGCTGCGCAAGGAAATGCAGGTCGAACTCAAGCGCGTACAGAAAGAAGCCGGGATCACCTTCATTTTCGTCACCCACGATCAGGAAGAAGCGCTGACCCTGTCCGATCGCATCGCCGTGATGTCCGCCGGCAAGATCCTGCAAATCGGCTCGCCCAATGAAATCTACGAACGGCCGCAACACCAGTTCGTCGCGCAATTCATCGGCGACATCAACTTCCTTCCCGGCCATATCAAACGTGGCCAACAGAACGAAAAGCTCTTCGTGCCCAACGGCATGCCCGTGGAAATCCCCTGCCCGGCCCATGGCTTTGACGGCAGCAAGGTGCAACTGGCGTTCCGCCCCGAGCGTTCGCAACTGGTCGAGCCGACGCAGCCGCATCACCTGCGCGGCGTGATCGAGGCCGTGCTGTATGTCGGCACGGCCACGCTTTATCAATGCCGCCTGAACAACGACATCAAGGTCATGCTGCGCGAGAACAACGAAGGCCTGAACCACGGTCGGGTGGTGGGTGATCGCGTCGCAGTCAACCTGCCGCCCCACGCCTGCCTGTTGATGGAGGCCTGAGATGAGTGTCAGCAGCACTTCCCCAGCCCTGAACCGTGCGCTGTTGCTCAGCCCGGTGGTCCTGACCCTGTTGGCCCTGATCGCCATTCCGCTGGGCATCATGGGCTACATCAGCCTGCTGCCGCGCAACGTCTATGGCGGCGTCGACTGGCAGGCCGACTGGCAATTGCAAAGCTACGTGCAACTGTTTTTCCAGGAAGGTTTCGATGGCGAACTGGAGCTGAACTGGGTCTACGCCCAGGCATTGCTGCGTTCGGTGTTCCAGGCCGGTGGCACCACGGTCCTGTGTTTCCTGTTCGGCTTCCCCGTGGCGTTGTGGATGTCGAGCCTGACACCCCGTCGGCGCAACCTGATGGTGTTGCTGATCACCATCCCGTTCTGGACCAACCTGCTGATCCGCAACTACGCCTGGTTGATCATTCTGCGCGAGCACGGCTGGGTCGCCCAGAGCCTCAACGCGCTGTTGCCGCAGGCCGGCGGCATCACCCTGCTCTACAACGACTTCGCGGTCAGCGTCGGACTGGTCTACAGCTTCCTGCCATTCATGATTCTGCCAATCTACTCGACCCTGGAAAAACTCGACTGGCGTCTGGTGGAAGCCGCCTATGACCTGGGTGCCAATCGCTGGCACGCGTTGCGGCGGATCATCCTGCCACTGTCGATGCCGGGGGTGATCGCAGGTGCCTTGCTGGTGTTCGTGCCAAGCCTGGGAGCCTTCATTACCCCGGCGATCCTTGGCGGCGGCAAGACGCTGATGATCGGCAACCTGATCCAGCAGCAGTTCGGTACCGCGCGCAACTGGCCGCTGGGCAGTTCGCTGTCGTTCCTGTTGCTGGGGATCATGTTGCTGTCCCTGGTGCTCTACGCCCTCTATAGCCGCAAAGCCGCCAAGACCCAACGCCCGGGAGCACAAGCATGATCGCCCTGCACCTGAAGAAACTGCCGCTGACCCGTGAAGTCAGCCTGTTGATGCTGGCCTATCTATACCTGCCGATTTTCGTGTTGATCGCCTACAGCTTCAACGCCAACCGCTCGGCAACGGTGTGGACCGAGTTCTCGTTCGACTGGTACGGGCGAATCCTGGCCAACCCGTCGATCCAGACCGCGGCGCTCAACTCGATCATCGTCGCCAGTATCGCTACGGTGTGCGCCACGGCGATTGCCCTGCTCGCGGCACTGGCGACCTACCGGCCGTTCTACGGACAGAAAATGGTCGAGGGCGGGATCAACCTGCCACTGATCCTGCCGGAGATCGTCACCGCCGTGGCCACCCTGCTGCTGTTCATGGCATTGGGGATCAAGCTTGGTCTGCTGACGGTGATCGTCGCGCACATCGGCTTCTGCATTCCCTTCGCCTACCTGCCGATCCGCGCGCGGCTCAACGACCTGGACAAGAGCCTGCTGGAAGCGGCGAACGACCTGTACGCCAATCCCTGGCAGGTGTTTCGCCGGGTGACCTTGCCGCTGCTGTGGCCGGCGGTGCTGTCCGGTTCGGTGCTGGCGTTCGTGGTCAGCCTCGACGATTTCATCATGACCTTCTTCGTCGCCGGGCCGGGTTCGACAACCTTGCCGGTATACATCTTCTCAGCCATCAAGGCCGGCGTAACGCCGGAGATCAATGCGATTTCGACCCTGATGCTGGTGATTTCCATCGTGCTGGTAGTGCTGGCCTTCTGGCTGGGACAGCGCGGCAAACAACAATAAGCCTGGAGACTTCTATATGAGCAAGAAAGTGAAAAGCATGAGTTTCGCCGTTGCCGGTCTGGCCTTGAGTTGCGTCACCGCGTTCACGGCGTTCAGCGCCCAGGCCGCCGAGCCCAAGGAGCTGTTCTTCTATAACTGGACCGACTACTACCCGGTCGACCTGCTGGCCAAGTTCGAAAAGGAGACCGGGATCAAGGTCACCATGGACGGCTACGACAGCAACGAAACCCTGTTGGCCAAGTTGCAGGCCGGCGGCGCGGCATACGACGTGATCGTGCCGTCGCAATCGATCATGCGCACCCTGATCAACCAGGACCTGCTGCTGGAAATCGACGCCTCGGCCCTGCCCAACTTCCAGTACGTCAAACCGGCGTTCCGCGACCCGAGCTTCGACCCCGGCCGCAATACCTGTGGGGCACCACCGGGTTTTCCTATGACAGCGCCCGGGTGCCCGGCGGCAAGCTTGACGACTCGTGGAAAGAGTTCTTCGAGCCGCGCAAGGAACTGCAAGGTCAGCTCGCCGCCCTCGACACCTCCAGCAGCGTGATCAACGCCGCCAGTCACTACCTGAATGTCGACGAGTGCAGCGAAAACCCGCAGGACGCCAAGCGCATCCTCGAACTGCTGCAAAAACAGAAACCCTTCCTGAAGATGTACAGCTCGGACAACACGGTCGACCGCATGGCCAGCGGTGAAGTGATCATGATGCAGAACTGGAACGGTTCTACAGCGCGGGCCACCCTGCAGAAGAGCACCATCAAGTACGTCTACCCGCGCGAAGGCCTGGCAATGTTCCAGGACAACTTCGCCGTACCGAAAAGCGCGCCACACCCCGGCAACGCGAAGATCTTCATCGACTGGATGATGAAACCGGAGAACGCCGCCGCCGTGTCCAACGCCATCGCCTACGCCAACGGCATCCAGAGCGACAAGCTGATCGACGCCAAATGGCGGGTGATGGACGCCATCAACATGCCCGACGAATTCGCCGCGCGCCTGCGCCCGGAAAAGGAATGCAGCAACAAGGCGCGGGAGCTGCAGGACCGCATTTGGGCCAAGCTCAAGGGCTGATTGCCTTTAGACCGAGTCGCGCCCATCGCGAGCAAGCTCGCTCCCACAGGGATTTTGTGAGCGTCAAAGATCTACTGTGGGAGCGAGCTTGCTCGCGATGAGGCCCGCCAAGACACCACTGAATTTGAGGTTTGCAATGAATCAACCCCACTGGCTGCGCAACGTGCGCCCCTACGGCGCCCCCGCCGAAGACCTGCTGATCGAAAACGGCCGCTTCAGCCAACGCCGCCCCGCTTCGAACGAAGCCCTGTCAGCCACCGACATCGACGGCCAGAACCAGTTGCTCACCCCCGCCCTGGTGGAAAGCCACGTACACCTGGACAAAACCCTCTGGGGTCAGCCCTGGCGCCCCAACAGTGCCGGCCCGACCCTCAAGGACTACATTGCCAACGAACGGCGCATCCTGCGTGAAGTCACTACACCGATTGCACAACGGGCCGGCGCCCTGCTGGAAAACTGCATCGCCCGCGGCTCGCTGACCATGCGTTGCCACGTCGACATCGACCCGGAATTCGGCCTGCGGCATGTCGAGGCCATGCAGCAACTGCGTGAAAACTACCGCGACCTGATCGACCTGCAACTGGTGGTGTTCCCGCAGACTGGTTTGATCAGCCGCCCCGGCACCGCTGAACTGATGCGCGAAGCCATGGCCCTGGGCGTGGAAAACGTCGGTGGCCTGGACCCGTGTGGTATCGATAACGACCCTGTCGCACAACTGGATTTCGTCTTCAAACTGGCCAGCGAATTCGACCGGGGCGTCGACATTCACCTGCACGACAAAGGTGAGCTGGGGCTGTGGCAGATCGCCCTGATTGCCGACTACACCGAGCGCTTCGGCCGCCAAGGCCGGGTGATGATCAGCCATGCGTACTGCCTGGGGATGTTGCCGTGGAGCCAGGTCAAACCGGTGGCCGAGCGCCTGGCGACACTGGGCATTTCGCTGATGAGCTCGGCCCCGGCCGATTGCGCGGTGCCGCCGTTCCTGGCCCTGCGCGAAACCGGCGTGAATGTGTGCCTGGGCTCGGACGGTATTCGTGATGCCTGGTCGCCCATGGGCAACGGCGACATGCTGGAGCGGGCTATGTTGCTGGCGTTCCGCTTCGACTTGAACAAGGACGAAGAACTGGCGGCAGCGTTCGAGGCGGCGACCGTCAACGGCGCCCAGGCGCTGGGTTGCCAAGCCAATCGCCTGGAGATTGGCCAGCCGGCGGACTTCCTGTTGATGCCGGTACAAACACTGGGTGAGGCGGTGGTTTCGCGGCCGCTGCGCCAGGTCTATCGCGCGGGTCAGTTGATTGCTGCGGGTGGCCGTTTGCTGGAAAGCCGTCTGTGAAGCGCATCGGCTTGCGGGCCAGTTGCGTGGTCGGTTTCGACGGCACGCGGCATGTGTTGTGGCGCGATGGCGAAGTGGTGTTCGAAGGCGCGCGCATCGAGTTTGTCGGGCGTGGTTATGCGGGGCCGGTGGATCAGTGGGTTGATTACGGCAATGCGCTGATCGGTCCCGGCTTCATCGATCTGGATGCCTTGGGCGATCTCGATTCCACGGTGCTGACCCTGGACAACGGCGACGAGCGCGACATGGGCCGGATGTGGTCGGCGCAGTATCTGGCGCGTGGATCGCGGGAAAGCTACAGCCCCGAAGAAGAAGTCTTCAAATACCGCTACGCCTTCACCCAACTGATCCGCAACGGCATCACCACGGCCATGCCGATCACCTCGATGTATTACCGCGAGTGGGCCGAGACCTACGACGAATTTGCGGCGGTGGCAGGTGTGGCCGCCGAACTGGGGCTACGCACTTACCTCGGTCCCTGCTACATGAGCGGCATGAGTTACTGGCAGGCCGATGGAACCCTGGCGCACCACTGGGACGAAGCCCGGGGCATGGCCGGGCTCGACGCCGCCGAGCGGTTTTTCCGGGATTTCGACGGTGCGCACAACGGCCTGATTCGCGGTGCGCTGCTGCCCGATCGCATCCAGACGTGCACGCCGGCGTTGCTGCAACGCACCGCCGCGTTGAGCCGCGAACTCAACGCACCGATGCGTTTGCACTGCTGCCAGGGCCTCGGTGAAGTGGCGATGGTCGAGCAACTGCGCGGCACCTCGCCACTGGGCTGGCTGCAGCAGCTTGGGCTTTTGACCCCGCGCAGCCTGCTGCCCCACGGCATCTACACCCGAGGCGATGACGACCTGCAACGGGTGGTGGATGGTAGCGCAAGCCTGGTGCATTGCCCGGTGGTGTTTGCCCGGGACGGCGAGGCGCTGAATTCGTTTGGTCGCTATCGGGCCAAAGGCATCAACTTCGCCCTGGGCACCGACACCTGGCCGGCGGACTTGCTGGACAACATGCGCCAGGGCCTGAACATCGCTCGCCTTATGGAAGGCGGTAACGATCTGACCAGCACGCTGGACCTGTACAACGCCGCGACCCTCGGCGGTGCCAAGGCACTGGGCCGCGACGATCTCGGACGCCTGGCGCCCGGGGCCAAGGCCGACATCACCGTGTTCAACCTGCGCGGGATGCACCTGGGGCCGCTATTCGATCCACTGAAAAATCTTGTTCTGGCCGGTCGCGGTGACGACTGTATCGCCAGTTACATCGACGGCCGCTGCGTGATGCGGGACGGCCAGGTCGAGGGCCTCGACTACCCCGCCCTGCAACGCCAGGCCCAACGCCAATTCGAAAAACTGATGCGCAGCCACAGCGACCGGGCCTTTGGCCAACCGGACTGGAAAAGCCTGTTCCAGCCAGCCATCCCGTTCGCCGACGACTACAGCACACAGGCGCCACTGAGCGCGATTGATCCACTTCTCTAGAGATTTCTGCCCATGCAAAGCTTCGACTTCAGCACATTGAGCCCACGGGACAAATACAAGATCCTGATCGGCAGCGTCGTGCCACGGCCGATAGCCCTAGTCACCACCGTCGACGGCGAAGGCCGGATCAACGCAGCGCCGTTCAGTTTCTTCAATGCGCTTTCCGCCGATCCACCGATCCTCGCCCTGGGCGTGGAAAACTACGGCGACCAAAGCCCCAAGGACACCACTCGCAATATCCAGCTCAACCAGGAATTCACTGTGAACATCGTCAGCGATGCACTGGTGGAAGCCATGAACGTCTGCGCCGTGCCCTTCGCCCCCGGCTTCGACGAATTGACCGCCGCCGGCCTCACCGCCATCCCCGGCACCACGGTCAAATGCCCGCGCATCGGCGAAGCTCCGGTGGCGCTGGAGTGTCGGCGGATGATGGCGCTGTCCATCGGCCAATCCCGGGAGATTATCTTTGGTGAAGTGCTGATGGCCCATGTGCGTGACGAACTGATCGATCCGAAAACCCTGTACATCGACCAGTTGGGGCTGGATGCGATCGGACGCATGGGCGGGCATGGCTATGCGCGTACGCGGGATTACTTCGACTTGCCGACACGCTCGTTGCAGGCCTGGACGGATGCGCCGGGGGGTGGCGAGCGGTTTTGGCCTGCCACCAAATAACCAGAGATTGCACAAAACCTGTAGGAGCGAGCTTGCTCGCGATGGTCGTCAACGATACCGCTGGTAACCTGACACCCCGCGGCGCTCTCAGGTTCATCGCGAGCAAGCTCGCTCCTACAGGGGAACGCGTCGTCAACGGAAATCGCGACTGCGCACACTGATACCGTCCAGTAGCGGGCTCAGGTCACTCAAGCGTCCGGCTATCAGATGCCGCACCTCGCCCTCCTTCTCCCAGCGGCCATCAACCTTGAGCAACTGCGAGCCGACCAGCACCTGGCGCTGACGCTCGGCCAGGTCGCGCCACACCACCACGTTGACGTTGCCAAACTCGTCCTCAAGGGTGACGAACGTCACGCCGCTGGCGGTGGCCGGGCGTTGTCGGCCGGTGACCAGCCCGGCAACGCTGACCGGCCGACCGTGCTCGACGTCCAGCAACTCCTTCGAACTGCGGCAGCGCCGCGCCTTCAACTCACCGCGTAACAGGGCCAACGGATGCGGCCCGAGGGTGGTGCCGACACTGGCGTAATCGGCTTGCAGGTCTTCGCCCACGGTGGGTTTGGGCAACGACACCGCATCCTCCTCCCGGCTCGGCAGGCCGGCAAACAGGCCCAGCTGCTTTTGTACCCCGGCCACTTCCCAACGTGCCCGATGCCGGTCGCCGGCCAGGCCACGCAACGCGCCCGCATCGGCCAGTTGCTCCTGGGCGCGGGCATCGAGTCGCGCCCGTTCGCCGAGGTCGGCAATGTCGGCAAACGCCCCTTTGGAGCGTGCCACCTCGATGCGTCGGGCATCGTCCTCGCGAAAGCCCTTGATCATGCGTAGCCCCAAGCGAATCGCCGGTTGCGCACCACTGATCGGTTCCAGGCTGCAATCCCAGTCGCTGGCGCGCACGTCCACCGGGCGAACCTGCAAATGATGGCGCCGGACGTCCTGCAGAATCTGGTCCGGGCTGTAGAACCCCATCGGCCAACTGTTGATCAGCGCACAAGCGAAGGCCGCCGGCTCGTGGCATTTCAACCAGCAACTGGCGTAAGTCAACAAGGCAAAACTGGCCGCGTGGGACTCGGGAAAACCGTAGCTGCCAAAGCCCTTGATCTGCTCGAAGATCTGCGCGGCAAACTCCGGCGTGTAGCCTTTTTTCTTCATGCCGGCGGCCAGTCGATCCTTGTGCGGTTCGAGCCCGCCATGGCGCTTCCAGGCGGCCATGGAGCGGCGCAACTGATCGGCCTCGCCGGGACTGTAGTCGGCGGCGACGATGGCGATCTGCATCACCTGCTCCTGAAACAGAGGAACGCCAAGGGTGCGTTTCAACACCTCCCGCAACTCTTCGGAGGGGTAGCTTTCGAGCTCTTCCTTGTTTCGTCGGCGCAGATAGGGATGCACCATGCCGCCCTGGATAGGTCCGGGGCGAACGATGGCCACCTCGATCACCAGGTCATAGAACTTGCGGGGCTTGAGCCTGGGCAGCATCGACATTTGCGCCCGGGACTCGATCTGGAACACGCCGATGGTGTCGGCGCGACCGATCATGTCGTAGGTTTGCGAGTCTTCAGAGGGGACCGTCGCCAGACTCAAATCCAGATTGCGATGACGGCGCAACAGATCAAAGCAACGGCGTATCGCACTGAGCATGCCCAGAGCGAGGATATCGACCTTCAGTAGACCGACCGCGTCCAGATCGTCCTTGTCCCACTGAATGATCGTGCGTTCGGCCATCGCGGCGTTTTCCACCGGCACGAGGTGATCCAGCGGCTGCTCGGAAATGACGAAGCCGCCGGGGTGCTGGGACAAGTGCCGGGGGAAGCCGATCAGTTGCTGCGTCAAACTCAACACCCGGCGCAACACCGGGCTTTCAGGGTCGAAACCGCCTTCACGCAGGCGCTCCACGGGCGGCGTTTCATCACTCCAGTGACCACAGCAATCGGCCAGGGCATTGATCTGGTCTGGCGGCAGCCCCAACGCCTTGGCCACATCGCGCACCGCCCCGGCCGCATGGTAAGTGCTGACCACGGCCGTCAATGCCGCGCGGGTTCGACCATAGCGCTGGAACACGTACTGCAAGACTTCTTCGCGGCGTTCGTGCTCGAAGTCCACATCGATATCCGGCGGCTCGTTGCGCTCCCTGGAGAGAAAACGCTCAAAAAGCATGTTCATGCGCTCGGGGTCGATCTCGGTGATGCCCAGGGCGAAACACACCGCCGAGTTGGCCGCAGAGCCTCGGCCCTGGCAGAGAATCTTCTCGCGCCGGGCGAAGGCGACGATGTCCTGAACGGTCAAGAAATAGCTTTCATAACCCAGCTCGGCGATCAGCCCGAGCTCCTTGTCGATCAGCCCGCGAACCTTGTCGCTTGCACCGTCGGGCCATCGCTCGCGCATGCCACGCTCGGTCAACGCCCGCAGCCAGGACTCTGCGCTGTGCCCTTCTGGCACCAGTTCGCGAGGATATTGATAACGCAACTGGCCAAGATCAAAGGTGCAGCGCCGGGCGATGTTCAGCGTTTCTGCCAGCAAGCCGGGCGGATAAAGCGCCCCCAGCACGTCCAGGCTGCGCAGATGGCGTTCGCCGTTGGGATGCAGGCGCAACCCGGCATCGGCCACCGGCAGGTGATGACGGATCGCGGTCATGGTGTCCTGCAAGGCGCGCCGGCCGCGCACATCGCCACTGGCCACGGCCGCAATACGCAACTCCCTGGCCAGGCTCAGCAGATCGTTCAGGCGCCGGGCATCGTCCTGACCGCGGTGCAACTGCACCGCCAGCCACAGGTGCTCGGCGAAGACCTGCTTGAGCCAGCGCCCCTGTTCAATGGCATCGACTGCGTCCGGCACCCACAACGCCAACAGCCCCGGCAACGGTTCGCTGAAGTCTTCGCGCAGCACCTGATACTGGCCTTTCTGCGTGCGCCGCCGGGCGCGGGTGATCAATCGGCAAAGCGCCTGATAGCCCTCGAGGCTCTCAACCAGCAGCACCAGTTTCGGACCGTTCTCGATGCGTATTTCACTGCCGATGATCAGCGGCAACTCCACGGACTTCGCCGCTTGCCAGGCGCGCACGATGCCTGCCAGGGTGCATTCGTCGGTGATCGCCAGGGCTTGATAACCCTGTTGTTTCGCGCGCTGGAACAGCTCGAGGGCACTGGAGGCACCGCGCTGGAAGCTGAAGTTCGACAGGCAGTGCAGTTCGGCATAGTCGATGCTCATGCGAACCAGCCCTGCAGCCACAACGGGCCATCCTCACCGACCGCCCGGTAGGCCCAGCCCTGCTGGCCGGCACGGGTTTCGATCAGGTAATAGTCACGGCGTACGTCGTCACCGTCCCACCAGCCGGACTCGATACGCTCCGGCCCCATGAGAATGCGCGCCGAGCCCTGATGCACGGCCAAGGGTTCAGTCAGCAGCCAGCCCGGCCGTTTCACGGCGGCCGGCACCGCGCAAGGCTGGCTGGCGGCACTGGCCCGCCACGCGCACTCGGGGCGGTGATCGGCCTGGAAACCCAAGCCATGCACCGCGTCATCCCCTAGCCGTGCCCGCAGGCGCTCGCGCAGTTGCTCCCAGGGCAAGGACTGCTGCGGGCGATCGTCGAACAGTTCCCGATGCTGGGGCACGAAGGCCGGCAAATCCTCGGCGCGCAAGCGAAAGCCGCGCACCGGCGCCTCGACCTGGACTTGCTCCAGCCGCCCCCGGGCCAGCTCGAAGAGCATCGCCGGATCGCGCTCGGCGCTGAGCAGGCCGACCTTGATGACCGTGTCCGGCAACCCGGCATGCTCCAGATGCAGGTCGAAACGCTGTACGCCGCTGTCGCGACCGCAGAGGAACGCCGACAGGTCGCCAGTCAGCCGGCGCAACGGAAACAGCAAGGCTTGATGGGACTGCACATCGAAATTGAGCTCGATACGCACATCGAAGCGGTCCGGCGGCAGGTAAAACGCCAGCGCCAGCCGCCGCAAACCGAACAGGGCATCCAGATGCTTGAGCACCTGGACCTCGAAACGCCGGGCCAGGCTGTGCCTGGGCAACGCCTGCACCTGGCTCAAGGTGCGCAGGCCCATGCGCGACAAGGCCGTGGCGACCGAGGTTTCGAGGCCGATCCGGTCGACAGGCATTTGCCCCAGGTGATGCTGCAAGGCTTGATCGTCCGGCACCACCAGACCGTCATAGGCGTTGGCCAGCACCCGCGCCGCCACCGGGTTGGGCGCGGCCACGATGCGGTGCCGAAATCCCAGTTCGTCGAGCTCACGGCGCAAAAGCGCTTCGAATTGCGGCCAGGCGCCGAACAAACCGAGGCTGGATTCGATCTCGAACACCACGGCCCGGGGGTAATGCACGCTGACCTGGGAACTGAAGCGATAGGCCCAGGCGGCAAGAAACTGCTGCCAGTGTTCGATGTCAGCGGCGTCGTATTCGGCCGTGACAAAACCTTTGCTCAAGGCCTGTGCCGCGCTCATGGACTGGCCGGGACGCAAACCCAGCGCTCGCGCCGCGCCGTTGACCGCCTGCAGCACCCGACGCTGGGCCGGGCCGGTCAGCAACGCCAGGGGTTCATCGGGATCGGCGCGCTGACGCAGTACCGCATCCAGCGCCAATTGCGGGAAAACAATGCAGACCCAGCGCATGGCAACCTCAATGCCCCACGGCGAAGGCAATCGGCGCCGAACGGGCCAGGCCACCGCGGCACTTGAGCACACGCAGTTGTGCCGGTCGGGCATCGATGGCGATGCGCAAGGCCGCCGGCGAAGGGTTGACCGCCTCACCGAGGGGACGATAGGCGAAGGCCAGGGTCTGGCCGGTTTCCGCCGCCACCTGCAAGCGGCGCAAGGCACGGTCATCGGCCTTGTGCGGCCAGCACAGCACCGCGCCGCAACTGCCCGAACGCAGGCATTGTTCCGCGGCCCACAGCGCATCGCGCTCGCTGGCCTGGATGATCGATAACTGACGCAGATCGACCCCAGCACCCTGCCACGCCTGGGGATACGGCACATAAGGCGGCGCCACCAGCACGATGCGCTCGCCCGCCGCCGACAGCCGTGCCAGCGTCGGCCACACCAGTTGCCCCACGCCCTGCCCGGCCAAGAGGATTTCCGTCAGCGCAGCCTCCGGCCAGCCTCCGCTGGGCAAAGCAGCATCCAGCGCGACATGCCCGGTGGGTTGCAGGCTGGCGGCCGCTGGCGCAGGCCGGCCCTTCCAGACCTGGCCAGCATTGAACAGCGTGTCCAGCGCAACGACGGCACCCATCAGCCTTGCCTCACCAAGCCACAGAACACGCCTTCGATGGCCAGGTCCTGATCGGCTTCGACAATAATCGGCTGGTAGGCCGGGTTGCGTGGCAGCAGGCGAACCACATCGCCGACCCGCTCGAAGCGCTTGATGGTGACTTCGCCGTCAAGCCGCGCCACGACGATCTGGCCGTTGAGCGCCTCCGGATTGCGGTGCACGCCCACCAGATCGCCATCGAGAATGCCGTCCTCGATCATCGAGTCACCCCGAACCCGCAGCATGTAGTCCGGCACCCGCGAGAAGATCGACGGATCGAGCAGCAAGCGGCTATGGACCTCCGCATCGGCCCCGATCGGCGCACCGGCCGCCACCCGGCCGAGCACCGGAATGTCCAGCAACTCGGGACGCGGCGGCTGCCCGAGCAGGCGAATGCCCCGGGCCTGATGCGGGTTGACCTCGATAAACCCGGCTTCGGTCAGCGCCAGCACATGCTTGCGCGCCACGCTGCGGGAGGCAAAACCGAACGCCTCGCTGATTTCAGCGAGGCTCGGAGGCTGACCGTGCTCGGCGATGCGATCGCGGATAAAGGTCAGGATGGCGGTACGGCGGGGAGTCAGAGTCGTCATGGAGTACATTTGTACTCTTTTGGCTTTTGCCTGGCAAGAACCGTCAATCATCTGGTGGCAGGACCAGTGACCTGTGGGAGCGAGCTTGCTCGCGATGGTCTTTCATTCAACATGTGTGTCGACTGACCGGGCCGCATCGCGAGCAAGCTCGCTCCCACATTGGATTTCAGTGACTCAAGAGGTGAGTTGTGCCAGGTACGCCCACGGATAAATCCCCCGTTCATGCCCATCGCTGAAGACCAGTTGCAGGCCATACCCCCTGCGAGTGCAATTCGATCACCCGAACCCGCGCATCCTCGGCATGAGCGTAAAGGACACCAGAACAATTAACAGTGTGCCTACGGCACTGAGGATTGCCGTGAGGGAAAGGGTCTGGGAATAACCGACCACCCCGCCGACGATTCCGCTACCGAGATAAATGAAGGGGTGCACGCCACTGGTAAAGAACGTATCGACTGCCACCACTTTGCCAAGGTCCTTCTCGGGAGACAGTGTCTGCATCGCCGTGGCCCAACCAGTCAACCAGGACGCTTCGACAATCCCCACCAGGGTCGCCCCCAGTATCGCCATCCAGGACGAGCTTCCCATGCCGAGAAGGGCCATCGCGCCAGCCAGGAACAAACCGCAGGTCACTGCAAGTCCAATCAGTCGTTTATGTCCGGAAACAAGCACCGTGATGATTGATCCAATGCACGCACCGAATCCCGAGGCGGCCAGACACACCCCCCACATTTCTTCGTTGAATCGATCGCTGATCGCATAGGGCGCGACGACCAGGAAAATCGGGAAACACAATACGTTCACCACGAGGGTGGCCGCGAAGCCCAGCAAAAGCGTGGAGTTGCCGGTAACGATAGCAATGCCATTGACCGCTTCTCGGATCGAGAACTCCTCTTCGAACTCATGGGCCTTCACATTAGGCAACATCGCCGTATAAACGGCGGCGCAGAAAAATGTCAGACCATCGATCAATATGCCCCAGACCGGATCCCAGAAAATGATAAATACACCCAGCGTCGCGGGAAACAGCACAGCGACCAGGTTGTCGACAAAGTTCATCGCACCATTCCGCCACCAGTGCTCGCTTGGGCAGCAAATTGACGAGTAGTACCTGAGCGCACGGACGGGAAACCCCTATACCGATGCCAAATATCAGATAGGCAAAGACCAGCCACCACCAGGGCGCACCGAAGACGATCAGCGCCACCGCGGCCAGTTGCGCAAACCCCCTCGCCGTGTCGGTGTAAATCAGTACTTGCTTCGGCGACTTTCGATCCGCCAGCAAACCTCCGACCAGGGCCCCGATCACGCTCCCTACCCCGACTGCCGCCATAACAAAACCGAATACTTCTCCTCCGTAGCCGGTCCGGATAAGCGCTATTGGCAGTGCGGCTAGACAAATAGCGTCGCCGGCCATCGAGAGACTTTGGCCGATGAGCAACTTGCGAAAAGACGAGACGCTCAGGGTGATAAGCGATCGGCAATGGAGATCATAAGTAATCTTCCTTGAGACCAGAGCAAAAAGATCGCAGCCTGCGGCAGCTCCTACAGGAGGCCGGTTCAGCCTGTGAGTCCAGCCAGATAGGCCCACGGATAAATCCCCCGTTCATGCCCATCGCTGAAGATCAGTTGCAGGCCATAGCCCTGGCGTGCAACTCGATAACCCGCAGACGTAAAGCCCAGTACTCCTTACTCGAACAAAACGGACGATCAAAAAAACAAGATCTACCGTTCGTCGCCTTTCTAAAAAAATCAGCATCTGAAGAAAATAAAAATCCATACAAAAGTACAAAACGCACATTTATTCCTACAGAAATATTCTACTCAACATAGCAGGATCATTTCTGCTTGCCGAAAACTAAAATACAGATTCAAAAAGGAATTCCACAGTTCCACACTAGGCTCTGTACGAAATCCGCCGAAAACAATTTGAATTCCACTGGCGTCGCGATTCGGTAAAGTCCGCGTCCATCAAAGGCAGGAGCCCACGATG
>LNAP01002436.1_pt1 | contig 18605 bp, 17 predicted proteins | sample 602601 | NCBI WGS metagenome assembly LNAP01 (sample SAMN02440304, study PRJNA202911) | soil metagenome | biome: Subtropical and temperate rainforests or woodlands; isolation source: soil samples (1 kg each in a 20% v/v slurry with milli Q water) were... ...
GCAGGATGCGGCAGGCAATGGCGCCACGGTTGGCAATCAGGACTTTTTCGAACATGGCATAGACCCCGGAGGGGATGCGGGCCGTCCCGCAGTTTTTCGATGAGCGCCGGGGTCGTCCCCGACGGCAGAATCACTAACCTTGAAAACACCACTGAACCCCTGTGGGAGCGAGCCTGCTCGCGATAGCGGTGTGTCAGTCAACATCGATGTTGAATGTGCTGACGCCATCGCGAGCAGGCTCGCTCCCACATTTGGATTGAGGTGTTCTTACTTTTTGAGGCACTGCCCGGAACGGGCCTGGCACAGGGCGAACAACCACCGCCGCAACCGCGCGAATTTCAGTTCCATACCAAAAGCTCCGCAGGGGTCGGGTTGTAGGCGTTGCACGGATTGTTCAGTTGCGGGCAGTTGGAGATCAGTACGATCACGTCCATTTCGGCGCGCAGGTCGACGTATTTGCCCGGCGCCGAAATGCCGTCTTCAAAGGTCAGCCCGCCGTCGGCGGTGACCGGCACGTTCATGAAGAAGTTGATGTTCGGTCCGATGTCGCCTTTGCCCAGTCGCCCGTCATGCACGCAGGCGCGCAGGTAGTTGTCGCGGCAACTGTGCATGTAGCGTTTCTCCAAGGCGTAGCGCACGGTGTTGCTCTCTTGCGCGCAAGCGCCGCCGAGGGTGTCGTGACGCCCGCAGGTGTCGGCGACGATGGTCAGCATCGGTTTGCCGAGGTTGGAATAGAGCACGCTGCCGGTACTCAGGTAGACGCTGTTCTGCCGGCGCAACGTGCGTTGCACGTCATAGCGTTCCTTCGGATTGGCCACGCTGTAGAACAAGGTGTCGACGGCCTGATTACCTTCCAGGTCGAGGATGCGCAGGGTCTGGCCGGCCTTGACCTCCATCAGCCACGGTTCGCCGGCCGGGATGGTGGCGCGGTAGACCGCGGTTTCAGGCGACTGTTGAGCGGTAGCGATTGCAAGTGACATGGCAGCGATCCTCAGGCGAACAAACGGTCGGTGTTGATGAAGCCGCGCTCGTTTTCCGGGCGCGAGGTGCGGCAATGTTCGGCGACGCTGGCGTCGGCGTTCATCCAGCTGAGCTTCAGGGGTTTGGGGGCGTAGTCCGGCGACGGGTCCATCGGATGCTGCAACGCGGTGAGCACCACCAGGGTGTCCATCGGCGCGTACAACTCGATGTAATCGCCGGCCTTCGAGTTGCCTTCGACAAAGTGGAAACGCCCGGTCTCATCGACGTTGACGCGGCTGAACAGGTTGAGAGTCATCAGCAGATCCGACAGGCCCAACCCCCACTTGCCCAGTTCCACCAACAGGTTGTCGGTGCCGTTGCGGAAAAAGCCGTTGCGCAGTTCCTGATAACGGCCGGCGCCGTATTTTTCCGCGACTTCTTCAGCGCAGAGCACGCCGCCGAGGCTGTCACTCCAGCCACAGGTGTCGGCGGTGATCGCGGCGAGCACGCGGCCCATGTCCGAGTAGAGGCAATGGCCGCGGGTGAGCTTGGCGGTGTGTTGGCATTTGAGGCTGTCGGGCAGGTTCAGGCGTTCGGTTTTTTCATTGGCATTGAGCAGCGTCAGGCTGACGTTGGCGCCGCCCCGCAGGTCGGTCAGGCGCAGCAACTGGCCGCGTTTCAACACGAACGAACGATGGCCGCCGCCAGGGAGCATTTCTTCGGCGAAGGGCGGGAACAGTTGGGTCGAATCAGTCATTTCAAAATTCCTCTAAGCGATACGAAGCGTGCCCGCCAGCGCAGCCGGCAAGGCATCGACGGCGGCGCGGTTGACGCGGCGGTCGCTGTTCAAAGGGATGTCGTAAGTGATGCGCGCGCCATAGGCACCGGGGGCGTGCGGGTCGACGCGGACCTTGTCGAACACCAGCAAACGAGTGCCGAGGCTGAAACCTTCGGACAGGTCATGGGTGACCATGAACACCGTCAGTTGCGTCTCGCGCCACAGCTCCAGCAGCAAGGCGTGCATGTCTTTGCGGATGCCCGGATCGAGCGCGCCGAACGGTTCGTCGAGCAGCAACACGCGGGGTTTCATGATCAGCGCCTGGGCGATGGCCAGCCGTTGTTGCATGCCGCCGGACAGCTGCGCCGGGTACTTGTCCAGCGAATGGCCGAGGCCGACCTTGTGCAGCAGCGCCGAGGCCTGTTCGCGGGCGTCTTTTTTTGCACTGCCGAACAAGCGCCCGAGCAAGGGCGAGCGCGGCAGTTCGAGGCCGAGGGCGACGTTATCGAGCACGGTCAGGTGCGGGAACACCGAGTAACGCTGGAACACCACGCCACGGCTGGAATCCGGTTCGCCGGCCAGGGCCTGACCGTCCAGCAGAATCTCGCCGCGACTGGCGCGTTCCTGGCCGAGTAACAGGCGCAGGAAGGTCGACTTGCCGCAACCCGACGCGCCGACCAAGGTGCAGAATTCACCTTCGTTGACGTTCAGGTTCAGGCCTTCGAGCACGACTTGGTCGGCGTATTGCTGCCAGACGTTTTTTACCGTGATGAAGCTCATGCGCGGGCTCCTTCATACCAAGGGAACGCGCGTTGGGTCAGGCGTTTGAGGCCCCAATCCATCAACCAGGCGAGCAGGGTGATCCACACCACGTAAGGCAGAATCACGTCCATCGCCAGGTAGCGGCGCACCAGAAAAATCCGATAGCCGAGGCCGTCGGTCGACGCGATGGCTTCAGCGGCGATCAGGAAAAGCCACGCCGAGCCGAGCATCAAACGCAGCGAGATCAGCAGACGCGGCAACAGTTGTGGCAGCACCACGCGCAGCATCAATGTCCAGGTCGACGCGCCGAGGGTCTGGGCCTTGATCAGCAACTCGACCGGAATTTCCCGGGCGCGCTGTTCCAGATCACGGGCCAGGCACGGGGTGATGCCGATCACGATCAGCATCACTTTCGACAATTCCCCCAGCCCGAAGACGATGAACAGAATCGGCAGGATTGCCAGTGGCGGCACCATCGACAACACCGTCAGCAACGGCGACAACGGCGCGCCGAACAGCGGCAACGTTCCGGCGGCGATGCCCAGGCACAGCCCGGCCAGCGCACTGATGCCGAGGCCGATGGCCAGGCGGCGCAGGCTGGACGCGGTGTCTTGCCACAACAGGTATTCACCGGTGCGGGTGTCGGCAGTGAACGCCAGGCGTTTCACCGCGTCGGTCATCTGCACGGCGCTCGGCAATAGCTTGTCATTGGGGTTATCCGTCAGCCGCTCGGCCGAGCCCATGAAGTAGGCGAACAGCACCAGGGCGAACGGCAGGATCACCAACAGCAGACGACTCGGGCGATCCGGGTGGCGATTGATCAGGCGCATGGCCAGTCCTCCGGTTTACAGCTTGGCGTCAGCGGCCATCTGCACGTAGGTCGGGTCGAAGCGCAGCTTGAGGTTGGTCTTGTCGCCGCTGGTCACGCCATTGGCGAAGGCCATGCCGACGGCGCTGGTGTCTTTGGCGCCTTCACCCAGCAAGCCGTGCTGGAACGAAAACTCGGCGACCTTGCGCATGGTTTCCGGCAATTGCTTGCTGGTGGAGAAGTCCAGGGCTTCCTTGGGCGTGGCGAACAATTTGGTGGTGTCGAGTTGCGACTGGAAACCGGCCAGGTCGGTGCCCGAAGCTTTGGCCATGTGTTCGAGTGCGACCTTGCTGGCGGCGTTTTTCGCGTTCATCAACGCGACCACTTCGAACCAGGCGCCAGTCAGGGCTTTGCCCAGGGCCGGGTTGTCTTTGAGGGTGGCGCTGTTGACCACCATCATGTCCATGATTTCGCCGGGGATCTGGCTCGAGTTGAAGACTTCGGTCACCCCGGGCTTGGCCTTGATGTCCGACAGCATCGGGTTCCAGGTGGTGACGGCGTTGACCTGATCGGTGTTGAAGGCGGCCGAGATATCGGCGTCCGAGGTGTTGACCACTTTCAGGTCTTTCTCGGTGAGGTCGACCGAATCCAGCGCCCGGGCCAGCAGGTAGTGCGACACCGACAGTTCGACCAGATTGACGTCCATGCCCTTGAGGTCGGCGACCTTCTTGCCATCGCCCTTGAGCACGATGCCATCGTTGCCGTTGGAGAAGTCGCTGACGATCAGCGCGGTGCTGTCGACGCCACCGGCCGCCGGAATGGTCAGCGCGTCCATGTTGGTCATGGTGCAACCGTCGAACTGGCCGGCGGTGTATTGGTTGATGGATTCAACGTAGTCATTGAGCTGCACCACATCGATTTTGATGCCGTACTTCTTCGCCCATTTGTCGACGATGCCTTGGCTGCCGGCGTATTCCCAGGGCATCCAGCCGGCGTAGATGGTCCAGCAGACGCTGAAGTGGTCTTTTTGAGCGGCGTGGGACGGGAGGCTTACGAGGGCTGCGAAGGCAGCGGCGAGCAGGGCGGGTAAACGAAGCTTGAGCATGGGTGGTTCTCCAGTTGATCAAGGGCGGGCAGGAGTCAACGCGGCACCGCGAACGGTGGCTTGTCTCCCGGGCTTTTGTCCCGCCGTGTAACCTCAACTGGAGGTCGCCAACTCTCGGACCAGCCACTCGCCTTAGCGAGCCGGAACCCTAGTCAGCCATTGCAAATTGTGGTGCCGCGAACCTTGTGATGACTCCTGCACGGGTTTGCTAAAGCGAGAGCCGTGCCAAGTTGGCTTGAGGGCTCTAGGGTAGGGGATTGCGCGATGAGCGCTTGGGGCAGGCGAGGCGGTGTTGCCTTGTGATGGTGCGCGGGTGCACCGCTATGGGACGTTCGTGTCCGCTGATCTGAAGGTCCGCACCCTTCGGCACTCGCCCCGGCATTGCCAGTCAAATGGGTGTCAGCCGGCCTGTTGCGGCTGTGGGTCTTTCAGGAGGCCGCCATGTTTCGTCGACTGTTGTTCGGTATGGTTCTCGGTCTTGGTCTATCCGGCTGCTATTACTACGCCGGTGGTTACGATGTGTATTCCGCGCCTTATTACTACCCCGGCTATTCTCCCTATTCCTACTATTACGGCCCACGTTATTACTACGGTCCGCGCTTCTATGGGGGCTATCGCTACTACTATTGGGGCGGGCACGGGCCACGTCATTACGGCGGTGGATACCGCGGTGGCCACCATTAATCAGCGGGTGAATAGATGAAAAACCTTTCATCGGCTACTTGTTTCAATCTGTTTCAGGAACGCACCAGATTTGGAAAACGATGTCTGATCTTTCGACAGTCACCGAATAATTGACTGTCGCCTGCCAGCGTCGCTGGTATGGCTCACTCGCGGTCCAGGAGGCCGCCATGCTCTGTCGAAAACAGCTCCACCGAATTCTTCTGATTGCAGTATTGGGATTGTCTCTTGGTGCGTGCGTGCCCTATTCCGATGGAGGAGGCAGCTACTACCGTTCCGATGTCTATACCTCGCCAGCGCCCGCCTATTATTCCGGTGGCGGACCTTACTATTCAGGTGGCGGCGGTTACTACACGCAGCCGCGCCGCTACTACGCGCCACCGGCGCGGTATTACCAGCCAACGCCGCGGTATTACCACCAGCCGCGGGTTTATCAACCGGCCCCTCGTTATTACCAGTCGCAACGGGGCGACTACCGGGCCCATGGTTGGGACGGCCGTAACCGCGGCGGTTGGAGCAACGATAACCGTGGCCATGGCGGACGCAACAATCACGGCGGACGAGGCGACCATAACGGTCGCGGCGATCACGATGGCCGGGGTGGCCGTCGTTAACCTCATCAACTAAACGCAATACCTGTGGGAGCGAGCCTGCTCGCGAAGGTGGTAGGTCAGGCGACATCAATGTCGACTGACACGCCCCCTTCGCGAGCAGGCTCGCTCCCACATTTTTTAGTATTCCGACAGATCGGCCAACGGATGCCGACCTTCCCAGACTTTATGAAAGTGCGCCTCTACCACCGCATCCGGCACGTTATTGATGTCAGGCCAGTGCCAGTGCGGCTTCTGGTCCTTATCAATCAACCGCGCCCGAACCCCCTCGCTGAACTCCGGATGACGGCAGCAGTTGAGGCTGATCGTGTATTCCATCTGAAAGACCTGCGCCAATGACATGTGCCGGGCGCGGGCGATCTGTTCCCACACCAGATGAGCGGTCAGGGGCGAACCTTCGGTCATGGTCTTCGCTGCTCGACTTAATAGCAGATCCGAATGGTCGCGCAGAGCGCTGATGGCTTTCCAGGCGCAGCGCACATCGCTGATATCCAGCAGTTCATCGATTTGCTGGCGTCGAGGCAGCCACTGCGCGGCGGGCATTTGCGCTACGGCTTCCTGCTGCAAGGCCTTGAGCAGACTATTGAGCTGCATTGGCGTCTGTTCCTGCCAATTCAATTGCAGCAAGCCTTCGATCAGCTCTTCTTGCTGTTCATCGAGCAGGAAACGGTCGGCGAGGCCCAGGTCGATCGCATCACGACCGTTCATATGCGCGCCGGTCAGCCCCAGAAACAGCCCGAGCTTGCCGGGCAGGCGTGACAGAAACCAACTGGCGCCAACGTCCGGATACAGACCGATACTGATCTCCGGCATCGCCAGGCGGCTGCTCGGCGTGACAATCCGGATGCTTGCGCCTTGCAGCAACCCCATGCCACCGCCCAGCACATAACCATGGCCCCAGCAGATCAGCGGTTTGGGGTAGGTATGCAGATTGAAGTCCAGGCGATATTCCGCAGCAAAGAAGTGCGCGGCCAACGGCGGCACTTCACCGGGGTGAGCGCGGCAGGCTTCGACCAGACTGCGCACTTCGCCGCCGGCGCAAAAAGCCTTGGCGCCGTTACCGCGCAGCAGAACGCAGACGATTTGCGGATCCTTGGCCCACGCGTCCATCTGATCGCGCAGGGCATTGATCATCGGCAAGGAGAGGGCGTTGAGCGACTTTTCGGCATCCAGGCTGGCGATGCCAATGCGCGCACCGTCGGTGCCGGTGAGTTCTTCGAAGTGCAGATTCATCGTGACCTCGATAGTGAAATTGAGCGTTCAGTATGATCGCTGTACAGGAAAGTGCCGGATCTGCGTCAGATCAATTGACAAGTGTGGTGGGCTTTCCTAGGGTTCGCCCCATTGTTTTTGCCGGATGTAACCATGACTGCTGATGACCGTATCAAACTCGAACCGGGCTGGAAGGAGGCACTACGTGCCGAATTCGACCAGCCCTACATGGCAGAGTTGCGTAATTTCCTGCAGCAGGAGCGCGCGGCGGGCAAGGAGATTTATCCTCCGGGCCCAATGATTTTCAACGCCCTTAACTCCACGCCGCTGGACAAGGTCAAGGTCGTCATCCTCGGTCAGGACCCGTATCACGGCCCGGGACAGGCCCACGGGCTGTGCTTCTCGGTGCAACCGGGTGTGCCGGCGCCACCGTCGCTGGTAAACATCTATAAAGAGTTGAAACGCGACCTGAACATCGACATCCCCAACCACGGCTATCTGCAGAGCTGGGCTGATCAAGGCGTGTTGATGCTCAACACCACCATGACGGTCGAGCGCGCCAACGCCAATGCGCACAAGGACAAGGGCTGGCAGTTTTTCACGGATCGAATTATTGAAGTGGTCAGTCAACAGCAACCACATCTGGTGTTCATGCTGTGGGGCGCGCATGCCCAGAGCAAACAGAAACTCATCGATGCCACCAAGCACCTGGTGCTGACGTCGGTGCACCCGTCACCGCTGTCCGCTTATCGCGGTTTTCTGGGGTGCGGGCATTTCAGCCGGACCAACAAGTTTCTTGAACAGAATGGCGAAACGCCGATTGAGTGGCGGTTGCCGCCAGTCTAAAAAAGCTTCGCGGGCAAGCCTCGCTCCTACAGGTCCTGCACGAATCTGTAGGAGCGAGGCTTGCCCGCGAAGAAGGCGACTCGGTCCTCAGTCTGACTCAGGCTCGCGATTCCAATACCTGAACAACGGCTCCGCCAGAAACAACACAAACAACAACCGCATCACCTGCATCGCCGTCACCAGCGGGACGGACAGTTGCAAGGTCTCCGCCGTCAGGCTCATCTCCGCAATGCCGCCAGGCATCATGCCCAGCGTCAGCGAACGCAGATCCAGATGCGTCAGCGCACTCAAGCCCAGTGCCGCCGCCGTAGCGATCAGCATGGTCAAAATCGTGCCGACCAAGGTCCGTCCCATAAAAGAGGGCGCCCGGCGGAAAAACTGCCGATTGAAATGACAGCCCAGGCCGCTGCCGATCAGCCATTGGCCGATCTGGCTCCCGCCATGGGGCAAGCCGATGTGCAAATCCCAACCGATGCTCACCGTTGCACTGACCAGCAACGGCCCGAACAGCCACGGATTGGGTTGACGAAGACGTTCCCAGAGCCAGGCCGCCAAGGCGCCCGCCGGGAAGAGAAGCGCCAGCCACCACCAATTGACGGCGGAGGGATGAAAAATCGGTGTGCCGCTGCCCAGCAAATACTTGAAGGCTGCCGGCACGCAAAGCACGACGACCAGCACTCGCAGACTTTGCCCCGCCGCGACGCGACTGAGCACCGCACCATTGCGCGCGCCGAGGTTGACCATCTCCCCGGAGCCACCCGGCATGCTGGAAAAGAACGCGGTGGCGCGATCCTCCCCGGTGCGCCGCATCAACCAGACCCCGACCACGGCGGACAGGCTGGTGATCAACGCACCGAAGAAAATCAGGCCGAAGTGACTCAACACCTGCTCCATCACCACTGGGGTGAAATGCAGGCCGATGCCGATCCCGACGATCCATTGGCCGCACTTGCGGCCACCAGGGATTTCCGCCAATTGCCAGGGTGTCAGGCAGCGCACCAGGATGATCGCCAGCAACGAGCCAACCATCCACGGCAGCGGCCAGCCGACCAGACTGGCCAGGTAACCGCCCAGCGCGCCGACCAGCGGCGTACCCCACCAGGCGTTGAAAGGTGGTCGATCAGACATCGGCGATGGCGCGTTGAGCAGCCGAACGTTTACGCCAGATCCGCAGCAGTGGCATCAGCAGCATGATCGCGGTCAGTACCCAGACACCGAAAGTGATCGGGCTCGACCAGAGGATCTCCAGCGCACCGTTGGAGATCGACAGCGCACGGCGCAGGTTTTGCTCCATCAAGCCACCGAGGATGAAGCCCAGCAGCACGGGCGACAACGGGAAGTCCAGCTTGCGCAGGATGTAACCGAAGATGCCGATGCCGATCATCAGGAACAGGTCGAAGGTGGTGGCGTGCACCGCGTAGACGCCGATCCCGGTAATGATCGCGATCACCGGCACCAGCGCCCAGTTCGGCACGGCGAGGATGCGGGTGAAGATGCGGATCATCGGGATATTGAGGATCACCAGCATGACGTTGGCGACGAACAACGAGGCGATCAGGCCCCAGACGATGTCAGGTTGTTGTTGGAACAACAGCGGGCCGGGCGTGATGTTGTACAGCGACAGCGCGCCGATCATCACTGCTGTGGTCCCCGAACCTGGAACGCCGAGGGTCAGCATGGGCACCAGTGCACCGCAGGCTGCACCGCCGATGGCGGTTTCCGGGGCGGCGAGGCCGCGCATGTCACCTTGGCCGAAGGTGCCCTTGGCGCCGGCGATACGCTTCTCGGTCATGTAGGCCACGGCGCTGGCGAGGGTCGCGCCCGCACCCGGCAACACGCCCATGATGAAACCCAGCAAGCCGCAACGGATGTTCACCATGAACACCGCCGAAGCTTCCTTGACGTTGAACATCATTCGGCCGGTCGCTTTCACCGCTTCCTGACCGCGATGGGTCTTCTCCAGCAGCAGGAGGATTTCGCTGATGGAGAACAGGCCCAGCACCAGCACCACGAACTGAATGCCGTCAGTCAGATGGATGTTGTCTCCAGTGAAACGGTACACGCCGCTGTTGGCATCGATCCCGACGCACGACAGAAACAGACCGATGAGCGCGGCAATGAACGTTTTCAGCGGACGATCACCGGCCATGCCGCCGAGACAGACGATCGCAAACACCATCAGCACGAAATATTCTGCCGGACCGAAGGCAATCGCCCATTTCGCCAGCAACGGCGCGAACAGCACCATGCCGCACGTGGCGATGAACGCACCGATGAACGAACTCCATGCCGACAACGACAGGGCCACACCGGCCATGCCTTTGCGGGCCATCGGATAACCGTCGAGGGTGGTCATGACAGTGGACGCTTCGCCCGGAATGTTCAGCAGGATCGAGCTGATCCGGCCGCCGTATTCGCAGCCCAGGTAAACCGCCGCCAACAGGATCAAAGCCGACTCCGGTGGCAGGCCCAGGGCGAATGCGATCGGGATCAACAACGCCACGCCATTGATCGGGCCCAGGCCGGGCAACAGGCCGACCACGGTACCGATCAGGGTGCCGCAGAGTGCGGTCACCAGGTTATACGGGGTCAGCGCGACGCCGAAGCCCTGACCCAAATAGCCAAGAGTATCCATATCAGTTCTCCAGAACGTCGAGTACGCCCAAAGGCAGTGGCACGTCCATCAACTTGTCGAACAGCAGGTAAAGACCGATGGCCATCAGGCTGATGATCACCGCGCTCGGTAGCCAGCGGCCGCCATACAGGCGAGCCATGGGGACGCCGATCAGGATGCTGGCGACGATGAAACCCAGGGGTTCGAAGGTGCCGGCGAACACCAGCAACAGCACCACACAGATGCCGATCTTGATCAGCGTTTCGCGGTCCAGTTTCGGGTCATCGTCGCTGTGGATGATCGGCGTCGGCCGAAACACCATGTACAGCAGGCCGAGCCCCATCAAACCGAGCATCAGTAGCGGAAACGCGCGAGGGCCCACCGGTTCGTAGGAAAAAGCCGCCTGGTACGGCCAGGCCATCAGTGCCAGGCCAACACAGGCCAGCAACAGCACCGAAGCAAAAATGCGTTGTAAGAGCATGGGAAACTCCTGTGCCACGGCCCCGCAAATCGGGGCCGCAGCCGCTAGACAGAGGCGATCACTGGATCAGGCCGAACTCTTTGGCCAGCACTTTGTAGTCCGCAACCTGCTTCTTCACGTAGGTGTCCAGCTCCGGGCCGGTCATGGCGAACGGGAAGAGTTCACGCTGATCGCGCAGCTTGGCGAAGTCTTCGGACGCCAGCAGTTTGTCGAAGGCGTCTTTCCACCAGGCGTAGTCTTCGTCGCTGACCTTTGGCCCGAGGTAGAAACCGCGAACCACTGGCCAGACGATGTCGTAGCCTTGCTCCTTGGCGGTCGGGATGTCTTTCATTTCCGGCTCGTCCAGGCGCTTCTCGGAGAACACGGCGAGCAAGCGCATGTCACCGCTCTGGATGTGCGGCATGGAGTCGGAGATGTCGGTGCTGCCGACCTGGATGTGGCCGCCGAGCAGGGCGGTGGCGATTTCACCGCCGCCTTCAAGGGCGACGTAACGCAGGTCACGCGGGTTGATCCCGGCGGCCTTGGCAATCAGCGCGGTTTGCATCCAGTCCTGGCTGCCGACGGTGCCGCCGGAGCCGATCACCACTTTGCTTGGATCTTTCTTCAGTGCTTGCACGAGATCGTCGAGGGTCTTGTAAGGCGAATCGCTTTTTACTGCGATGGCGCCATAGCTGGTGCCGACGGCGGCGAGCCAGCGAACGTTGGTTTCATCGAAACGACCGAACTTGCCTTGGGCCAGGTTCAGCAGAGAACCGCTGGACCACGCCACCAGCGTGCCGGCGTCGGCCGGACGTTGAGCAACTACCGCGTTGTACGCCACCGCGCCGACACCGCCGGGCATGTAGGTCACGCGCATCGGTTTGGTCAGCAGTTTTTCGTTCACCAGCGCGCTTTGCGCCAGTTTGCAGGTCAGGTCGAAACCGCCGCCTGGCGAGGCCGGGGCGATGCATTCAGGGCGTTTTGGCTCGGCCATCAGTTGGCCGGCGAACAGCATGCAGCTGGCGGCGAGGGCGAAACGGCGCAGTGATCGATTCATTGTTGTCTCCACGGGAGTTTTTGTTTTTGGGGATGTTTCAGGTGCGGCGGATTCGCGTCGTGCAGCCGGTAGGAGCGCTGACAAACGTGAACGAGAGGGATTGAAAAAACGGGTGGGACGGGCAAACCTGAAGCTGTCTGGCCAGCATGGTGCAGTACCTCGTTATTGTTCTTATTGGCGAAAACGCATCGAGGCGTTTTTCGGGAGCTACATTTCAAAGCACGATCGGGTGGCCTGCAGTCGAAACCATCCGTGGGGCGACTCTAACGGGCTAACCTTTCGCTAACCTTTCAGTTGGCTTTCACAGTTTTCAGGCTTCACAGCGGCGGATGCGGCTGTAAACTCCGCGCCAAAGAATGGCGTCGACCATCCCTGAACGAGGTAACAATCCATGCGTGTCCTGCTCGTCGAAGACCATCTGCAGCTCGCCGAAAGTGTCGCCCAGGCGCTCAAGAGCACCGGGTTGACCGTGGATGTGCTGCACGACGGCGTGGCGGCCGACCTGGCCTTGAGCAGCGAGGAATACGCGGTGGCGATCCTCGATGTCGGTCTGCCGCGCATGGATGGTTTCGAAGTGCTGGCGCGCCTGCGGGCCCGGGGCAAGAACCTGCCGGTGCTGATGCTGACCGCACGCAGCGACGTCAAGGACCGGGTGCACGGGCTCAACCTGGGCGCCGACGATTACCTGGCCAAACCTTTTGAACTGACCGAACTCGAGGCCCGGGTCAAAGCCTTGTTGCGGCGCAGCGTGCTGGGCGGTGAGCGTCAGCAGCGCTGCGGCGTGCTGGCCTATGACCTGGACACTCGGCGCTTCACCCTCGGTGAAGAATTGCTGACCCTGACCTCTCGCGAGCAGGCGGTCCTCGAGGCATTGATCGCCCGGCCCGGTCGGGTGATGAGCAAAGAGCAACTGGCCGCTCAGGTGTTTGGCCTCGATGAAGAAGCGAGCCCGGATGCCATCGAAATCTACGTCCACCGCCTGCGCAAGAAACTGGATGGCCAACCGGTCGCTATCGTGACCTTCCGCGGCCTCGGCTATTTGCTGGAAAGCCGCGATGCATAAGCCCAGCAGCCTGCGCTGGCGATTGTTGTGGAACCTGGCGCTGTTGTTGGTGGTGTTAATGCTGGCCAGTGGTTTGAGTGCGTACTGGAATGGCCGCGAAGCCGCCGACACGGCTTATGACCGGACCCTGCTGGCGTCGGCGCGGACCATCGCCGCCGGCGTGTCCCAGCGCGATGGCAGCCTCAGCGCCGACGTGCCCTACGTGGCCCTCGATACCTTCGCCTACGACAGCGCCGGGCGGATTTTTTACCTGGTCAACGACATCAATCAGAAACTGATTTCCGGTTACGAAAACCTCCCGCCGCCGCCCCCGGGAACGCCGCGTACCGATGACTATCCGGCGCTGGCGAGCTTCTATAACGCTAAATACCGAGGGCAGAACGTGCGCGTGGTGAGCCTGCTCAAGCCGGTGAGCGAGCCGAACATGAACGGCATGGCGGAAATCCGCGTGGCAGAAACCGACGAGGCGCGGGTCGCGATGGCTCGCAGTCTGGCGGCGGACACGTTGCTGCGTTTGGGCATGTTGGCCATCGGCGCGTTGCTGATGGTGTGGTTTGCGGTCAGCGCGGCGTTGCGTCCGCTGGAGCGCTTGCGCACGGCGGTGGAAGAGCGTCAGTCGGATGATTTGCGGCCGTTGCCGCTGGTGGAAGTGCAGCATGAGTTGTGGCCGCTGGTGCGCGCACTCAATCACTTTACCGAGCGACTGCGCGGGCAGTTCGAGCGGCAGGCGCAGTTTATTGCCGATGCCGCCCATGAGCTGCGCACGCCGTTGGCGGCGCTCAAGGCGCGACTCGAACTGGGCCTGCGTTCAAACGAACCGCAAACCTGGCGCAGCACCCTGGAAACCGCTGCCCAAGGCACGGATCGCCTGACTCACCTGGCCAATCAATTGCTTTCGCTGGCGCGGGTAGAGAACGGGGCCCGGGCGATTGCCGAGGGCGGCGCGCAGTTGTTGGACCTGAGTCAGTTGGCGCGCGAACTGGGCATGGCCATGGCGCCGTTGGCCCATGCCCGCGGCGTCGCCCTGGCGCTGGAGGCTGACGAGCCAGTGTGGCTGCGCGGCGAACCGACGTTGCTGAATGAACTGCTGAGCAACCTGGTGGACAACGCCCTCGCTCACACGCCGCCGGGGGGCAATGTGATTCTGCGGGTCACGGCGCCGGCGGTGCTGGAGGTCGAAGATGACGGGCCGGGAATTCCCGTTGATGAGCGGGATCGGGTGTTCGAGCGCTTTTACCGGCGCAACCAGCAAGTGGCCGGGTCCGGGCTGGGGTTGGCGATTGTCGGTGAGATTTGTCGCGCGCACCTGGCGCAGATCAGCCTGCACGATGGTGAGTCGGCGGGGTTGAAGGTGCGGGTGAGTTTTATTGCGGGGGAGTGAACACTTTACCTGTGGCGAGAGGGTAAGCCCCCTCGCCACAAAGATCAGTAAAACATCGACCGCGACTCTTCCAGATCCCGGCACATCGCCTCATTCTCCGGATCGATCCCCAGTTTCTTGAACGCCGGCACGCTGAAGGCATCGATACGGGCCAGCGGGTGGTCGGTGTCCTTGTGGCAATACAGGCTGGCCACCTGAACCAGATCGACATAATCGACCCGCTCGGACTGGCGTTTGAAGTCCAGGTACAACCCCGGCAACTGCACCAGCATTTCCGGGAATTCCCAGACCCTGAGCAGTTTGTCGCCGATCAAGGGATGAATGCGATCGATGACATGGTTGAGGCTGACCGCATCAGAGAGCAATTCGTAATGGTCTTCGGCGTAGGTCAGGATAGGCAGTACACCAATCTGATGCACCAGCCCGCCAAGGGCTGCCTGATCTGGTTTGAGTTGCGTGTAACTGCGGCACAGCGCGTAGCTGACCCCGGCGATTTCCAGGCTTTTACGCCAGACATCGCGCATTTTCTGCGCCACCACTTCAGAGCGGGCGTGGAAAATTTGCTCCATCACCAAGCCGATCGCCAGATTACTGCTGTAGTTGACGCCCAACCGCGTGATCGCCGTGTGCAGGTCAGTCACTTCCTGGGTCGCGCGCAGCAGCGGGCTATTGACCACTTTGATCAGACGCGCCGACAACGCCGTGTCACGGCCGATCACTTTACTCAGGGTGCTGACACTGACTTCCGGGTCTTCAGCGGCCTTGCGAATCTGCAGGGCCACTTCCGGTAACGTTGGCAGAACCAGGTCATCGTTATCGATGGCCTCAACCAAATCCTGTTGGACCTTATCCGCCAGCTCGCTCATTTCTTTTCTCTAGGGTATTGCGACAAGTGCTGCTATTAACGCTGGATTTCGCGATCGCGATCCAGGTGGTAAGGCAGGTCGAGCAGATGCAGGCCCGGACCTTCGAGTGCGCCAAGGTGCAGGTTGCCATCTTCTGCCGCTTCGGCTTGCAGCACGGCAAGGAGTTCAATGTTTTGCCCGGCGCGGGCGGCCAGCACCACTTCACCGATCGAACTGTTGTGGGTCGGGGAGAACAGTTGGGTACCGGGCTCCGGTAATTCGCTGGCTTCCAGCTGCAGGCGATACAGACGGCGCTTGAGCTTGCCCAGGTATTGCATGCGCGCGACGATTTCCTGGCCGGTGTAGCAACCTTTCTTGAAACTCACGCCACCGACGGCTTGCAGATTGAGCATCTGCGGGATGAACAGCTCGCGGGTGCTCGGCATGACCTGGCCGATCCCGGCGCGGATCTGGCCCAGCAGCCATTGGTTCAATTCACCTTCGGCCAACAGAGCGGACAGCTTGCCCTTGATGGCGTCGGCCTGATCGGCGCGAACCCAGAGTTCAGCGCGGTTCGGCGAGACGCGAAGGGCGATCAGGCTGTCATTGCGCACGACGCTGTCGGTTTCTGCCGGCAGTTCCAGGCCCAGGCTGGCCAGTGCTGCATCGCCATGCTCAAGGCCAAAGCGAGCCCAAAGGGCGCTTTCATCAGTCAGTTTCGATTTGGAGAACACCGCGTACTTTTTCAGGTCTGCCAGTTGCGGCTCCAGCAGTTCGCTGGCCATCGCCATGAGCACACCGTCGCCTTCGAGCAGAATGCGGAAACTCGACTGCATCCGGCCTTTCTGCGTGCAGCGCGCGCCAAGGCTGGCCTGGGTGTCACTCAGGTAATTAAGGTTGCAAGTCAATTGGCCTTGCAGGAATTTGCCGGCATCCGCGCCGCGTACCGCGAGAACGCCTTCGTGAGACAGGGTGCAGAAAAAAGCAGAATCGGCCATGGGTCATCGCAGGGTAAAGAGTCCGAGGGACATCATAAGGGGGCGCCCATGAAATGGGTAGTTCACAAAGGATCGATAGGGGCGACCAACGCCGACTGTTCGAGCGGGCCCGGGGCTGTATACTTGCCGCCTATTTGAGGAGCGCTCCATGGTCGAAGATGTTGAACTGAATCGCCTCTACTGGCACAGCCGCCGTGGCATGCTTGAGCTTGACGTGTTGCTGGTGCCGTTTGTGAAGGAAGTTTACCCGCACCTCAACGAGGTCGATCGCGCGTGCTACGTCAGGCTGCTCGAATGCGAAGATCAGGACATGTTCGGCTGGTTCATGGAGCGTGCCGAATCGGAAGATCCGGAGCTTCAGCGCATGGTTCGCATGATCCTGGATCGTGTCCAGCCCAAGTAACGCGTTCGAATGCCGCTGGCATGCCTCACGGCAGTTGCTGGCGGCGTATCTTCTGGCCCAGCTTTTCGCGCTGGGTTCGTTGTTTCTTCTTTCCATGCCGGTCTGGGCCAGTTTGCTCGGCGCTTTTTGCTGCCTGGCTCATGGCGTTTGGGCATTGCCGCGACAGATTTTGCTGACACACCCTCAGGCGTTTCGCGGCTTGCGTCGCGATGCCGATGGTTGGCAGTTGTGGAATCAGGCGGTAGGTTGGCAGCCCGTGCAGCTGCGGCCGGACAGTCTGGCGTTGCCATCGATTGTGGTGCTGCGTTTTCGTCTGCGCGATGAGCGACGGATCAGGGCGATCTGTGTGCCTCGCGATTCGCAGGCGGCGGATGTGCACCGACGCCTGCGGGTTCGGCTCAAGTTCAGTCGGCGTAGGTGGGCGGCACCAGAATAGTGTCCAGGGCGACCGGCAACATGTTCGGATAGTCGAGGGTGTAATGCAGGCCGCGACTTTCCTTGCGCTCCATGGCTGACCGGATCATCAGGTCTGCTACTTGAGCAAGGTTGCGCAGCTCGATCAAATCCCGGCTGACCTTATAGTTGCTGTAGAACTCGTCGATTTCGTCCAGCAACAGTTGCACCCGGTGCTGGGCCCGTTGCAGGCGCTTGTTGGTGCGCACGATGCCGACGTAGTCCCACATGAATCGCCGCAGTTCATCCCAGTTGTGCGCAATGATCACGTCTTCGTCCGAATCGGTGACCTGGCTCGCATCCCAAACGGGCAGGGCGGTTGGAATCGATACTTCTGGCAACTGCTCAAGAATATCCGCCGCCGCTGAACGAGCATAAACGAAACACTCCAGCAGCGAGTTGCTGGCCATGCGGTTGGCGCCATGCAGGCCGGTGAAGCTGGTTTCGCCAATCGCATACAGGCCCGGCACATCGGTGCGGCCCCGCTGATCGACCATCACGCCGCCGCAGGTGTAGTGCGCCGCCGGTACCACCGGGATCGGTTGCTTGGTGATGTCGATGGAAAATTCCAGGCAGCGTTCATAAACCGTCGGGAAATGCGTCTTGATGAAATCTTCGGGTTTGTGGCTGATATCCAGATAGACGCAGTCGATACCCAAGCGCTTCATCTCATGGTCGATGGCGCGGGCGACGATGTCCCTTGGTGCCAGCTCGGCCCGTGGGTCGAAGCGCTGCATGAAGCGTTCGCCATTGGGCAGCTTCAGATGGCCGCCTTCGCCGCGCAGGGCTTCGGTGATCAGGAAGCTCTTGGCTTGTGGATGATAAAGGCAGGTGGGGTGGAACTGGTTGAATTCCAGGTTCGCCACCCGACAGCCCGAACGCCAGGCCATGGCGATGCCGTCACCGCAAGCACCGTCGGGGTTGCTGGTATAGAGGTAGACTTTTGCCGCGCCGCCCGAGGCAAGGATCACGAAGCGTGCGCCGTAGGTGTCGACTTCACCGGTGCCGCGGTTAAGCACATAGGCGCCGAGGCAGCGGTCGCCTTCAAGGCCCAGGCGCTTTTCGGTGATCAGGTCGACCGCGACCCGCTGCTCCAGCAGTTCGATGTTGGGGCGCTGCTTGGCCTGATCGAGCAGGGTTCTGAAGATCGCTGCGCCCGTTGCGTCAGCTGCGTGGATGATGCGCCGATGGCTGTGACCGCCTTCGCGGGTCAGGTGAAACTCGAAACCACCATCTTCGGTGCCGGACTGTTCATCGCGGGTAAAGGGCACGCCTTGGTCGATCAGCCATTGAATCGCCTCTCTGCTGTGCTCGACCGTAAAGCGCACGGCATCTTCATGGCACAGGCCACCACCGGCGTTGAGGGTGTCATCGACATGGGACTCGACAGTGTCGGTGTCATCCAGAACAGCAGCGACACCACCCTGGGCCCAGAAGGTCGAGCCGTTGGCGAGGTCGCCTTTGCTCAATACGGCGATGCGCAAATGACCGGGCAAGGTCAGCGCAAGGCTCAAGCCGGCAGCACCGCTGCCAATTACCAGAACATCGTGTTGAAACTGTTGGCTCAT
>LNAP01003646.1_pt1 | contig 18604 bp, 15 predicted proteins | sample 602601 | NCBI WGS metagenome assembly LNAP01 (sample SAMN02440304, study PRJNA202911) | soil metagenome | biome: Subtropical and temperate rainforests or woodlands; isolation source: soil samples (1 kg each in a 20% v/v slurry with milli Q water) were... ...
GCCTCGCAAAATTGCGAGAGTTTAACAACTCCTAGGGTGGTGCACTTCTACACGCAAATCCCTAAGAGATCTGGTGCATTTTTGCACTGAAATTTACATGTAGGCATGTCCAATTACTCAAATGGCAGATAAATCCCAAAGCGGACATTCACTTAATTAAAATATTGGCGATTTGCAACTAAGGTTGAATCCAACTTTAGATTGCACAAAACAAGCCTTCAAGATTACTAATTAATAGTGGTATCGGCATTGGGCAATTAATAGAGTGTCTTCCTGAACCGAGTAAACTAACCGATGTTCTTCATCGATGCGTCTTGACCAAAATCCAGAAAGATTATGCTTGAGAGGTTCCGGCTTTCCGATGCCCTCAAACGGGGAGCGTTGAATTTCTTTCAAAAGGGTGTTGATTCGTTTGATCGTAGCTCGATCATTAGACTGCCAGTATAGGTAGTCATCCCAAGCTTGGTCTGAGAACTTAATCGGCATCAATTAACTCTCTAGCTTTACCTCCATTTGAAGCTAGCTGCTCAATTGACTCCATGAGTCGCTTTGCATTTTTGGGGCTGCGCATAAGGTATGCGGTTTCCTCAAGAGCGTTGAAGTCTTGCAGAGACATCATGACAACTGGCTGCCCAGCTTGGCGAGTAATCAGCACTGGAGAACGATCGTCTGCAACCTTATTCATGATTTCCGCCAAATTTTGGCGAGTGTGGCTATACGTTATGGCTTCCATACTAGGCTCCTTTATGTACAAATAATAGTACAATGAAGAAAAGAAATCAACAGAAAACTGTTGGTTGATTTCAACCAGATTTTGTACACAGCCTTATCAACTACACGCAGTACATCCCTTGAATTCAACCGATCGATGCAACACACTAGAAACTGCGTAAGCAGAAGGAGTGTTGCAAATGAAACAACGTCCAAGAATCTATTACACAGATACACAAAAGGCTTTAATGTAGGATCGCTGGCAAAAGGGAGAGTCTCTCCAGCAGATTGCCCAGTTATTTGATCGGAACCACTCCTCTATACAACGCATTCTTTCTGAGACTGGCGGTATACGAACGCCTCAGCGCTCTCGATCAAAATTAGCACTTACTTTAGGTGATCGCGAAGAGATCTCGCGTGGTCTGGCAACCGGGGAGCAGGTCAAGTCAATTCGTTCTATCGCTAAGTTTCTCGGGCGCCATCCTTCTACCATTAGCCGAGAGATTAAACGCAACGGTGGTTCTAAATATTTCCACTCTAGTCAGGCTGACCAAGCCACTCGGGATAGAGTCAATCGCCCCAAGACCTGTAAATTGGTAGAGAATAAAGCCTTGGCGAACCTCGTGGCAGGCAAGCTTCAGTTGCTGTAAACTTAACATTACTGCTGTTGTAGCTGTTAAGTGTAAATTTCAGTGCAAAAATGCACCAGATCTCTTAGGGATTTGCGTGTAGAAGTGCACCACCCTAGGAGTTGTTAAACTCTCGCAATTTTGCGAGGCTGCTGCAACTGACTAAATACGACTTGGTTATTTTAGATGAGTTGGGCTACTTACCCTTTAGTCAAAAAGGTGGTGCCTTTGCTGTTTCATCTCATCAGTCAATTGCATGAGCAGACCAGTATCATCATCACAACTAATTTAGCATTCTCTGAATGGGGCAAGTTATTTGCAGATGAAAAAATGACTTCCGCTTTACTTGATGCAAGGCAGCATGTGTTTGATTATATCGAGATGTTCTACAACCCAAGACGCCGACATAGTTACGCCAATCGGCTTTCTCCAGTAGAATTTGAAAGGCAATACTTCAGCAGGCAAGAAAGTGTCTAGTAAGGACTGGTCGATTTACTTTGAACTCCTGACTTCGGCTTTTATTGTAGCTCATACGTAGCCTACATCATCTTAAACCAAACTCAAATTATATTTAAATTTAATTAATTCAATTAGTTATAATTTTTAACATACATACTGGCGCATCATGGGCGTGTGATTCTCAATACCTTCTGAGCTATTATTTCTCTGATTGTTTTCTTCTGATTTTTTCATTAACGCATTCGTAACTGCAAGCTCAAGTGAGCCAATTTTAACCTACAGCCACAGAAAAACACAGTTTCAGGTCTAGATAGTCATTCTCATCTGCAGTGAAATAAATACATAGCCAGACAATTGCAATGAATAGAAGATAAAACGCATAAAAATTGGCGCGTGGTGATTAGCGATGATGGGGTAAACGATAATACACTGCGTATTTGCTAAGGCATTCTAAACAAAATGGGTAAGCTATCGACTGGCTCCATCATGCGACTTAATCAAATTATCATACAATTCCACATATGATTGCACCATCTGATCAGCCGTAAAGTGGGTCCAATAACGCTCTTCAGCACGCTTGCCCATCTCTGCCGCTTGCTGTGGGTGTTGCCACAAATACTGCATAGCTTGTTTAAGTGCTGCGGGGTCACTTGGTGGTACAACTAGCCCGGTTTCATCAGCGATGTTGATGAAAGTGGTGCCTGTACCGATTTCACTGGAGATCATTGGCTTGCCATACATGGCACCTTCTAACAGTGAAACCCCAAACGCTTCGGAGCGTAAATGAGACGGGAAAACTACCCCGTAGCACAGAGTTAACAGCGCGACCTTATCCTCATCAGGCAACTGACCAAGAAAATGGATATTATGGAGACCTAGCTGCATAGCCTGCGCTTTTAGCGCCGCCTCAATTGGCCCGGCACCGACAATGACTATAGGGTAATCAGTCCCTTGTGCGGCCTCTATTAAAATATGAAGCCCTTTGTAATACCTTAGAACTCCAACAAACAAAAAGAACTTTCGACCAAGTTTATCACGCCAATACTGCAACTTTTGTGCTGCAGGGGCTGGATAGCTTGCTTTGTCTAAACCATAGGGAATGACACTCACCTTACCTGAAAACTTCTTCAGTACGCCACTGGTTTCCAAGTAATTAGGTGAAGCCGCGACAATTCGATCCACACTCGCCAAAAATCTATTCTGTAATGGACGATACAGTTTGAGCAAGTATTTCTGTTTAATAATGTCCGAATGATAAGACACTACAGTTGGTTTTTTTACGTTAGTTGCAAAATGCACAACATCCATAAATGGCCATGGAAAGTGATAATGAATAACGTCCGCTTGTTTTGCCAATTTAGAAAACCGCAAAATGGCAGAAGCTGAAAATCCTGTTGAAGCTATTTGGAAATCAAGTTTTGCACGATGTGTTAAATAGCCATCAATTTCAATTGTTGACGCTTCTCTATCTCGCGTTAATGAAAGCACTTCAGCTTTCACACCATGTTTCTTAGCGCCCCTGGCAAGCTGGTTGATGACCTGCTCAACTCCACCCATGCTATCTGGAAAAGATGTTTTATAAAAGTGCAACACTTTCATTACTTTTGCTTTCCTGTCGATAACTCACGGTATACGGCGACAGTTTCTTTAGCGCATCTTTGCCAGCTGAATGTTGAAGCTTGCATGAGTCCTTTTTCTTTTGCAGTTTTTCGCCAAACCTCGTCTTCCAGCCCAGTCATTATCAACTGCTGCAGAGTGTCAACATCTTCTGGATCAAACATCAAAGCCGCATCACCTACCACCTCTGGCAATGAAGATGCATTTGAACAAATGACAGGCACACCACTCGCCATGGCCTCTAATACAGGCAATCCAAAACCTTCATAATGCGAGGGAAAGCAAAACAAATGCGCCCCGGCAAATAAATAAGGCAAATCATCATTATTGACATAACCAAGATACTTAGCCCATCCCTCACTGACTGCTTTATCAATACGATCATGGAGTTGATGACTCTGCCAGCCATGATGTCCCACTAAGACTAAAGGCCAGCGGCGGCGAATAGCATCTGGCAAGATGCTATATGCATCTAGCAAAGTTTCAATATTTTTTCGTGGTTCAATCGTACCTGCATACAAAATATAACCACCATGATTCAAACCAAAACGATTTAAAACAGAGGTGGTACTTGCCGCATCTCGCGGATGAAACTCATCAGAACATGCCAGTGGAACCGAGACAATTTTTGCAGCTGGGTAACCGAAGTAATTAGCTAACTCTATACGATTAAATTCAGAGTCGGTAATTAAGACAGAGGCTTCTTGCAATGTGTGTCTGAGTTCTTTCTGCATAAACCGAACTCTTGCCGGGGGGTGATATTCCGCCATTGTAAATACTGAAAGATCATGAAAAGTAGCGACACTTTGACCATCAAATTTTGGCAAGTAATAAGCCGGCCCATGAAAAATTGCATTTTTATGTGTTTTGAGTGATTTCCGTATAGCGTAATCTCTTACAAACTTTACAGATTTAACAGCCAGATCGCTTTTAATGAGTTGGCCGCGAATCTTACTTAAAACACTTGATTCAGATGTAACAGCGTCTAATTTTGGTAATTCTGAGATAAATTTACCATGAGAAAACAGTTTTAAATTTAAGCCAGCATCATGTTGAAGCTGCTTTGTAAGTTCAAAAGTATATCTACCAATACCAGTTAGCGGGTACTTTATAGACTCGATCGACATTATCACTTCCATTACTAAGCCTCATACATCCATTGCAGCGTATCTTTAAATGGAATCAGTGCATTGTCTCCAATCAATTGTTTCAGATATGCATTATCGCCATGTAATTGTCTAATTTCATTTGCGCGTACAAAATCAGGATTTACTCTTACTTCAATATCATAACCTGCAATTTTATTGGCATCTTCAATAATCTTTTTTAGTGAAATATCATGGCCACTGCAAATATTCACTGAAACTGAACGTACATCTGACTCTAACAACCTGAGATATGCCGCTACCACATCTCGAACATCAGAAAAATCGCGACTCACATCCAGATTTCCAAGCTCTATGACTTTTTCTTTACGTTTAAAATGCCCGATAATTTTAGGAATCAAGAACTTATCTTCCTGGCCTACGCCAGTGTAATTGAAAGGTCTTGTAATAATGATTGGCAACTTATCAAAATACGTACGTACCATGTGCTCCATAGCAACCTTACTAGCTGCATAATGATTTACTGGTGCTGGCGGCACCGCCTCACTAAGCACTTCAAGATCTGGCGTACCATAGATATTTGCACTACTAGCAATTAATACACGCGGCAAAGTTAAACCCGGCTGATTCAATGCTTCAAGTAAATTCGTCGTTCCGATTACATTTACCCGGTAAAACTCTTCTGGGTTGTGATGTCCCACATAGGTTGTTCCAGCCAAATGAGCCACTAGATCTGGCTTAAGCTGGTCTATTAAGGTTGATAACTTCTGCTGATCAAGTAAATCACAGCTGTAAATACCATCCCTAGGGCGGTTAACAAATTGAGCTAAACCATAAACCTCGTAGCCTTTAGTTTTACATGCCTCGGCCAGATAATGACCAGTGAACCCATTAATTCCTGTAATCAGGATTTTACGCATATATTAAAACGACCAGCCCGTCTCATTACGGCGAATATCAGCTTCAACCATCATCTGGCATAACTGCTCTAATGTTGTTCTTGGCTCCCAGCCTAATTCACGCTTCGCTTTTTCCGGATTGCCTATTAGCAATTCAACCTCAGCGGGGCGATAGAATTTGGGATTAACACGCACCAGGGTTTTATTAGTTTTAGTATCAACCGCCACCTCATTTTCAGCTTCGCCCTGCCAAGCCAATTCAAATCCTGCGGCCTTGGCTGCCATCGTTACATAATCACGCACAGTTTCTGTGCGGTTAGTCGCTAATACATAAGTATCAGGTTTATCTGCCTGTAGCATACGCCACATGCCCTCAACATACTCTTTAGCAAAGCCCCAGTCACGCTTGGCATCCATATTTCCGAGCTCAAGTACACCCAGCTTGCCAAGCTTGATTTTAGCCATACTGTCTGTAATTTTGCGTGTTACAAACTCACGCCCGCGCAACGGCGACTCGTGGTTAAACAAAATGCCGCTTGATCCAAAAATGCCATAACTTTCACGATAGTTAATTGTCATCCAATGTGCATAAAGCTTGGCTACACCATAAGGGCTACGTGGGTAAAACGGTGTGCTTTCCACCTGTGGAATCGCCTGCACTTTGCCAAACATTTCTGAAGTGCTCGCCTGATAAAAACGAATCTCAGGGTTAACTATCCGAATCGCCTCAAGCAGGTTTACAGGGCCAATACCCGTAATTTCTGCCGTAGTAAAAGGCTGTTCAAATGACACGCCAACAAAACTCTGTGCCGCAAGGTTATACACCTCCGTCGCACCGGTACTTTGTAACAAACGGATACTGGCACTTAAATCAGTTAAATCATACTCAACCAGATGCAAATTAGGATGCTGAGCAATACCTAACTCTTCTATTCTCCAAAAATTTACAGAACTGGTACGGCGATAAGTACCGTAAACGATATAACCTTTTTCTAATAACAGCTCTGCTAAGTAGGCACCGTCTTGGCCGGTAATGCCGGTAATAATTGCGACGGTCATTTCTGCTCACCTCCCGGGGCTCTTATAATAATACCTAGTGAAGTAGAAACATATTCACCAGCCAATTGCAGTCGCAAATGTGGCTCATCTACATAAGGAGGAAGATCAACATATCGTTCAAGTTCATCTTCCCCTGCTGAGAAATCAATAGGCTCAACTTGATACCCTTCAGACGTAAGCTCTTTTACTAACAGCTCAATATCACAGCGCCTAAAAATAACAAAGCTGGGATTATTATCTAAAGTTTTGGTATTTGAACTAATATTGTACTCAGTAGTATGAACAGCTATGCCGCCTGGTTTTAATAATCTCGCTGAATTAAGTACAAAATCCAATCCCTTACGAATTGACCCTAAATGCTCAAACGCACAAGATGACCAGCAAATATCATATGAGCCAATATCTTGTGGGATCTCATTCATATCCACATTTCGAAAGCTCGCCAGTCGATAAAACTCTGACGAATCACATAACCCATGCTCATTTAGTGCATCCAAATTATCACTGTGTTGATCTGTAGAAACCCAACCTAGTTCTTCTGCTTTTAAAAAATCAAGATCGGTAGCAAGTACTTGAACACCACGACTTGCAAAGTAAGAAACGAGCGGCTCTTTACCCACACCAAAACCGATCGCAGACATCCCATTGCGCAAATAGCCTCGCTCAAAAAGCGTTTGACAAATATATACAAACTCCCACTGTTTTCGGTGAAAACGTGGGCTTTCTCCTAATAACCTGCACCAATATGTGTAGAGCGGAAGATGAAAGTGCTGCTCTCTACAAAGCATAGATGAGAATACATAAGGGGCAGTTATTCCTGAATAGTCTGGGATAGTGCGAGATAATGACTCTGTAACTCTAAGTTCAGCAGGTTGATTCATAATTTCCTCAGCATGTTGGCTTTGGGGGGCACCATACAAAGCCCTTGCCAGTAAATTTGTTAACTTCACATTCTCACCTTTCTCTAATTGAAAATCTTGCTCTGCTAATATTCTGGTAAGAAAGTCACGGAAAGATAAATAACGCGTTGCTTTTCCCACAGATACAATTGCAAGTCTTTCTTTAATAAACTCTAATGCGATACGTGCTGATTTTTCCCACGAAAATTGTGAGGCCTGCGTTAAACCGCGCGCTCTAAGCTCTATACGATAATCTTCGTTCTGCAACCCCAACTGCAACTTTTCCAAGAAATCGTGTTCATTATTTGGATCAAATAATGCTTTGGGATTTCCCACCACCTCTGGCAAACTTGCGCAATTTGAAGTTATGGTTGGAACCCCTAAACTCATAGCCTCAAGAGGTGGTAGACCAAACCCTTCATCCGCAGAAGGAAAAACAAATAAGTGAGAGTTTGTGTAAAGTTCAACCAAAAATTGATCGTTAATATATCCGTACAAAACAACTTCATTTTTTGCCAATCCTTTGGAGGCAGCGTAGTGCTCTAATTCCAGTCGTCGTGCATCTGAAATTCCGCCCGCAAGCAGCAGTTTATACTTCGTCCTTATTTTTGCAGGAAGCATGGCAAAGCACGCTATCAGCTTTTCAGTATTTTTTCTTTTATCGAACCCCCCAACATACAACAGGTATGGCTTAAATTTTGACAGTTTTTGCAATGTCATTTTTTCTGAGTCACCATGATGTTTTAAATCAAGATTAGTGCCCGCCGCTATATTTTTAATAGCATTATCTGGTAAATTAAGTTTTGTTAAAGCATCTTGCCTGACGTACTCAGAGATTGCGAGCACTGCATCTGCCTGCTTAAGTTGCTCCAACCGATCGTTATACCAATTTTGCATGATTGGGCTACCAAGATAATGCTCGGGGTCAGACAATGGAATAAGATCATAGAGTATTACGGCGCAAAAATATGTTCTCTCCGACACCTTCGGAATTGCACTCAAGGCATCGAACTCAAATAAACTTGTAACAAGAACAACATCTGGACTCACAGCCTCGATATAGCGCTCTCGCAATATTTTGGATAACCGTACTTCATCATTCTCCAGGAAGAGTGCTGCGCTAGTTACCTGGGCAAGTGGAAAACGAATTATATGCACGTCATCAAGCTTGCTCTGTATTTCTTTAATAAGCGAATGGCCTTTTGTATTCTGAGGACTATCATTTAGTAAAATAAAAATTTCGTGACCTTTTAACTCAGCAATAAGTGCAAAGGTCAGGGCGCTTGAGTACCGACCAATTCCGCGTTCGGCACTGCTCGTTTGCAAGCCCTGAAGATCAATCAATACTTTCATGCATTTCTCTCTTTTGTAATTTCATCCAGTGTACAAGCGACAATTTTTTCAAGTTTTTCCAGCCGCTCAGCATCAATTGGTTCAACCTCGAAAGGCTCGACAAAAGCAGCCGTAGCGCTTGCCCCTAGCAGTATTGATATACGAGACTGAGTACCCGGAAACCTGCTCAGCAATTGAAGCGACACCCTCTTCAGCAATTGACTTTTACCAACTAGAGTTTTAGCTCTATGAAGCAGTCTTACTAATAGCGCTTTTGAGTGGTCAATAAATACTTCCCTAAATAAATAAGAAGTCTTACCTCGCAGCCACCTCATGTGAACAACTGCATGTCTAAGTGGTCTTGTTATACGCCATGAATTACTATGAATCATAGCCATTAACTCCATTTGAAGTTGGGCAACTATGATTTCTGCTTGCTGCTGTGCAGTCTCTGCACTTGCAGCCCTGTTCTCGGCTTGTTGCTGTCCAGCCTGAGCACTCACAGCCCTGCTCTCGGCTTGGCGCTGCGCGGCCTCAGCATTCACAGTTCTGACCTCAGCTTGACGCTGCGCAGCCTCAGCATTTGCAGCTCTTATCTCGGCCTGCCGCTGCAAAGTCTCAGCATTTGTAGCTCTGATCTCGGCTTGACGCCGCCCTTCTAAAGCTTCAACTTCTGTCACTAGAACAAACTCATCAAAAACATTAGGCGGATATTTAAAAGCGGCTAACAAAGCAGGGCGACATTTATCCACATAAAATCGATTGAGTCCGTCAGCATAGGCGAAACTATAAGAGGCCTCAGTTAAAATTGATTCCCAGTCTTGGTGCGTTGCAACTTGAGATAAAGGAAGTGTAGATTCAACTAAAACAATCCATGGTCGATTAACTGACCAATTGTTGCCTTTCAAAACTGCTCTTTCAAGGCCTTCAACATCAACCTTTAAGAAATGCACTTCTTGATTCTTGGGAACATAACTTTCCCAGATATCACTCAGGCTAGATACGGATACACTAATCTGTTGGCAGCGATAGTTTTCTTTAATATGCTCATGAGCAATTTTGCTGTCTAGCGTAGATAAGCCAGTTTCCGGGAATAGGTTAAACTCAACCTTACCCTTCTGATCTGACACCGCGAACTGGACATTAATATCTTCAGGACGCTTTGCAATAAGCTGCGAATAAAGCTCGGGATTAGGCTCAATGTTAATTCCTCGCCAGCCCATAAGGTAAAATGCTTTTGTGACAGAATGCATATCTGGCCACGCCGCGCCAACATCAATATAAAAACCTTTTTCAACGTGTTTTAATGCGCGGCAAAGCATCACATCTTCAAAGTTTTGTGCGTAGGATATCATCATGCAACCTCCATCAGCTTACGCCAATTACTTAAATAGACTTCATCTTCTAAGCGAATAGCGCTTACTGGATAGCCCAAGGTATCAAATATAGGTCGGTGGCATTCGAAAATATCTAAAGCATAATTTAATGGGAGCACCCGCTCCCAAATCCCACATTTACCTTGCCAATAATGCCCATTGCTTGCCGACGACTTCAGCTGATCAAACCTATACTTTCTTACAGAAGATGCTATATCATTAACGGGAGCTGCAATATTATTAACAAATAAACTTAGTGCATATTCAGGCTCAGCAAGCATATCTTCATATTGAATTCGCGCCGTAGAAAAATTCCACCAATCGCATGTTACGGAGAGTAAATTACTGGCTCGCGAACTCTTGGCATAATTAAGAAATTCAGTGTCGAGAGGTGTCTTCCCCACAATCCCACGCTCATCGCCCCCTTCACCACATAACCAAAATGCAGTTTGTGGTTCCCGTGTGCAAAATTGCAGTATGGAAATCAAAACATCAAGTGGATGGCGACCTATAGTGACGATAATAAAACCATATTTCTTTAAGTACTCTATAAACTCTGCTGACCGCTGCCAGTGCAACTGTACTATGCAACGTTTAGGCAACTTATCAAAATTCAAATCATCTGGGCTATGGACCGCGAAATGCTCTAATTCGTATATATCACCAAGAATTAGGCGTAGCCATGTATTTCCAGACCGAGGAGTACTAACTAATGCTATTCGGAGAGTTTCTATGCTCATTTATACCAGTTCATTAACATAATTTAATTTAAAGCTATTACAGTTACATTACCTGCCTCAAGCGCGCCACGAACATAGCATGCCTTGCATCTCAGCAACGGCCGTATGAATCTTCAAAGCGTTCAATGTCATCTTCACCTACGTACGATCCGCTTTGCACTTCTATCATGACCAGGTTTTGCAAGCCTGGATTTTCAAGCCTGTGCTTGTGGCCTGCAGGAATGTAAGTAGATTCGTTAGTGTTAACAATAAGCTCAGTATCTCCATTTAACACTTTAGCAATACCACTCACAACTACCCAATGTTCGCTGCGGTGATGATGCATTTGCAAACTGATTTTGGCGCCAGGGTTGACTTCAATGCGCTTGATTTTAAAGCCCACACCTTCTTCCAGCACTGTATAGGTACCCCATGGACGACGCACCATTCGATGAAACTTATGGGCATCATGTCCATTTAATTTTAATTCTGCATAAATATGCTTAACATCTTGCGCACACGATTTATCTGCTATGAGCAGCGCATCAGGGGTATCAATAATAATCAGGTCTTTCACACCCACTGTGGCAACTAGCCGGCCATTACTTTGGCTGCTATTTTGAATAGTGCAGTTATGCGTAGCATGCAGCATGGCTTCTCCCTGCACGCGGTTGCCATTGGCATCAGCCTCATAGAGATCACCCAACGCCGACCATGAGCCTATATCGCTCCAGCCGATATTACAGGGGACTACTGCGACTTGATCAGACTTTTCCATCACTGCATAGTCAACGGAGTCTTCGTGAACGGTTGCGAAAGTCTTGGCATCAAGCTCTATCTGAACAAACCCTCTGCCTTCTGATGTACGAGATTGCGCAAGGCAAGCACGCATATCCGAAACAATTGACGGGTGATACTTTTCCATTTCATACAGCAAACTGCCCGCACTGAAACAGAACATGCCGGAGTTCCAAAGAAACTTACCAGTGGCAAGATACTCCTGCGCTCTTTCAAGCGAGGGTTTTTCAACAAAGCGCAATACGGTGTTGCCATCAGCCTCAATATAGCCGTACCCGGTTTCAGGAGCTTCTGGCTGAATACCAAAAGTCACCAGCTTGCCCTTGGCTGCGAGCTCGGTCGCTTTTAATACGGCTTGTTCAAATGCTGACTGTTCGGCAATAAGGTGGTCTGCCGCAAGCACTAACATCATGGCATCATTGCCATGCGCTTTAGCCACTTGCAGCGCTGCTGCCACAATAGCAGGCGCAGTGTTGCGCCCGAAAGGTTCAAGAATGAAAGATGTAGCGATACCGGCAGTATTTACCTCACGGAACTCATCTTCAGTTTTGAAGAGTAATTCACGGTTGGTAACCGTCAGTACTTCAGCAACACCAGCCAGCTGGGCGCCACGCAGAAACGCCTTTTGCAAAAGGCTTTGCCCGTCGGCCAGCCGAATAAACGGCTTAGGATGCTGCTCTCGTGAGACCGGCCACAAACGCGAACCCGCCCCACCACATAGAATGATAGGTATTAATGTCATAGGCCTGCACCTTAGAATTTTATTTTACTTTTTTATTATTTTTAGCAACTTGTTAGAGTCACTTTTCCCCAGGCGTTTTAAGAAGAGCCGCCCCACACTGGTATAACTTGGCTCTAGTTATGTCGAAGTATACCACCCGAAAGGGTGAGTATTGAAGTGGAATGCTCCAAAATGTATCAACAGAGCAGGTTTATTAGTTAGCCAAACCGATTTACTGCTACAGCAATGAAGCCAGCATCTTTACGCTCAATGCGAGCAGCAGCACGCCAAAGACCCGCTTTAATGTCTTCACCGGCAAGGTCTGTGTGAGCTTTGCACCAATGGGCGCGGTAAAAAAACTTGGTATGGTCACCAGCAGCACTGCCGGTAAATAAACAAAGCCCAGTGTGTATTCAGGATTAATGCCGCCGGCCACAATACCGTTAATGAGATAACCGAGCGTGCCGGTAATTGCGATAGGGAAACCAAGCGCAGCAGATGTACCGATTGCCTTGCGGATATCGACACTGCGCCAGGTCAGATAGGGCACGGTGAGTGAGCCGCCACCTATGGAAACCAGTGCTGAGATTGCACCAATCCCAAATGCAACAAGGCTTAATTCCAGCTTGCTGGCTTCGCCGCTGGCTGATGCCGCTATTTTTTTGCTGCGGAACATTTGGCATGCCACATACGCCATAAATACAGAAAAAAATACTGCCAGGCCTTTTGAGCTGATTTGTGCGGCGATGAATGTCGCCAAAAAAGTACCCAGTACAATCGCAGGCGACATTGTTTTTACCAGTTGCCATATCACCGCACCATTGGCATGGTGCGCACGCAGGCTGGAAAAAGAAGTCACCATGATACAAGCCATAGAAGTACCCAGTGCAATATGCACTACGTTATCCATAGCAAAACCCTGATAGATAAAGATAGTTGTTAGCACCGGTACCAGTATGCCGCCACCGCCTATGCCAAGTAATCCAGCCATAAAGCCGACAAATGCGCCCAAGGCCAAAAATACAAGAATCAATTCCACACTCATCAGGAAACCCTGTCATTTACAATAAAAAACCACGCAAGCTTACACCAAGCTGCGTGGTTAGGATTCATAGCTGATACCAAATAAATTAAACGGCAATGCCCTGCGCGTCAAACTGCCCTTCAAACAATATCGAGCTCAAATAGCGCTCGCCAGAGTCTGGCAAAATCACGACTATGGTTTTACCGGCATTCTCCGGGCGCTTGGCATAGCGCACCGCAACCGCCACGGCAGCACCACAGGAAATTCCGGACAAAATACCTTCTTCTTTTGCCAGCCGCTGTGCGTAGAGTATCGCCTCTTCATTCGTCACCTGGGCGATGTCATCTACCACTGACAAATCCAGCGTATCCGGCACAAAACCTGCACCAATGCCCTGAATTTTATGCGGCGCGGGCTTCAGTTCCTGCCCTGCACGCCTCTGGGTTAACACCGGGCTGGCGGCCGGCTCTACCGCAACCGTCAATACCTGCTTGCCTTTGGTGTTTTTAAGGTAACGTGACACACCGGTAATTGTGCCGCCGGTACCTACGCCAGATACAAAAATATCAACGTTGCCATCGGTGGCGTCCCATATTTCAGGGCCGGTAGTTTTTTCGTGAATTGCCGGATTAGCCGGGTTTTTAAATTGCTGCAGCAGCACGTAACGATTAGGATCAGAGGCTAAAATCTCCTCAGCCTTGGCAATCGCACCGTTCATGCCTTTTGCACCTTCGGTCAGCACCAGCTTGGCACCATAGGCCACCAGCAGCTTGCGGCGCTCAATACTCATGGTTTCCGGCATGGTCAGTGTAAGCGGAATACCGCGCGCAGCAGCTACAAAAGCCAGCGCAATGCCGGTGTTGCCACTGGTGGGTTCGACGATTTCTTTGCCTGGACCCAGCAAGCCGCGCTGCTCGGCATCCCATATCATGGCAGCGCCGATACGACATTTAACCGAGTATGCAGGGTTGCGCCCTTCTATTTTAGCCAGCACGTTAGCCTGTGCGCCATCAGTCACACGATTTAATTTAATTAACGGTGTATTGCCGATGGACTGTGCGTTATCTTGAAACCAGTTTGACATGAGTGTTCCTTTTCAACTTAACTTTCGCCTAATCAAATGATAGTTTAACTGTGAGTTAATTAATACTCTATCGGAGATAGCATTAGATAATAATAACTATATATCCAGTCATAAAAATTCGCCTGAATTATTACCCTTCAAGATGATTATGGAAATTTTTTGATTAAATTTGACAAGCAAACAAAGCATGATAATTTGTAATGAATGAAACGAATGCAAGCCTACAAATTTGAACTCATGCCGAACGGAGCGCAAGCTCGTGCAATGTCTCAGTACGCTGGTGCTTGTCGCTTTGTCTACAACAAAGCCTTGGCATGGCAAAATAAACAGTATCAGACAGATAACTCTTTTAAGTTTAGCTATACAAAAATTGCCAATTTATTACCACAATGGAAGAGTGAGTTGGATTGGCTAAGAGATGCGCCCAGTCAGACCCTGCAGCAATCTCTAAAGCGACTGGAATCTGGTTTCAGAAATTTCTTAGCTAAACGCACTGACTTTCCCAAGTTTAAGAAGAAAGGCGTTAGTGACAGCTTTCGCTTCCCCCAGGGCTTAAAGCTTGAACATCACAACAACCGTATCTTTCTCCCCAAGCTAGGCTGGTTACGCTACCGTAACAGCAATGAAGTGTTGGGAACTGTGAAAAACATCACCATCTCGCAAAAATGCGGAAAATGGTATGTCTCAGTACAAACCGAGCGAGAGGTTGAAACGCCAGTTCATTCTTCGACCGGCATAATAGGTGTGGACTTAGGTATTGCAAGGTTTGCCACACTCAGCAATGGACAAGTATTTCAAACAGTGAATAGCTTCAAAAAAAAGCAAATCAAACTAGCAAGGTATCAACGTGCGTTAGCACGTAAAATTAAATTCAGCCATAATTGGAAAAAACAGAAAGATAAAATTAGCAAGCTTCACATCACCATTGCAAATATCAGGAAAGACTATCTACACAAAACTACAACGACCATCAGCCAAAACCACGCCATGATAGTGATTGAAGCTTTGCAGGTAAGGAATATGAGCAAAAGTGCCAAAGGCACGATTAAAGCCAAAGGACTGAATGTCAAAGCCAAATCAGGTTTGAACCGTTCCATCCTAGATCAGGGCTGGTCTGAATTCAGGCATCAGCTTGAGTACAAACAGCTAAGGCTTGGCGGTAGAGTATTGGCAATTGCTCCGCACTACACCAGCCAGCGCTGCAGCTGTTGCGGACACATTGCGAATGACAACCGTAAATCACAAGATAAGTTCGCCTGTGTCAGTTGCGGTTACGAGGCCAATGCTGATCTGAATGCAGCGAGGAATATATTAGCGGCAGGGCATGCCGTGTTAGTGTGTGGAGAGATGGTGCAGCGAGGCCGCTCTGTGAAGCACGAACCCACTGAAGGTACCCACAAGTCAGCGCGTGAACCTGTAGGGATCTCTGCTCTTTAGGGCGGCGAGGATGTCAAAAAGCACAAAAAGTAATTAGATTTCTATCTTTACTCGACTGGATTTTCTGGATTCTTAATTTTTTTGGGAGGCAAAATAAACTCTCCCGGATGCTGATTTAGCCGAGTAGCCAAACTCATAATCAGTGAGCCTTACGTGACTTCATCGCCACATATAACGCCAAGCCAAAACTGACCGCAAGATTAATAAAACCTATCATTGCCAAACCCAAAGCAGCATAAGCCGCAGCCTGCCAGCTCAGCATGAAATCCAGACTGAAACTGGCAAAGCCAACAAACGCAGATGAGAAGGTAATATGGCGAATATCAATCGGCAAACCGAGCAATATACCAAGCCCGCTCATACCGCCCAGCAAACAGCCAAAGTAAAAGTTACCTGCCAGCGCACCCAGATTATTCTCTATGTAATTAGCAACGCGCTCTAAACGTGGAATACCCAGCAACTTCTGCATCCACTTAACAGCACGCAACCGTTGTGGAATTTTGTTGTACACCGCCAAATTGTCATGATAACCGGCGATCAAGCCTGATAAGAACAAACACACGCCTGCAACAGCCGCATAAATCAACGAACCGCTATAAACAGGGTCAATACTTGCCAATAACTGCTGGGCTTTATCCGGCGTAACAAAATGCTGCCCACTGTATTGAAGCATAGCCCACGCCAAAAATATAGCCATAGGGATCACGATCACCACATTACCCAAAATAGCGACAAGCTGACTACGCATGGTATTGGCAATCATCGCTACCAGATTGTCCATCTCTTTGGATTTAGTATCGGTGGCATTATCAATAGTTGCCGCAATCGCAGCGGCCGTCATCGCTGGCTGTTTGGTGGCTACGGTAAAATGCAGAATATGGATCAGAATAAAACCAAGTCCATAATTCAGGCTGAATACAATCGCTTCAGTCAGTGGTGCCAGATGCTGCTTGGCAAAAATAAGCTTCAACATCGCCATGATTGCAATGATCACACCCGCGCCCATTGCTGAGCGCATCAAGGCGTAGTATTCACTGCGGTTTTCAGTGATGTAGTGTTCACCGGTACGGCTGGCATTCTCAGTCACGCGCACCGCCATCAATTCCATGTTTTCGCGCCAGTGTTCATGCAGATCGTTCTTATGACACTCGCTATAGACTAGCGCCTTAAACAATCTCACTATTTCAATATCGGCAGATTGCCCATGCTGGAAGTGATGCAGAATATTCAACAGCTCTTCCAAACGTGACACCTGCTGCAGCATACGTTGCAGCAGCTGAGTGAGATTGATGCTGGTTCCGGTTTGCGCAGAGTTGCGTCTGATTTTCGCTATGATCGCCTTGCATTGATCAAGCATCACCAGAATGTGCTTGATATCAATCTCGCCGGCCTGATAAGTAAGATCAGCCTGCTCCTTAAAGACTTGCGCCAGCTCACTTTGCTGTATCACAAAGGGCGAACTATGCTGCTCAAGCTCGGGATAATTACGCAACAACTCCGGCTCCAGCCCAAGCGCAGCAATACGGTAAGACAACACCTGCGAAGCTGCAAATAAATTTTGCTGACAAGTGTCGGTGAGCGTCTTATCAGCTAAATCGAAACGCATGGCTTGAATCAGTTGTGCCCATACCTCATCTGGCACTGCAGTCACCCACTGCTCGTCGCTTGTTTTGGTGAAAAACAAACTGAATAAATCGATCAAATAATCTCTATTAATAGCATCTGGCAACAGCTTGTGCGAGAGTCGCCTGCGCATTTCAGAAAAGAAGCCGGTAAATACAGAGTGGCGTGAGATTAAAAACAAGGTAATTGGCTTACTCTCGCTTAATAATTGCAAAACTGTTTCACGCAGCAATTGCGCTTTTTGTGGATCTGTCGTGAGTAAGTAGCAAAGCGCCTGAATCGCTTTTATCGCAAGCTCGGTTTGATCTGGTTTAGCCGGCCTGATTTCGGCAATAAGGTCGGTAATTAACTGTTGTGCATGATCTTGCTGCTGTGCACATCGCTCAAACACCTGCCCCATACCATTCGAATTCTGACTCGCGTTTTTTTTCATATGTTAAGTATGTTTCCAAAATCTGTTGCTGTGTGATGGTAATGCCTGATCAGGCTGCTTATTAAATCTGATTTGATCAGATTATCAAACAAGATAAAAAGTTTAATGTAATGCCAAGCAAACCAAAACCATTAAGTAATGGCTGCAAGTTTAACTGGTAAAAGTAGCATCTGCCACTGACGGGCAGATGCTGACTGGAAGATAATCTAAAGATTAATTGACTGACTGCTTATTTAGAATAATTACTTTGGCGTTTTAAGGCTATCCGTCAAATGCGGGCTCAGTGTTTGCAGCATCTGCGCAAACACTTTAGGATTACCCGCAACGATATTACCGGTTTTCAACCAGCTTTCATTGCCTTCAAAGTCACCGACAATACCGCCGGCTTCCTGCACCAGCAAACCGCCGGCAGCAATATCCCAGGTTGATAAATTGATTTCAAAGAAACCATCTACCCAGCCAGCGGCCACATAAGCCAAGTCCAGCGCGGCTGAGCCCGGACGACGGATGCCGGTAGTTTTCTTGATCATGTCTTTCAGCATATCCAGATAAGTATCCAGATGCGTAAAATCACGGAACGGAAAACCGGTAGAAATCAGTGAATCCTGCAACTTGCTACGGTTAGTAACGCGGATACGCTTGTCATTCAAAAACGCGCCGCGACCTTTGGTTGCGGTA
>LNAP01004623.1_pt2 | contig 18604 bp, 23 predicted proteins | sample 602601 | NCBI WGS metagenome assembly LNAP01 (sample SAMN02440304, study PRJNA202911) | soil metagenome | biome: Subtropical and temperate rainforests or woodlands; isolation source: soil samples (1 kg each in a 20% v/v slurry with milli Q water) were... ...
CGCGGTCGAGGACTATGCCGGCGAGCTCGTCACCGTCATCAAGCGCTTCATGCGCTCCAAGGAATGGCGCGACACGGAGCGCATCGCCATTGGCGGCGGGCTGAAGTCCGGCCGCTTCACTGAGATCGCCATCGCCCGCGCCGAGCTGCTGCTGCGGGCCGGCGATCTCGACATCGAATTGCGCCCGATCCGCAACGAGCCGGACGAGGCCGGCCTCATCGGCACCGCGCATCTGGCGCCGAGCTGGATGTTCGCCAGCTTCGACAACATCCTCGCCATCGACATCGGCGGCACCAATATGCGCGCTGGCATCGTCCGGCTGAACCTGGAAAAAGCCACCGACCTCTCCAAGGCGCGCGTACGCACCATGGAGCTGTGGCGCCATGGCGACGACGACGAGATGAAGCGCGACGAAGCCATCGACCGGCTTGTCGACATGCTCAAGGATCTGATCCGGCAGGCCGAGAAGGAGGACATCAGCCTCGCGCCCTTCATCGGCATCGGCTGCCCCGGCGAAATCCTGCATGACGGCCCGATCGAGACCGGCGCGCAGAACCTGCCCGGTAATTGGGAAAGCGCGCGCTTCAACCTGCCCCACGCCATCTGGGAGGCGATCCCCTCGATCGGCGGGCGCGAGACCACCGTCATCATGCATAATGACGCGGTGGTTCAGGGCCTCTCGGAGACGCCCTTCATGCAGGACGTCACACGCTGGGGCGTGCTCACCATCGGCACCGGGCTCGGCAATGCGCGGTTCACCAACCGCACGCCGCCGAAGGGTTCCGAAAAAGAAAAGCCGGCAAAGGACAAGGCGAAGTCCAAGAACGACAAGGACTAAACGACTAGAACTGACGACTATTGGGCCGTCTTCCGGGCGGGGCGCTTGGCCGGTCGCTTGCCCCCCTCGCGCTCGGCCCGCGCCAGCACCTCGAACTCCTCCCGGATCTTTTCCAGCTCGGTGTCGTCGAGTTCTTCGAGGTCGAGCAGGATGCGGCGCGGCCCCTCGATCTTGGAGATCAGCTCGTCGAGCTTGATGTGCATCGCCGCGCTGTCGCGGTTCTGGCTGTTCTGGATCACGAACACCATCAGGAAGGTGATGATGGTGGTCGAGGTGTTGATCACCAATTGCCAGGTATCGCCGAAGCCGACGAACGGCCCGGTCGCCGCCCATAGAAGGATGATGCCGAACGCCCCGACGAAGGTGATCGGCCGCCCTGCTGCGTTGGCTACCCACGCCGAAAAACGGGTGAACATGGAGCGCGTCGGACGGCCGGCACTCTTGATCGACGACATGGCAAAACCCCTGTTGGATGCGGGGATTAACCCGCATGGGGGTCCGCCGTTCCGTGCCTGCTAGGCATGGACAAAATAATGCCCGTCACGCCTTGGCGGCGTGCTCAGGCTTGCCCTTGCGCTTCGTGTGGGCGAACTCTTCAAGCTGCTTCTCGCTCATCGACTTCTCCATCGATTTCGAGGCGCCTCGGAGTTGACTCTTCGGCGTATCGCCGCGCTTGGCGGACAGTGCCGCGCCTGCGGCTTTCTGCTGGGCCTTGGATTTTGCAGGCATATCTCAACCTCCAAAAATGGCGCCGGCCGCGAAGGCGTACCCCCGCGGCCGGCTGGTGAATTACTCCGCCGCCTGGAGATTGACCTTGGACTCGGCAAGCTTGGTCAGCTTGGCGTCCGCGTTCTTCTCCTCAGCGAGGTTCTTGGCGAGCACGCTCGCGCAATCCGAGCGGCCGAGCAGCTTGGCCCATGACACCAGCGTGCCGTAGCGGGTCATCTCATAGTGCTCGACAGCCTGCGCGGCGGCGATCAGGCCGGCGTCCAGCACTTCCTTGTCGGCGATGTCGCCGGCAATGTCGTCGGCTTCCTCAAGGATGCCGTCGATGGCCGGGCAGGTCACTTCCTTGGCCTTCACGCCATGCATCTTGAACACTTCCTCGACGCGCAGGATATGGCCCTCGGTCTCGGTCAGATGCTTGGAGAAATCAGCCTTGAGCTGCGGATTGGTAGCCTTGTCGATCATCTTCGGCAGGGCTTTCACGATCTGCTTCTCGGCATAATAAATGTCGCGCAGCGTGTGTACGAAGAGATCGTCCATGGTCTTGATGTCTTTTGAGAAAAAACCCATGACTATGTTCTCCCTATAAAGCTGGTATTGATGTATTGATGACGGTATCCGCGCACAGACCTCTCATCGGGCGACGCGAGATACACGAACAAAACATGCGGGAGACGCGAACGTTCCCGCATGATCGAGTTTTCTAAAGGCACTTTGAGGTCAGATCGCCGCCGGCGAATCCGTCTCTCGCGGCGGCAGGTCGATGGGTACCGGCGCCGGCTCGTCCGCCGGCTCTCGCACATCCGGCACGATGTCAGGATCCTGGTCCGGCGGCAGCACGGGGTCGTCGATGATGGAGTCCGGCCGGTCGGTCGGGCGGCGCGGATCGGTGTTCAGCTCTGAAGGGCTCATAATGGCCTCACTCCTTGGAGGGATCGATGTTCGGCGCCGGCATGGGCGGCGCCGGATCGGGATCGCTGATCCCGGGCGGAATCGGATCGCGAATGCCGGGAACATCGGGGTCGCGTACTGGCGGCTGCACCGGATCGCGGATCGGCGCGGGATCGGGCACCGGATTGGTGTTCGGCGGCACGCCGGGCACCGTATGCGGCTCCGGGGTGATCTGCTCGCTCGGTGTCATGGCGTGGTCCTCCGGTTTTCCTTGATTGCAAGGTCAACGTCCCCCGGAGGGAGGGGTTCCGGCAGGCATGGCCGCACGCCCTTCGGCTCGTTTGTCCGCCGCTGGGCTCAGGACTCATTGATCAGTGAGCAAGGCGCTTTGAACATAGCGTCTGCAACCATCCGCCACGGGCTCATGGCTCGCGGCGTTCACCCGTGACCATATCGGCCTCATTTTCAGAAACCGTTCGGTCCACCGTGTGCGCGCCGGCTAAACCCAGCTGGCTGCTGACGCGTTGCAGTCGGTGCTCAAAGCGGAATCGATCCGCCCGATAATAAGCGCGGGAGCAGTCAATGGCATGTCCCGAGGCGAGATAGGCGATACGCTCGACCAGGATCAACGGATGGCCGATCTGCACGCCGAGCATCGACGCTCGAAAATCATCCGCGACGATGAACTCGATGATCTCGTCGGCACTATCGATGAGCAGGCCGTAATTCTGCTCAAGCACACTGTACATCGGCGGCGCCAGATTGAGCCGCAGCAGATTGGGAACGAGCGCGGCGGTCAGGAATGTCGTGCGAAAAGCCACTGGTCCCGTTTCGGGCAGCGTCAGGACTTTTCGCACCTTGAAGACGTCGCTGCCGGCCTTGATGCCCAGCTTTCGAGCGAGCCAATCCGGCGCCGGCGCGTGTTCGGCGCTGAAGAGCTTGATGCGCTCGGCCGGCTCGGCGTCAAAACCACTGGTGAGAAAATGATCCACATCGGCCAGTTGCTGGGCGAGCCGGGCCGCGAGCACAAACGTCCCGCGCCCCTGCTGCTTCTTCAGCAGCCCCTCATCCACCAGCGAAGTTACCGCTTGACGAACCGTTATGCGCGACAAGCCGTAGTGTCGGCAAAGTTCGGGCTCCGGCGGAATACGGTCACCGGGCTTGAGTTCAAACGTGACGAGATCGCGCAGGGCATGCTTCAGCTGAAGCCACAACGGCGCGCCAACAGCCGGACGCAGGGGCGGAAGGCTTACCTCGTTTTCTGAACTCATCGTGCACTCTGGCTTGGCCGGTGCGGCCTTCTCGCTAATTACGGCCGAGGCAGCTCTTCGGCTGCCCCCTCCCTGCCGCAGCAGCGTTCACTAGGAGTGATACTCAATCTAAAATCAAGCCTGCCTAGACGTCTTATAAGGTTTCTTCCACCGCAACGGAGATGGAAACTGTCAGTTCGGCCCTGACGCGAGCACGGCTATCCCCAGCTCGCCGGCCAGACGATCCAGGTTGGACACCAACGGCGCCGGCATCGGAACGCCGTTCTCGCTGCGATCATTGTGGCGCCGCACGCGATCCGCGCCCGGCAGCCGGATCACGTCGACGCCCGGCATGCGCGCGGATTCGCGCAGGCTCTGGAGCTGCGTTTCGACTTCCGTCTTGAACAGATCAAGCGGCATGAAACGGGCAATGTCGAGCGCGAGGACGAAATGGCCGGTGTTGGTCTCGCTGGTCTGATCGGCATTGAAGTCGACGACAGCCCGCCCGAAAGCAGCACCATTGAGAGTTCCCGCCAGCAGGCCGAGGACAAGGGCGAGGCCGCTGCCCTTGTAGCCGCCTATGGGTTCCAGAATGCCCTCATTGCTCCGCGTGGGATCGGTCAGCGGAAGCCCGGTCGCCCTCTCGATCAGCCAACCCTCAGGTAGCTGCCGGCCGTTGAGCGCATAGGATTTAACCGTTCCGTAGGAGACCATCGTCGTGGCGATGTCGAGCACCACCGGCGCAGCACCGCCCGTGGGGATGCCGACCGCCAGCGGATTGGTGCCGAGAAGCGGCTCCGACCCACCCCAGATCGCCATGTGGTTGGCGCTGGCGACGGCGCTGTAAATGCCGATCATCCCGTGTGCCATCGGGATCGATGCATAAAGGGAAGCCGGCCCGGCATGGTTGGAGCGGCGCACGCCGACCCAGCCGACACCCGCCTCTCGGGCGAGTTCCACCGCGGTGTTGGCGGCGCGGTTCATCACCAGATGACCCATGCCGTTGTCGCCGTCGACCAGCGCGGTGCCGGCGCCGCTACGGTTGACCACGATATTCGGCGTCGGATTCACCGCCCCGCCCTTCAGACGGCGCACATATTGCGGAATGCGGAAAATACCGTGGGCATCGGCCCCGTTCAGGTCCGCCTCCACCATCATCTGGGCCACTTCCGCGGCATCATCCGGCGGCAGGTCGCAGGCGGTGAGGCAGGACGAGATGAAGGCGCGCAGGCTGTCGGCCGAGTAGCGCCTGGGCTCTTCCGCAGGGATGGGACCGGCCATGATTATGCTCCGTCAGATAGCGGCCCGGGGCCGATCAGATGTTCTTCTGCAACAGATGTTCAGCGGTGCCGTGCAGCAGGGCGTTCCTGACCTCGTCGGAGACGTCGAGTTGGCCCACCTGCCGCACGCCCTCCAGCGTCCCCATGTCGAACGGGTAGTCGCTGCCCAGCATGACGCGTGCCGGCCCGGCCTGATCGACCAGGAATTTCAGGTTCGCGACGTCGTGGAGAATGGTGTCGTAGAGGAAACGCCCGAAACCGGCATCCAGGCCGTTTTCGGCGCTGCCGCGGTCCTCGGGACGCACGTTCCAGCCATGACGGAAGCGCCCCGCCTGATAGGGAAGAAAGCCGCCGCCGTGCGACAGGCAGACCTTCAGGGCGGGATAGCGATCCATCACGCCGCTATAGAGCAGGCACCCGGCGGCAATCGTGGTCTCCAGCGGGTTGCCGATGACGTTCTTGAGATAATAATGCTTCATCCGGTCGGCGCCGGCGATCTTGTGCGGATGCACGAGGATGAAGGCGCCGAGCGCGGCGGCGGCTTCCCAGAACGGCTCCAGCGACGGGCTGTCGAGGTTGGCACCCTTCACATTGGTGCCGATGATGACGCCCCTAACCTTGGGGTTGCGCATGATGCGCTCCAGCTCGCGCACCGCCGCCGGGCCATCCTGCAGCGGCACGGTGCCCAGAACCAGGAAGCGCTCGGGATTGGCATCGGCCAGAGCGATGAGCTCGTCATTGACGATGGACGAGGTTGCCGCCGTCACCGCCGCGTCCTCGTCGTACAGAAAGAAGTGCGGCGACGGCGAGACCACCTGCATGTCGATCCCGGCGTGCGCAAGGTCAGCGAAGCGCAGGTCGAGATCCAGCGCGGAGCGCGGGAACGGGTTTTGAATGACACCGCCGATTTCGAGGATCATCGAGCGGTCGTCGATCGGGGTCAGCTTCAGACCAATCGACGGCGTCTCGCGCGCCAACGCCCGGAAGGCGGCATCGGTGATGGCGTGCGCATGCACGTCGATGATGAGGGGCTTCTGGTCAGGCGTTGTCATAAAAAACCTTGTTCGTATCGAGAGGCGTGACGTCCCTGGCGCACTCACACCTGCGGGAGGGGAGCGCGCCGCTTGCGGGCGCGGACCGCGCGGATGATCGGCAGAGCCAGCATTCCGAACACCGCCACGACGAGGACGGCGGACAGCGGACGCTCGACGAAGATGGCCAGGCTGCCGCGCGACAGCATCAGCGACTGGCGCAGCGACGTTTCCATGAGCGGCGCCAACACCAGCGCCAGCACAAGCGGCGGACGCGGCAGATCGAGCTTGATCATGGCGTAGCCGATCATGCCGAACACCAGGGCAATGCCGACGGTGAACAGGCTGAGCGTGGTGCCGAACGCACCGACCAGCGACAGCACCAGAATGCCCGGCGCGAGATAGTCGTAGCGAATGCGCAGCAGCGAGGCGAAGAGCGGCGCCAGCGGCAGGTTCAGGACCAGCAGCATGACATTGCCGATGAACATGCTGGCAATCAGGCCCCAGACGAGATCGGGCTGCTCGGTCATCAGCATCGGCCCCGGACGAACGCCGAGCAGAATGAGACCGGCAAGCAGAACGGCCGTAGCGGCGGAGCCGGGGATACCGAGTGCCAGCATGGGGATGAGCGCGGCATGGACCGCCGAATTATTGGCCGACTCGGAGGCGGCCACGCCGTCAAGCGCGCCGCGCCCGAAGCGCTCGGGGTGCTTGCTGTAGCGCTTCTCCACCACATAGGCGAGCAGCGCCGCCACGGTGGGGCCGGCCCCCGGCATCAGGCCGGTGAGGAAGCCGACCAGCCCGCCACGCAGGATGGCCATGCGGCATGCCGCCCAATCGGCACCGGTGAGCCAGAGATCGCGCAGCCGCGTCTTCATCGGCGCCAGTTCCTCGCGGTTCTCGATCGAGACCAGCACCTCGGCGATGCCAAACAGGCCGATCGCGACGGGCAGGAAATCGATGCCTTCCAGAAGCTCGATATTTCCGAAGGTGAGCCGTGCCGTCCCGAGCAGGGGATCGGTGCCGATCAGCGCGATGCCGAGACCAATGACGGCGACGAGCAGCGATTTGACGGCCGAGCTGGTTCCCATGCTGGCGGTCGCGATGATGCCGAAGGCCGCAATGAGGAAGTATTCCGGCGCATTGAAGCGCAGGGCGAAAGCGGACAGCACGGGGGTCAGAAACACCACCGCGATGACGGCTGCGACGCCGGCGAGGAAGGACCCGATCGCCGCAATGCTCAGCGCCGCTCCGGCCTTGCCCTGCCGGGCCAGTTGATGGCCGTCCACGGCGGTCATCACGCTCGCGGCTTCGCCGGGCACATTGATCAGCACGGAGGTCAGCGTGCCACCATACATGCCGCCATACATGATGCCGGCCAGCATGATGATCGCGCTCGTCGGTTCGAGACCGAAGGTGATCGGAAGCAGCAAGGCCATGCCGGCGGCCGGTCCGATACCCGGAAGAAGGCCGATCACCTGCCCCAGCAGGACGCCTACGAGCACGAAAAGAAGATTGGTGGGGGTCGTCGCAATATCGAAGCCGTGACCGAGCAGCGAAAGCGTATCCATCATGATGATGTTCCCAGATGCTTGGAAAGACTTCAGATACCGAAGACGCCGCGAGGAAGTTGAACCCGCAGCCAGAAGACGAAGATCACGTAGACCAGAAGCGTCGTGAACGCGGCCGTCAGCACGCTGGTAAGTGCGGGGCGCTCCAGCACCACGATGAGCATGAACAGCATCAGTGCGAGCGCGGCGATAATCATGCCGGTCCACGGCGCGATGGCCACGAAGATCCAGAGAGCGGACGTCGTCATGAGGACGCGCTTGAGCTCGGGCCAGCCAGGCAACGGTGACGCATCTTCGAGGCCCGGGCCCGAGCCGATGTCGAAAAACATCAGCAGAGCGAGGACGATGCCGGATATCGCAACCCACACCGGCGCAAAGCCCGATGCAGGGGCATAACCGTCCCAATAGACCAGATTGATGCCCGCTATCAGCAGCGCGACGCAGATCGCCAGCATGGCGAGCGCGGTGAACCGCTCGGCTCCGGTTGCCAATCTCATGTTCGTTGACCTCTATGCCAATGGGGCGCGGCGCCGGGGCGACGTGCCTTTTCTTCCGAGGGACTGGATTGGCCTTGGGCCGTCGCTCGACCAGCGAGAAGCCGGCAAAGCGACGGCATGGCTCACATCAAGGTTGGATTACTGCTTGGAAAGACCGAGGCTGCGGAGCAGATCCAGGTGTTCCTGATAGATCTTTGCGAGCAGAACCTTGGTCTGTGCGCTGTCGGTATACTCGCTGCGCAGGTAATTCTCGGCGATCATCTTCTTCCACTCGGGGGTCTGCACCATCTTGCCGAGCTTGTCGTCCCACCAGGCGACAACCGCCGGGTCGAGATTGGCGGCGCCGAGCAGGCCCCAGGCCTGACCCCACACCACGTCGAAGCCCTGCTCGCGCGCGGTCGGGATATCCTTCAGTGCCTCGTCGGTGCGGCGCGTCTCGTTCAGCACGGCGATGATGCGCGCCTTGTCGGCCTTCTGGAGCGCGAGCGCCTCATCGATGGTCAGCACCATCATGTCGACATTGCCACCCAGAAAAGCCGTCTGGGCCGACCCGCCGCCATCGAACGGAATGTAATTGATCTCGATGCCGCCGGCCTTCTGCAGCAGGCCCGTCACCATGTAGTCGGTCGAGCCCACCTGCGCGCCGGCCTGGCGGACGCTGCGCGGCTCCTTCTTGGCGATCTCGACGAATTCCTTCAGCGTCTTGGCCTCAAAATCCGGCCGGACGACGACGACGAGGTCGGCCTGCACGAACAGCGAGAGCGCGGTCAGCTTCTCAAAGGTGTTGGGCAGCCCCTGCGTGATCGGCGTGGTCAGCATGGGCTGGGCGATGGCCAGATAGGTATTCTCATCGCCCGGCTTGCCCAGCACCCAGTTGCTGGCGACCATCCACGACCCGCCGGTGCGGTTCACCACCACAATCGGCGGCTCCTTGACGATGCCGGTCTTGGCGAGGACCTGAGCCATGCGGCGCATCATGACGTCCGGCGTACCACCGGCGCTGGAGCCGACGGATACTTCGATCGGGCCTGACGGCGCACGAGGTTCGACCGCATAGGCGCTCGACACGCCGACAAGCGCGGATGCGGCGAGCGCGGCGCCGACGATGAGGTGGCGGCGCAAGGTGAAGTTGGCGTTCATTGGGTTCTCTCCCGTTAAGACGTATTATGACGTTTTTCTTTTGGTAGCCGGCCGCTCGCTGGCGAGTCAAGCGATGTTCGGCGCCCGGCCGCGCTTTATTGCGGTAATCGCGATTGCGGTAATCGCGCCTACCGCTGGACGAGCTTGTCCTTGGAATGCTCGGCGGCGATCGGCCTTGTATCGCCAGTCTCCACCAGGGTCCGCGTGGCATCGACCGAGGCGTAGATCCAAAAGATCCGCATGGGCCGGGTATCGGAGGCGTTGCGGAAATAGTGCGGCACGTTCGGCGGCAGCCATGTCGTGTCGCCGACGGTAAGTGCGTATTCGACCCCGTCGATGGTGGCGATGGCATCGCCCTCCACCATCAGCACGCTCTCCTCGCAATTGTGGAAATGCATGGCGATGGCGGCGCCCGGCTCGAACAGCGTGAAGCCGTTGAGCAGTTGCGTGGACCCGCAGCCGGGCGTGACCATGGGAATGGTGCGGGCACCGCCGCCGCGGTTCGCCATCGGGCGCTCGCCCGGCCGCAAGACGACCGGCGGACAGGCTTTATTCAGTTGTTCGGGCATGGACTATCCTCGTACTGGCGCACGGCATCCGGTCAGGCCTGGGGCTGAGCCGGCCCGATCCAGACGGTCTTTATGTTGGTGAATTCGCGCAGGCCATGAATGCCCAGCTCGCGGCCATAGCCGGAGCGCTTGATGCCGCCGAACGGCAGACGGGGATCGGAGGCTACTTGTCCGTTGATGAACACGGCGCCGGCCTCGATGTCGCGGGCGAGCTGCTTTGCGCGCGCAATATCGCGGGTCCACAGCGCCGCGCCGAGCCCGAATTCGGTGGCGTTGGCGAGTTCGATGGCCTCGTCGGCATCCTTCACCCGGATGACCGCAGCAACGGGACCGAAGGTCTCCTCGCTGAAGGCCGCCATATCAGGCGTCACATGATCGAGCAGCGTCGGCGCGAAGAAGAAGCCGGCTCCATCCAGGGGCGCGCCCCCGGCGCGCACGACAGCGCCGCCGGCGATCGAGCGCGTCACCTGATCGGCAAGGTCGCGTCGAAGATTGTCGCGCGCCATGGGCCCGACATGCACGTCCCGCTGCGCGGGATCGCCGATCTTCAGGGCCGCGATGCCCGCCAGCATGGCCTCGACAAACGCGTCGGCTACCGAGTCCTCGACGATGAACCGCTTGGCACAGACGCAGCTCTGCCCGGCATTGTGAAACCGAGCCTTCACCGCAACGGCGGCCGCAGCTTCTACATCGGCGTCGGCCAGCACGATGAACGGGTCCGACCCGCCGAGTTCCAGCACCTGCTTCTTCAAGGCGCGGCCGGCCTGACCGGCCACGACGCTGCCGACGTCGGTGGAGCCCGTCAGGGTCAACGCCGCTATGCGCGGGTCGTCGATGAGCGCCGCGACCTTGGAATGATGGATGAACAAGTTCGCCATCAGCCCTTCCGGCGCACCGGCCCGCCTCATGACCTGCTCGATAGCCTCCGCGCATTGCGGCACGTTGGAAGCGTGCTTCAGCACCATGCCGTTGCCGGCGGCAATGGAGGGAGCCGCGAACCGGAAGAACTGCCAGAACGGGAAGTTCCACGGCATGATCGCCAGAACGACGCCAAGCGGATCGAGCACGATGTAGCTCTCGGACGCCGCGCTCGGAGCAATCTCGGGTTCCAGAAAGCGTTCCGCATTGTCGGCGTAGAAGTCGCAACACCAGGCACATTTGAGGATTTCGGCCTCGGCCTCGGAGATTGGCTTGCCCATCTCCAGGGTAATCAAGCCCGCCCATTGATCGACTCCGTCGCGCAGCACATCGGCGATACGGTGCAACAGCGCCGAGCGCTGGGGGACGGGAGATTTGGCCCAGGCGCGTTGCGCGCGCACGGCGGCGTTGAGCTTGTCATTCAGGTCGGCTGCGGAAATTTCGGGATAGCTTCGCAGGACGGCGCCGGATGTCGGGTTAACAGAATCGAACATGCAGGAATCCAAAACACACAGAATGTTCTATAACGTTCTAGTATGTTCTGGGATGGCGTCAATCGCGAACTGCCGGTGCGCATCGTCGGCAACCGCATAGAGCGCCTTGACGTCGATCGTACTGTGCCGGGCTTATGGCGGCCCGGCTCATGGCGGCCGGGGTAGTCAGCGATGGCAGGGCGGCGATGCGCGCTGAACTTTTTACGATGCCACTTTGGCCTTGTGCTCATCGTCGATCGAGCGGGTGTCGCCGGTGGCGATGACGGTGCGGGTGGCGTCGACCGAGCCGTAGATCCACAGGATTTTCATGCCCGCCGTCGACGACCGATTGACGAAGCGGTGCGGAAGATTGGCCGGAATGTAGGATATGTCGCCAGCCTTCAGCTCGTATTGCACGCCGTCGATCTCGGCGAAGGCGTCGCCCTCCAGCAGCATGACGCTCTCCTCGCAATTGTGGCTGTGCATCGGGATGGCGGCATTCGGCTCGAAGATGGTGATGCCGTTGATGAAGCCCATCGCTCCCACCTTGCGGGTCACCAGCGGGATGGTCTTGGCCCCGCCACCACGCTCACGCGCGGGAATCTCGTCGGGACGGAGAATGGCGGGCATCGGAGAGCTTGTGGTCATCTGGCGTTCCTTCCCTCAATCACTCGGCGTTCTGAACCTTGACCGGCGTGACAACAGGACCGATCCAGAGCGTCTTCACATTGACGAACTCCTTGATGCCGTAGACCCCGAGCTCGCGGCCATAGCCGGACTTCTTGATGCCGCCGAACGGCAAACGCGGGTCGGAGGCGACCATGCCGTTGACGAACACCGCGCCGGCATCGATGCGGCGGGCCAGCGTACGGGCGCGGGCAATGTCGCGGGTCCACAGAGCGGCGCCGAGGCCGAACTCGGTGGCGTTGGCGAGCTTCACCGCCGCGTCGACATCCTTGACCCTGGTGATGGCCGCCACCGGCCCGAAGGTTTCCTCGCGGAATGCCGCCATGTCTGATGTGACATGGTCGAGCACGGTCGGGGCATAGAAGAAGCCCGGCCGGTCCACCGGCGTGCCGCCGAGCACCAACGTGGCACCGGCCGCAAGCGTGCGCGTCACCTGATCGTGCAGTCCGGCGCGCAGATTGGCGCGGGCCATCGGGCCGATATTGGTGTCGCGCTCTAGGGGATCTCCGACCTTCAGCCTGGCGACCCCGGCCACGAACGCGGCAACGAACTTATCCGCCACGCTTTCCTCGACGATGAAGCGCTTGGCGTTGATGCAGCTCTGCCCGACATTGATGTAACGCGCCTTCACCGCGACGGTGGCGGCTTCCTCGATGTCGGCATCGGCCAGCACGATGAAGGGGTCGGAGCCGCCGAGCTCCAGCACCTGCTTTTTCAGCGCCTTGCCGGCCTGAATGGAGCCGACCTCGGTGGAGCCGGTCAGCGTCACGGCGGCAATGCGGTCATCGGCAATCAGGCCGGCGACGCTGCCGGAATCGATCAGCAGCGTGCGGAACAACCCATCCGGGCAGCCGGCGACGCGCATCACCTCTTCCACCGCCATGGCGCAGCCCGGCACGTTGTTGGCGTGCTTGAGGATGGCGCCGTTGCCGGCGGCGAAGGCGGGCGCGGCGAAGCGGAAGAACTGCCAGAACGGGTAGTTCCACGGCATGATGGCGAGCACCACGCCGAGCGGATCGAACACCACGCCGCTCTCGGTGGCGTTGCTCGGGATGATCTCGTCGGCGAGATAGCGCGGCGCCTCGTCGGCATAGAAGTCGCAGTTCCAGGCGCACTTCTCGATCTCGGCCCCGGATTCCGGCAGCGGCTTGCCCATCTCGGCGGTGATCAACTGGGCATAGCGATCCTTGCCGGAGCGCAGCACCCGCGCCATGGCGCGCAGCAGCTCGACCCGCTCAAGGATCGGGATGAGGCGCCACTGTGCCTGCGCCCTCACGGCGCCGGACAGCGCGGCATCGATGTCGGCATCGCTATGAAGGTCGAACCGAGCGATCTCGGCTCCCGTCGCTGGATTGATGGAGACGATCATGGGGGCAGCCTATTTTACGTACGGGCGGGTTGAACATGCGGTTCAGCTCGTCGACCTGATCCGGCGTCAGCATATTCGGGTTGGCGGTGCGCGCGAGCGACGTCTTCACCTCGCGAGGGCACAGTCCGATCGCATCGTCGTTTCCGCGCTTAGATAAACGTGCGGAAGCCGTCGATGACCAGCTTCACCGACAGCAGGAACAGCGCCGTCATCACGAAGCGGTAGAAAAGTTGCTCGGGGATGATGCGGGTCAACCGCACCCCAATGAAGGTCGCCGCCACCGCGACCGGCAGCAGCAGCGCGGTAACCTTGAGATTGGCCGGGCTGAGCTGACCGAGCGCCCAATAAGGCACCAGCTTCATCGCGTTGATGGCGGCGAACAGGATGGTCGAGGTGCCGGCATAGACCATTTTCGGCAGCTTCTGCGGCACCACATACATCTGATAGGGCGGCCCGCCGGCATGGGTGGCGAAGCTGGTGAAGCCGGCGATGGTGCCCCAGAAAATGCCGCGCGGCACATCGGCGGGCCGCACCACGGCGGAATCGCGCGAGAACCAGCGATTGAAGCAGAAGGCAAGGCCGATGAGGCCGACGGCGAGCATGATCTCGGCATCGGTGACATAGGAGGCGCTCGCCCATCCGATGCCGATGCCGATCGCCGCCGCCGGCATCAGAATGATCAGGTTGCGCCAGGAGAATTCGCGCCGGTAGGCCCAGACGCCGAACATGTCGCTGACCACATAGACCGGCAGCAGCAGCCCCGCCGCGGCGATGGGCGACATCACCATGGAGAGGATCGGCACCGACAATATGCCGATCATCGGCACCCCGCCCTTGCCCATGCCGACGGCAAAGGCAGCCGGAATGGCGGCGAGCACGAACGCCCATTGCGCGTCGATCATGGGGATAGGCTCTAAAGGACGATCAGGCCGCCTGCGCGCTCTCGAGCCGCTTGGCCACCAGCGTCCGCAGGCTGCGCAGATCCTTCACGAAAGAGCGGATGCCTTCCGAGAGCTTCTCGGTCGCCATCGCGTCCTCGTTCAGCGCGAAGCGGAACGCCTTCTCGTCGAGATGCAGCCGCTCCGGCGCGCCCTCGACATAGGTCGGGTCGAGCTGGCGGACCAGCGTCCCCTCGTCCTTGGCGAGGTCGTCGAGCAGCGAGGGGCCGATGGTCAGCCGGTCGCAGCCGGCCAGCGCCTCGATCTCACCGGTGTTGCGGAACGAGGCGCCCATCACCACCGTGCCGATGCCGTGCCTCTTGTAGTAGGCGTAGATCTGCTTGACCGAGACCACGCCCGGATCGGTCTGCGCGGTATAGGGGCCGGTACCGGCCTTCACATGCCAGTCGAGGATGCGCCCGACGAAGGGCGATATGAGAAACACGCCAGCGTCCGCGCACGCGGCGGCCTGCGCCAGCGAGAACAGCAAAGTGAGATTGCAGTCGATGCCTTCCTTCTGCAGCACCTCGGCGGCACGGATGCCTTCCCAGGTCGACGCGATCTTGATCAGAATGCGCTCGCGCCCGACACCGCGCGCCTCATAGGCCTTGATGAAGGCCCGCGCCTTGTCCAGCGTCGCCGCCGTGTCGAAGGAGAGGTCGGCATTCACTTCGGTGGAGACCCGGCCGGGTACGATGCCGGCAAGCTCGGCGCCGAAATTGAGCGCGAGCCGGTCGCAGGTGGCTTCCACCGCGCCCGTGCCGCCCTGCTTGGCGCCCCACGCGATCGCCTCATCCACCAGATGCGCATAGGCCGGCATTTCGGCGGCCTTGAGCAGCAAGGTCGGGTTGGTGGTGCAATCCTGCGGCTTCAGGCGCCGCACCGTCTCGATGTCGCCGGTATCGGCGACGACGACGGTCATGGCGCGTAGCTGGTCGAGCTTCGAGGACATCGTTCCATCTCTCTTCATGCGGACGGCGCCCGCCGCCTCGCCTTCAGGCATCCATATAGGGTCGGCATGGTTGGATCACAGATCGCCCGGTTGCATCAAGCCATCCATCGTCATGGATGCGATAAGCCGACACTCCGACGACGGCCTTGTGACGCCCCCGCTCTCGGCGTAAACCCTTAAGGCGCTGGCGTTATGCGGCCGCGATAGAGGCTTCCGATGGACGATATTCACTACCGTGAATACAAGATCCTGCTCCGCCCGGAGAGGTTCTTCGACCCGCATCAGTTTGAGGTTTATTGGCGCAAGCTCTGCCTGATCGCCCCCGAATTCAAGGTCGGCGCCATCACCAACAAGGATGGCTTCAAGCGGCAGGTCCGCGAGGTGCTGTTCTACGACACCCCGGACTACGACCTCTACCGCAACGCCTTCATCCTGCGGAAGCGCACCTTCTACACCGATGGCTGGCCCGAGCACGAGCACGAGTTGACCTTCAAGTTCCGCCACCCGGATTTGAACACCGCCGCCGGTATCGACGTCACTCCGCACCTCAACGGCACCGCCAACATCAAGTTCAAGGAAGAATTGCTGCCGCTGAAGGACAGCGTCGGCGACATGCGCTCGCTCTACTCGCATAATTGCGTGCTGCTCAGCCCCGGCCTCGTGCTGGATGAGGGGCTGGAGCGCATCACCTCGGTCTTCCCCGTGCTTGCCGAGCATTGCCCGGTGCACAAGGGCACCGGCATCGCGCTGGTGAACAACCTCCCCGTCGAGGAGGTGCAGGTGAACTGCGGCAGCTTCGATTTCGGCCACGGCCTCATCGCCAAGGCGACCATCGCGGTGTGGCGCGACCGTTCCACCGAGTCCCCCATCATCGGCGAGTTCGCCTTCCAGGCGAAGTTCGACCGCTATGACGCCCTGCACGCCAAGGCGCGCACCCGCTCGGAGGAATTCTTCAAGGCGATCCAGACCCGCGCGCCGGAATGGGTGCAGCTCGGCACCACCAAGACCGCTTTGGTCTATGGTTTTGGTAAGCAGCTCGTGGCCAACCACGAATGAGCCCGCCCGCCAACGAGGCCGGCAGCCTTGAAACTGGGACGCCCCCGGCCGATGCCTATCTCGGTCCCCCGCGCGACGTGCCGCTGTGGGAGATCTTCATCACCTTCCTCATCATCGGCGCCACCAGCTTCGGCGGCGGCGTGGTGGCCTATCTGCGCAATGCGCTGGTGCTGAAGAAGGGCTGGCTGGACGAGGAGCGTTTCCTCTCGGCGCTTGAAATATCGCAGGCACTGCCGGGCCTCAACGCCACCAATATGAGCATCATCGTCGGCGACCGGCTGCGTGGCGTGGCCGGCTCGATCATCGCGTTCCTCGGCATCACATTGCCCGGCGCCACGCTGGTGATGATCCTCGGCGTGCTCTACGCCTCCAACGCCAACAACCCTTACGTGAACGCCACCCTCATCGGCGTCGGCGCCGCCGCCGTCGGCATGCTCACGGCGGTGACCTTTCAGATCGGGCGCAAGCAGTTCGGCAGCCTGATCGATATCGCCATCATCATCGTCACCGTCGTGCTGATCAGCGTGCTGCACGTCTCGCTGATTTATGTGCTGCTCACCGTCGGCCCCGTCGCCGTGTTCATCTACCGGCCGCGCAAGGCGCAGCTGGAGCCGGGCTCCGAGACGGGCTCCACGCCATGAACGAGAACCTTACCGTCCTCGGCGTGTTCTCGCTGCTCTCCGTGCTCGCGGTCGGCGGCGGCGCGGCGGTGCTGCCGGAGACCAAGATGCTGGTGGTGGAGACCCATCACTGGCTCACCGACGACCAGTTCCGCGACATTTACGGCCTCGGCCAGGTGGTGCCGGGCCCGAACATGCTGATGGTGATGGTCATCGGCTATCATGTCAGCGGCTATTTCGGCGCGCTGCTGGCCTATCTCGGCTTCTTCGTGCCCGCCGGCCTCATCTCGTGGGGCGCCTCGCGGGTGTGGGATCATTTCGAGGGCTCGCCCTGGCGCCGCTCGCTCCAGCAGGGGCTCGCCCCGCTGGTGGTAGGCCTGATGGCGGCCGGCACCATCTCGATCGCCAAGACCGCCATCGACGGCGCCACCACGATCGCCATCGCCGTCGCGGTGTTTCTCGGGGTGTATTTCGTCAAGCGCGTGAACCCGGCGATCTTCGTGCTGGGCGGCGGCGTGGTCGGGCTTATCGCGCTGGGCTGAGCGCTCCCCTTGCGGCGCGGAATTTACCCAGAATCGAGTTTAGGATTCCCTCAGTGGCGGGATCTTTCTAAGTTCCTTCGGCGCCCGGATAGCGCGCGATTTACCATGTGCTATCGTCGTGTCGCCCCTCACCTATTGCTCGGGAGTGTCCCCAATGCGACGCCTTTCGATGCCTACCTCCAAATCACTGCGCGGCTCCCTGCGCGGCGCGATTCTCGCCGCCACATTCGCGGTCGCGACGCTCGTCACCACCGGCCTTTCCAGCGGCACGGCGCAGGCCGGCGTGGCCATGCCCTCCATCGGCTCCACCATGCCGACGATCCAGACCACCGAGAACGTGCGCTGGGTGTGCGGCCCGTTCCGCTGCTTCTGGCGGCCGAACTTCCGCTACTGGTATGTCCCGCCTTATGCACGCGGCTGGGGCCCCCCGGTTGCACCGAACTGCTTCTGGCGCCGTGGCTGGGGTGGCGGCTGGGCGCACGTCTGCCCGTGATCGCCTGACGCTTCAAAAACCATCGGGCGCCGCTCCATGTGCGGCGCCCTTTTTCTTGGATTGAGGCGACCGAATGGCCCCAGCGCCGACCAGAACTTCGCCCGGCCCGTTCGCCTTCGCGACCTTCGCCACGCTGATCGCCGGCTTCGTCGACGCGGTCGGCTATGCCCATCTCGGCGGGCTGTTCCTGTCTTTCATGAGCGGCAACAGCACTCGCCTCGGCATCGCGCTGGGCGAGGGGCAATGGGTCATGGCGATCCACGCCGTCACGGTCATCGCCAGCTTCGTGCTCGGCGCCTTCGTCGGCACGCTGCTCACCATGATTGCGGGTTTGTGGAAGCTGGTGCTGATCCTCGCTGTCGAGGTCGCGCTGTTCGCGCTCGCCACCGGACTGGTCGCGATGGACGCCGGCTTCGCATCGCTGCTGCCTGTCTCCGTCGCCATGGGTCTGCAAAACAGCGTGCACCAGGTCGTCGGCGGCGCCGACATCGGCAAGAGCTTCGTCACCGGAGCGCTGTTCGGCATGGGACAGGCGCTGGCGAAATGCCTCACGGGAACCGCGAAACACTCGGAATGGCTCGCCTATGCGGCGTCATGGGGCTCGTTCGTGGCCGGCGCGCTGATCGGCGCGCTCGCGCTGGGTGGCTTCGGGCTGACGAGCGCGATGGGCGCGGCGTGCGCCCTGCTGCTGGTGCTGGCCATCATCGCCCTGTTCGCCCACCACCGCCTGGCCCGGCCAGTCCTGGTCGAGAGCTAGATCACT
>LNAP01002419.1_pt1 | contig 18602 bp, 14 predicted proteins | sample 602601 | NCBI WGS metagenome assembly LNAP01 (sample SAMN02440304, study PRJNA202911) | soil metagenome | biome: Subtropical and temperate rainforests or woodlands; isolation source: soil samples (1 kg each in a 20% v/v slurry with milli Q water) were... ...
GCGCCAGGTACTGGCTGAGACTGTCACCGAAGTTCATCACGTCCACATTCGGCCGCCCCTTGAACAATCGGTAGACCAGTTGCACCACCACCACCGCCAGCAGCACCAGTTCGGCAACCTGCCAGACCAGCACGAACAGCACCATCCATAGGATCCGCAGGATCAGGCCTTCACAATTGTTCTGTTTGCAGTAGGACATGCAACTCGCTCCCTTGCGTATGCAATCTAGAAACCGCTGGCGGAAATGAAATCGACGTCGGTCTTCGGCTCGCCGGACATCAGCAGGCCGATGACCTGTTCGAGGGTGCGACCCTCGAAAAGTATGGCATGCAGGCCGGCAACCAGCGGCATGTACACACCCAGCTGGTCGGCGCGGGCCTTGAGCACGCGGATGGTGTTGACCCCCTCGGCCACCTCGCCCAGCCGCGTCACCGCATCCTCCAGGCTCAGCCCCTGGCCCAGAGCGTAGCCGACCTGATAGTTGCGGCTCTTCGGTGACGAACAGGTGACGATCAGGTCGCCGACCCCCGCCAGGCCGAGGAAGGTCATCGGGTTGGCGCCCATCTGCACGGCGAAGCGGGTCATCTCGGCCAGCGCGCGGGTGATCAGCATGCTCTTGGTGTTCTCGCCCATGCCCAGCGCGACGGCCATGCCGGACATGATGGCGTAGACGTTCTTCAGCGCCCCGCCCAGCTCGACGCCGAAGCGGTCGCGACTGGCGTAGACGCGGAAGGTGCGCCCGTGCAGCACCTGCTGCACGCGCCGGCAGAGCTCCTCGTCCTCGCTGGCGACCACCGTGGCGGTCAGCGCGTGCTCGGCGATCTCGCGCGCCAGGTTCGGCCCGGAAATCACCCCGATGCGCGCCTGCGGGGCGATTTCCTCGAGGATCTGACTCATCAGCTTGAAGGTGTTCGCCTCGATGCCCTTGGTGGTGCTGACCAGCAGCTTGCCCGCCAGCAAATCGGCCACGGGCTGCAGCGCCGCTCGCAGGGCCGAGGACGGCAGCACGACGAACACCAGATCGCAGGCCTGCAGGGTCGCCGCCAGATCGGTGACCGGCTCGACGCCCGCATGCACCTTGATGCCCTTGAGATAGCGCGGGTTCTCGCGCTTCACCCGAATCGCCTCGGCCTGCGCCGCGTCGCGCATCCACAGGCGCACGCGCTGGCCATTTTCCGCCAGCAGGTTGGCCAGCGCGGTGCCGAAGCTGCCGCCGCCCAGCACGGCAATGGGTTGCTGCTCAGTCATGATGAATCCGTATCCAGCCGCCACGCGGCAATCGCTGCATTATACGGGGCCCCCGCCGGCCTACCAGCACACTGTGATTGCCCTCGCTGGCAAAATGCGTCGCCTCGGGTACCATGCGCGCCCGCACATTTGTTCAGACTAGGGGATGCCGCCATGGTTGGCTGCATACGCATCGCACTGGCGCTGCTGGCCGGCGCGCTGCTGACCGGCAAGGCACTTGCCGCAGACCTCTTCGCCAGCACGCCCGAGCTGCCCGCAGTGCTCACCGCCACGCGCCTGCAGCAGGCACCGGCGGCAGTACCGGGCAGCGTCAGCGTGATCGACAAGGAACTGATCCGCGCCAGCGGCGCCCGCGAGCTGCCGGAGCTGCTGCGGCTGGTGCCGGGCATGCTGGTGGTGCCGAACGGCAACACCACCACCGTCAACTACCACGGTAGCAGCGCCAACCAGGCCCGCCGCCTGCAGGTGCTGGTGGACGGCCGCTCGGTGTATCGCTCGGGCTTCGCCCAGGTCGACTGGAACGACATCCCGCTAGCCATCGAGGATATCGAGCGCATCGAAGTGTTCCGCGGCCCCAATACGGTCAGCTACGGCGCCAACGCGCTGATGGCGGTGGTCAACATCCTGACCCGCGCCCCGCGCGACAGCCACGGCAGCCGCCTGAAGGTGACCCAGGGCCAGCGCGGGATCAACGACTGGTACGCCAGCCACGGCTTCGGCTGGAGCGGCGGCGACCTGCGCCTGTCGCTGTCCGGTCTGGAGGATGATGGCTTCGACCACAAGGCTGATGGCAGCGATTTTCGCGACAGCCAGCGGCTCAGCCGGCTCAACCTGCGTGTCAACCAGGAGCTGGATGCCAGCCAGTCCCTCGACTGGCAGCTGGCACTCAAGGAAGGCAGCAACCAGATCGACAACCACTACCAGCCGGTTTTCCCGATCGCCGCCCAGCCGTGGGAACAGGACGGCGACGCGGACGTGCGCGCCCGCGACTATGCCGGCAGTCTGCGCTGGAATCTCGACCTCAGCGCCGAACACAGCCTGTACGTGCAGGGCAACGTGCAGCACTGGGAGCGTCTGCGCCAGTGGCGGGCCTGCGAAGGGCAGCTGGCGTTCAGTCCGGAGTTGCGTGATCTTTGGAACCGCGACCCAGACTACGTGCTCGCGGTCGGCGAAGCGGTCACAGAGGGCCTGCCACTCCCTGGAACGGATGCGCAAAAAGCCGCGATTGCAGCAATCCTCGCGCAATCCCCACCAGCCCTCGCCCCGGCAACCGGCAAGCCGGTTTTCGCCCATTCCTGCGGCCTGATCAACGAAGATGTGCGCGAGAGCCGCTTCGACCTCGAAATCCAAGACACCCTCAGCCTGTCCGACAACCTGCGCCTGGTCAGTGGCCTGAGCTACCGCCACGACCGGGCCGATTCGCAGGTCTACCTCAACGGCGCGCGCAGCAAGGACACCTGGAGCCTGTTCAGCCAGTTCGAGTGGCATATCGACCCGCACTGGCTGCTGCAGGGCGGCGCCATGTTCGAGGACGACACCTCGGTCGGCAGCTCGCTGTCGCCGCGCATCGCCCTCAACTACCTGCTCACCCCGGCCCACGGTCTGCGCGCGGTGTATTCCGAAGCGGTGCGCTCGCCGGACATGTTCGAGAACCATGTCGACTGGCAATACCGCGTGCGCGACCTGCGTCCGATCGCTCTCGGCCAGCGCGAGGCGCGCTACTTCGCCAGCGCCCGCGGACCCGGCGATCTCGAGCAGGAGCGCATGCGCTCGCGGGAACTGGGCTACCACGGCAGCTTCGCCGAACTCGGCCTCAACCTCGACGTCAAACTGTTCTACGACGAGATCAGCGACCTGATCAGCGAGCCGCTCAAGGTGTACGATTTCACCCCGAGCAACGACAATCACCTGCGCCTCAAGGGCGTCGAGAGCGAACTGGACTGGCAGGTGACCGCCCATGATCGCCTGCGCCTCGGCCATGCCTATATCGAATTCGACGCCAGCCACCGGATCGACCAGCGCCTGACGCCGCGCCATAGCGGCTCGCTCGCCTGGCTGCACGACTGGGGTCGCGGTTGGTCGAGCAGCCTGTTCTACTATGGAGCTGATAGTCTTAACGAGTACCGATTCGAGCGCACCGACGTGCGGGTGGCCAAACGCCTGCAGTTCGGCAGCCACCGACTGGAACTGGCCGGGCTGCTGCAACAGCGCCTGGACGATGAGCCGCTCGGCTGGGAGAACAACAATTACGACGAGCGCCAGGTGTTCTGGTTCTCCGCCGAGTTCGAACTCTGACCCATGCCGAACTCAAGGATGAGTATTCTGTATCACTTCGCCGCGCTGGCCTGCCTACTGGCCCTGCTCGTCTGGCCGCCGTCCAGCATGGCCAGCGAGATCCTGCTCGCCGCCAGCAACGACAGCCCGGCCCTGCGCCGGTTCGTCGCTGACCTGGCCGCGCGCCGGCCGGGAGATCGGGTGCGCCTGGTGCCCGCCAGCGAACTGACCACGCCCTCGGCCCTGCCCGCCGACAGCCGCCTGGTGCTCCTCGGTGCCGACGCGCTGGACTGGCGCCTGAGCGATCCGGGCGGGCCGCCCACCCTGGTCATGCAGATCAGCCGGGTGCAGGCCCATAAGCGCCTGAAAGACAGCCAGCCAGCGCATCTGACCCTGTTGTGGAGCGATCCGTCGCCGGAGCGCCAGTTACACCTGATCCGCCAGCTGCTGCCGCAGGCACGGCGGATCGGCCTGCTGTATGGCGACGACAGCCGCTTCCTGGTCAACGAAGTGCGCCAGCATGCGGCCGCGCAGGGACTGGCGATCAACGCCTGGTTCTGGCCGGACACCCGCGACAGCCGCCCACTGAGCCGGATGCTCGACGAAAGCGACGTGCTGCTCGGCGTGGATGATCCGGCCCTGTTCAACCCGCGGACAATCAAGAGCGTGCTGCTCGCCAGCTACGGCCGCAAGCAGGTGCTGATCGGACCGAGCGCGGCCTTCGTTCCCGCCGGCAGCCTGAGCAGCAGCTACAGCGACCAGCGTGACTGGCTCAACAGTCTCGACGAATTGTTGTCGCAGCCGCCGTCGCAATGGCCCCGCGCCGCCTATCCACGCTATTTCAAGGTACTCAGCAACCCGCAGGTCGCCCGCTCGCTGGGCATCGAGCTGAGCGACGACGTCGACCAGGCCGGACGCCTGCAGCACTGGGAGAGCAACAAATGATGATGCGCTGGGGACAGAGCGATATCCGCACCCGCACCCTGGCCATCAGCCTTGGCCCGGCGCTGCTGCTGACCCTGCTGCTGACCGGCTACTTCACCTACACCCGCCTGCAGGACCTGCGCCAGGAGCTGACCCAGACCGGCCAGCAGATCGCCAACCAGCTGGCGCCGGCCACCGAATACGGCGTGATCTCCGGCAACCTGCCGATCCTCGACAGCCTGCTGCGTGCCAGCCTGGACACCCCGCACATGCGCTTCATCGAGGTACGCGATCTCGAAGGCGAGGTGCTCGCCTATGTCGAACAGGCTCACGAGATGCGCGAGGCGCGGATCGAAGTGTTCGAGGCGCCGATCCTGCGCCAGACGATCACGCTCGACGACTCCTTCCTGCTCACGCCTCCCCAGCCGCAGGCCGATACCGGCCAGGACGTCCTTGGCCTGGTGCTGGTCGGCATGACCGACGAGGCCTTCAGCGAGCGCCAGCAACAGATCCTGCTGCGTGCCGGCGGCCTGGCCGTGCTGGCCCTGGCCCTGACCCTGCTGATGGCCTATCGCCTGGCACGCAGCCTGGCCGAGCCGATCCGCACCATGGGCCGCGCCGTGCAGGCGATCCAGGGCGGCGAGTACCACACCGAGCTGCCAACCGATGACCGCGGCGAGCTCGGCGAACTGGCGCGCCATATCAACCGCATGGCCAGCGCACTGGAGCAGGCGCAGAGCGAACAGCAACGCAGCATCACCGAACTGATTGCCGCCCGCGAGGAAGCCGAGCGGGCCAACCGCGCCAAGTCGGACTTCCTGGCGATGATGAGCCACGAGCTGCGCACGCCAATGAACGGTGTGCTGGGCATGCTGCAACTGCTGGAAACCACCGAGCAGAGCAGCGAGCAGGTCGAATACACCACGCTGGCCACCGAATCCACCGAGCACCTGCTCAAGGTGATCAACGACATCCTCGACTTCTCGCGCATCGAGCGTGGCTCGCTGGCGCTGGAGAATATCCCGTTCCGGCTGCTCGAGCTGATCGTCAGCTCGGTGCAGGTATTTCGCCCCAGCGCCCAGCAGCGCGGCCTGCAGTTGCTGATGGACAACCAGCCGGGCCTGGAGAGCATCGAGGTGCGCGGCGATCCCACCCGCCTGCGCCAGATCCTGGTCAACCTGCTCGGCAATGCGCTGAAGTTCACCGAGGAAGGCAGCATCACCGTGACCACCCGCTGGCAGGTGCTCGACAACCAGACCCTCTGGCTGACCTGCGCGGTGCACGACACCGGCATCGGCATTCCGGCCAGCCGTCTGCAGCACATGTTCGACGCCTTCGAGCAGGCCGACACCTCGACCTCGCGCCGCTATGGCGGCACCGGCCTCGGCCTGTCCATCGCCCGCACCCTGGCCGAGCACATGGGCGGCAACCTGCGGGCCGAAAGCGTCGTCGGCCAGGGCTCGACCTTCACCCTGGAAATCCCCCTGCCCTGGCGCCAGGTGGAGGTCGAGGAACAGGCGATCCTCGCCGGCACCCAGGACCAGGGCGCCGGCGAGACCGTGCTGCTGGTAGAGGACAATCCGGTCAACCAGACGGTGATCGAGGCCATGCTGCGCAGCCTCGGCTTTCAGGTCCAGCTGGTCAGCGACGGCCTGCAGGCCCTGCAGGCCGTCCGCGAGCAGGCCTACGCGGCGATTCTCATGGACTGTCGCCTGCCCGGTCTGGACGGCTATGCCGCCACCCGGCAGATCCGCGCCGCAGAGGGACCGAACCGTGACGCGCCGATCATTGCCCTGACCGCCAATGCCTTGCAGGGCGACCGCGAAACCTGCCTCGCGGCAGGGATGAACGACTACCTGGCCAAGCCGTTCAAACGCTCCGACCTGAGCCTCGCCCTGCAGCGCTGGATAGGGTCGAGACCATCGACGGGTGGCGAATCTGTGTGAAATACGGCACGCTTGCACATTCGCACAGTCATGGACGGCACCATTCGTCGCAGAATGACCATTGCCGCGCTGTGACTTTCATCAACAGGCCATAGTCTATGACTAGGTCGCAGGCACGCTTCCATCAGGGAGGGCGTGGCCAGAAAGATCTGCCCCCTGTGGTACAGGGACCGTCGAGGAGCTCGCATGACCAAACAAAACGCCTTCACTCAGGAAGAACTGCTCAGCTGCAGCCGCGGTGAACTGTTCGGCCCGGGTAACGCGCAACTGCCCGCCCCCAATATGTTGATGATGGACCGCATCGTCCACATCAGCGAACACGGCGGCAAGTACGGCAAGGGCGAAATCGTGGCCGAGCTCGACATCAACCCGGACCTGTGGTTCTTCGGCTGCCACTTCATCGGTGACCCGGTGATGCCCGGCTGCCTGGGCCTCGACGCCATGTGGCAGCTGGTCGGCTTCTACCTCGGCTGGCAGGGCAACCCCGGCCGCGGCCGTGCCCTGGGCTCGGGCGAAGTAAAATTCTTCGGCCAGGTCTTGCCGACCGCCAAGAAAGTCACCTACAACATCCATATCAAGCGCACCATCACCCGCTCGCTGATCCTGGCCATTGCCGACGGCACCGTGAGCGTAGATGGCCGCGAGATCTACAGTGCCGAAGGCCTGCGCGTCGGCCTGTTCACTTCCACTGATAGCTTTTAAGGGTTACCCGCATGCGTCGCGTCGTGATCACCGGGATGGGCATCGTGTCCTGCCTGGGCAATGACAAAGAGACTGTTTCCGCCAACCTGCGCGCCAGCCGCCCGGGCATCCGCTTCAACCAGTCCTATGCCGACATGGGGCTGCGCAGCCAGGTCTCCGGCTCCGTCGACCTCGACCTCGAAGCGCTGATCGACCGCAAGGTCTACCGCTTCATGGGTGACGCCGCCGCCTTCGCCTACCTGTCCATGGAACAGGCGATCAAGGATGCCGGCCTGACCGAGGAAGAGATCTCCAACCCGCGCGTCGGCCTGATCGCCGGCTCCGGTGGCGCTTCCACCCTCAACCAGATGGAAGCCCTGGACATCCTGCGCGAAAAGGGCGTCAAGCGCGTCGGCCCGTACCGCGTGCCGCGCACCATGGGCAGCACCGTGTCCGCCTGCCTGGCCACCCCGTTCAAGATCAAGGGTGTGAACTACACCATCTCCTCCGCTTGCGCCACCAGTGCCCACTGCATCGGCAACGCCATGGAGCAGATCCAGATGGGCAAGCAGGACATGGTCTTCGCCGGCGGCGGTGAAGAGGAGCATTGGAGCCAGAGCTTCCTGTTCGACGCCATGGGCGCGCTGTCCACCCAGTACAACGCCACTCCGGAAAAGGCCTCGCGCGCCTACGACGCCAAGCGTGACGGCTTCGTCATCGCCGGCGGCGGCGGCATGGTGGTGGTCGAGGAGCTGGAGCACGCGCTCAAGCGCGGCGCCAAGATCTACGCCGAGATCGTCGGCTACGGTGCCACTTCCGACGGCTACGACATGGTCGCCCCGAGCGGCGAAGGCGCGATCCGCTGCATGCAGCAGGCGCTGGCCACCGTCGACACCCCGATCGACTACCTGAACACCCACGGTACCTCGACTCCGGTCGGCGACGTGGCCGAAGCCCGTGCCGTGCGCACCGTGTTCGGCGACAAGGCTCCGGCCATCAGCTCGACCAAGAGCCTGTCCGGCCACTCGCTGGGCGCCGCCGGGGTGCAGGAAGCGATCTACAGCCTGCTGATGATGGAAGGCAACTTCATCGCCGGCTCGGCCAACATCGACGAGCTGGACCCGGAAGTGGCCGATCTGCCGATCGTCACCCAGACCCGCGAGAACGTCACCCTGAACACGGTGATGAGCAACAGCTTCGGCTTCGGCGGCACCAACGCCACGCTGGTCCTGAAGCGCTGGACCGGCAAGTAAGTCGATCTCGCTGCACTGCAACGGCACCTTCGGGTGCCGTTGTCGTTTCTGCCTCCCGCGCTTGTGCGTACAGCCCCCGCTGGCGCCCACATACTCCATAGGGTATACAGAAGATCTGAGCCCGGTGGATGCCGCATGCGGCCAGGCCGAGCGCATGGGCAGCCGCCCCAACCCGCAAAGGAGAGATGCAGATGCAATGCAATGTTGGCAAGACGGACAAGATCCTGCGCATCGTCGCCGGCCTGGTCCTGTTGGCACTCGGTGCCACCGGCGTGATCGGCTGGTGGGGGTTGATCGGCTTGGTGCCGCTGGCGACCGGCCTGCTGAGCTGGTGCCCGGCCTATGGCCTGCTCGGCATCAAGACCTGCGGCAAGGACCAGTGAGATGACGCTGAAGACCATCCGCGCCAGCGGCAACCTCGATCACGCCTTCGCCATCAGCGTGGAAGCCGGCAATCATGTCATCCGCATGGACCAGCCGAAGCACGCCGCCGGCCAGGACCTCGGGCCGACGCCGCTGGAACTCATCCTCGCCGCCGTCGCCGGCTGCTTCGGCACCATCGGCCGCTTCCTCGCTCACCAGCGCAAATTCGAGCTGCGCGGCATGCAGTTCGAGATCGAGGGCGACTACGACCCGGACGGCCTGCTCGGCCGCCGCGACGACGTGCGCCCAGGCTTCCAGGCACTGCGGGTGAAGGTGGCAATCGACGCCGACCTGACTCGCGAGGAGAAGCAGGCGGTGCTCGCCGAGATCGAACGGCGCTGCCCGTTGGCCGACAACCTGGTCAACGGCACCCGTCTGGAAAGCACGCTGGCCTGATCCCGGCCGCAGAAACGACAAGGCCCGCAGCACAGCGCTGCGGGCCTTGTCGTTTCTGGCAGCGATCAGCGTACGTCGGAGCGCTGCTCAGCCAGCTTGCGGTCGCCCTGGAACGCCATGAAGTGCCACTCGCCGGGCACGACTTCGTAGCGCTCGCTGAACTCGCAGGCCATCACGTCCTGCACGGCAGCCGGCGCCTGCTGCTGCACCCCCTCGAAGCGGTCGTGACGCTTGCCGTCCGGGGTCACCACGCTGGGGTGAAGTACAGCGGGGTATCCTTGACCGGCTTGCCGCTGGGGTGACCTGTCCACGGGCAAGCCCGGACCGGCACAGACGGTCTATCCTGCACTAACCGAGCACGGGCGCAGCGGGGTGCGGCATGGACAAGAAGTTTCAATGGAACGCCTGGTATTTCCTGCTGGCCTTCAGCCTGCTGCTGATGTTCCAGGGCTGGTGGAGCGAGCGCCAAGCCGTCGAACCCATCGCCTATAGCGAATTCCTCAAGCTGCTCAAGGACGGCAAGCTGAGCGAGCTGAGCATCAATAACCAGCAGATCAGCGGCCGGCTGCTGGAGCCGATCAACAACCGCAGCAGCTTCGTCACCAACCGCGTCGATCCCGCGCTGGCCGAGGAACTGGCCGCCTCCGGGGCCAAGTTCACCGCGGTGCGCGAGAACACCCTGGTCGCCAATCTGCTGTCCTGGCTGCTGCCACTGGTGCTGATCTTCGCCTTCTGGAGCTTCCTGTTCCGCCGCCTGACCGACAAGCAGGGCCTCGGCGGCCTGGTCAGCGTCGGCAAGTCCAAGGCCAAGGTGTTTGTGGAGCGCGACACCGGAGTGACCTTCGAGGACGTCGCCGGCATCGACGAAGCCAAGGCCGAGCTGGAAGAGATCGTCTCCTTCCTCAAGGACCAGCCCAAGTACAGCCGCCTCGGTGCGCGCATTCCCAAGGGCATCCTGCTGGTCGGCCCGCCCGGCACCGGCAAGACCCTGGTGGCCAAGGCGGTGGCCGGCGAAGCCGGGGTGCCGTTCTTCTCCATCTCCGGCTCGGAATTCGTCGAGATGTTCGTCGGCGTCGGCGCCGCACGGGTGCGCGACCTGTTCGAGCAGGCACGCAAGGCGGCGCCCTGCATCATCTTCATCGACGAACTGGACGCCCTGGGCAAGATGCGCGGGGTCGGCGCCTTCGGCGGCAACGACGAGAAGGAACAGACCCTCAACCAGCTGCTCGCCGAACTGGACGGCTTCGACCCCCGCGAAGGCGTGGTGCTGCTGGCCGCCACCAACCGCCCGGAAATCCTCGACCCCGCGCTGCTGCGCGCCGGCCGCTTCGATCGGCAGATCGTCGTCGACCGCCCGGACCGCAAGGGTCGGGTGGCCATCCTCAAGGTGCACGTCAAGCGCATCCAGATCGCCGCCGACGTCGATCTGGACCAGGTCGCCGGCATCACCCCCGGCTTCACCGGCGCCGACCTGGCCAACCTGGTCAACGAGGCGGCCATCCTCGCCACCCGCCGCAGCGCCGAACAGGTCGCCATGGACGACTTCACCCGCGCGGTGGAGCGCATCGTCGCCGGCGCCGAGCGCCGCGGCCGCCTGCTGCTGCCCCACGAGCGCGAGGTGGTGGCCTATCACGAGATGGGCCACGCGCTAGTCGCCAGCAGCCTGCCGGGCATGGACCCGGTGCACAAGGTGTCGATCATTCCGCGCTCCATCGGCGCCCTCGGCTACACCATGCAGCGGCCAACCGATGACCGCTTCCTGATCACCCTCGGCGAGCTGAAGAACCGCATGGTGGTGCTGCTCGCCGGCCGCGCGGCCGAGCAGCTGCTGTTCGGCGAAATCTCCACCGGCGCGGCCGACGACCTGGTCAAGGTCACCGACATCGCCCGGCAGATCATCACCCGCTTCGGCATGAGCGCCGATCTCGGCCAGGCGGTGCTGGAGCGCCAGAGCAACAGTTTCCTCGGCGACAACCTGATTGCCATGCGCGAGAAGGACTATTCCGAGCAGACCGCCCGGGAGATCGACCTGGCCGTGCGCCAGTTGATCGACGAGGCCTACCGCCGCGCCGGCGAGGTCCTCCAGCAGCGCCGCGCCGAACTGGATGAGGGCGCCCGCCTGCTGCTCGAGCGGGAAACCATCACTCCCGAAGACTTCGCGCCGCTGCGCCCGGAACGCGCGGCAGCGGCGCCGTGAGAGGCACCGCTAGCGGCATCCCGCCCGCGGCGGTTGTCAGCACACAAGGACGTGCACATGATCGGATCTCACCCGCAGCGCAAGGCAGGACAGCTCCCGTGTCGATAGACCATCGTCCGCTGATCTACCAGGCCTACCTGTACACCCTGGCCTTTGCCCTGCTGGCGGTCGGCGGGATCAGCCTGCTCGACGTCCTGCTGCAACAACAGCCGAGCCCGTACCGCATGCTGTTGCTGCCAGACAGCGCCCTGCTGGCGCTGGCCCTGGGCGCGACCCTGCTGGCGGCAGTCCTGCGCCAGCGCCGCGCCTGCCTGCTGGCCTGCGCCAGCGTACTTCTGCTGATGAGCTACACCCTGCTGTACAACAACCTGTACGGGGGAGCCGAGCAGGGGCGTTCGCTGCTCGGCGACAGCCCGCGCCTGCACAGCGAACCGGTGTTGCTGCTGGGGCTGCTGGCGGTGGTACTCCTCGCCGGCTGCCTTGACGGGCGCCTGGCACGACGGCTGGGCGAGCTGGCCGGCGCGCTGGTCATGGCCCTGGGACTGCTCGGTCTGCTGGCCCGCATATGGCCGGCGCTGGCCCCCCCCGTACCGGGCTTCATGCTCGAGGTTCCCACCCTCAGCGGCCTGACCCTGATCTTCCTCGGCCTGGCGGTGTTGCTGCTCAACCGGCTGGGCACGCTGCCGGGCCTGGCACCCTTCGACCGCCGGACCCTGCTGGCAGGCGTCTGTGGCGTGCTGCTGTCAACCGCCAGCTGGGCTCTGCTCAGCCAGCAGAGCATCAATGCCCTCTCCGAGCAGAGCCAGCTGCTGCTCGCGCGCTTGCAAAGCGTCAGCCGGGAGACCCTGAGTGCCCGCCTGGCGCTGATCCAGCGCATGGCCGAGCGCTGGCAGGCCAGCGCCAGCATGCCTTCCGCCCCCCTGTGGCAACAGGAGGCCGGCAGCTACCTGCGCGACTTCCCCAACCTGGGACTGCTCGCCGTACTGGACGAACGCCTGGCGCCCCAGCGCAGCCAGGTCCGCGCGCCCATGGCCCAGCTCTGGCTGGAGAGCTTCCTGGCCGACCCGGCGCGGCGCGGCGTGACTGGCTGCAGCAGGTGCGCGCCGGGCGCCAGGCGCAGATGAGCGCCTCGCTGAACCTGCTCGGCAACGGCCCGATGGCGCTGATCGCCGTCCCCCTGCACCTGCCGGGCCAGCAAGCACAGCTGCTGGTGGCCAGCCTGGATGTCGGCGACACCCTGGGCAGCCTGCTCGGCGGCAACCTCGGTGAATTCATCATCCGCGTGCACGAGGGTGGCCAGCTGATCTACGACTCGGCCGGTACCCGACCGGCGCACGATCCGACCCCGGTGGGCAGCGGCCAGACCCGCCTGGCGCAAACCCCGGAGTGGACGATCGGCACCTATCTCGAACCCGGGCGCGGCCAGGCCGGCAGTCGCTTGCTGGCCATCCTGGTGCTGCTCGCCGGCCTCGCCCTGAGCTTTTTCCTGATGTTCACCCAGCGCCTGGCCTGGGGGGCCCAGCAACAGGCGCTGCACCTGCGCGAGCGGCAACGCTTCGACGAGGCGCAGAGCCGCGTGCTGGACATGATCTCCACCCTGCAACCGCTGCCGCAGATCCTCGAGGCAATCTGCCGGCTGATCGAACAGCGCGATCCGCGCCTGCACTGCTCGATCCTGCTGGTCGACAGCAGCGGCCAGCGCCTGACGCTGGGCGCCGCACCCAGCCTGCCCGAGCACTACAACCAGGCCGTCGACGGCCTGCCGATCCGCGAAGGGACGGGCTCCTGCGGCACCGCCGCCTTCCGCCGCCAGGCGGTGCTGGTCAACGACATTGCCCACGACCCGCTGTGGCAGGGCTTCCACGAACTGGCCGCCAGCAGCGACCTGCATGCCTGCTGGTCGACCCCGCTGTTCGCCGCCAGCGGCGATCTGCTCGGCACCTTCGCCATCTACCAGCAGCAAGCGATGGTGGTGGATACCGCCCTGGAGGAGCTGGTCGCCACCGCCAGCCATCTGGCCGCCATCGCCATCGAGCACAAGACCACCCGCCAGCGCCTGCAGGAAAGCGAGCAACGCTTCCGCTCGCTGTTCGCCTGCAATCCCGACCCGGTGTTCGCCTTCGACCTGCGCGGCTGCTTCGAGCGGGTCAATCCGGTCGCCAGCCAGCTGCTCGGCTACCGCGAGGACGAGCTGCGCGGCGCCCACTTCACCCAGTACCTGGCGCCGACCGAGGCGCAGCGCATCCAGCCGCTGCTGCTCAAGGTGGCACGCGGCGAAACCCACGCCTTCGAGCTGCAGTGCCACAACCGTGCCGGCGAGCTGCTGGAGCTGGACGTCACCCAGCTGCCGATCGTGATCGACCGCGCCATCGTCGGGGTGTTCTGCATCGCCAAGGACATCCGCCAGCGCAAGAGCGCCGAGCGGACCCTGCAGAGCACCCTGGCCGAGCTGGAGCGCAGCAACCGAGAACTGCAGGAGTTCGCCTTCGTCGCCTCCCACGACCTGCAGGAGCCGCTGCGCAAGATCCAGACCTTCGCCGAGCGGCTGCGGACCCGCCCCGCCGGGCTGGACGAGCAGGGCCGCGACTATCTCCAGCGCATGAGTTCGGCCGCCGAGCGCATGCAGGCGCTGATCCACGACCTGCTGGCCTACTCGCGCGTCGCCACCCGCACCCAACCGTTCGTGCGCCTCCACCTGGAGCGGGTGCTCGACGCCGTCCTGCAGGATCTGGAGCATGTCGTCGAGCGCAGCGGCGCGCAGATCGTCCGCGCGCCGCTGCCCGCCATCGCCGGCGATCCGTCGCAAATGCGCCAGCTGCTGCAGAACCTGCTGAGCAACGCGATCAAGTTCCACAAGCCGGGCGAGCTGCCACAGGTGCGCATCTATGCTGAACATCAACCCACGGGCGAGTGGAGCCTGTGCGTGAGTGACCAAGGCGTGGGGTTCGATGAAAAATACCTCGACCGCATCTTCCACCCGTTCCAGCGCCTGCACAGCCGCCAGGAATACCCGGGCACCGGCATCGGTCTGGCGATCGTCAACAAGATCGCCGAACGCCACGGCGCCCGACTGTCGGCCAGCAGCCAGCCGGGGCAAGGCGCCACCTTCCGCGTCACCTTCCCCGCCGCAGACAAGGAGTGAATGGCCATGTCGAGCCCGCTACCCGCGCCCATCCTGATTGCCGACGATGACCCGGACGACTGCCTGCTCGCCCGCGAGGCCTTCAGCGAAAGCCGCATACCGAACCGGCTGGAGTTCGTCCACGATGGCGAGCAGCTGCTCGACTACCTGCACCACCGGCCGCCCTACGACGACGCCCGGCGCTATCCCCTGCCCGGCCTGATCGTCCTCGACCTGAACATGCCGCGCATGGATGGCCGCACCGCGCTGCGGGCGCTGAAGGACGACCCGCAGCTGCGACAAATTCCGGTGATCATGCTCAGCACCTCCAGCGACGCAGAAGACATCCGCCGAAGCTATGCCGACGGGGTAAACTCCTTCATCAGCAAGCCGGCCAGCTACAGCGGCCTGCTCGAAGTAGTCCGCAGTCTCAGCGGCTACTGGCTGAACACCGTCGAACTGCCGCTGGAGCCGCCACCCTCATGACCCTGCCCGACGCCCCCCTGCGCCTGCTGCTGATCGAGGATGACGAGGACGACTTCCTGATCATCCGCGACCTGCTGGGCGAAGCCGGCAACCTGCATTACGTGCTGGACTGGGCAGACAGCTTCGAGCGCGGCCGCTGCGCCATCGACAGTGGCGTGCACGACCTGTATCTGATCGACAACCGTCTCGGCACCGACTCCGGCCTGGAGCTGGTGCGCCATGCCATCGCTCGCAACATGCATCAGCCACTGATCCTGCTCACCGGCCGGGACGACAGCGAACTCGACGCCCGCGCCCTCGAACTGGGCGCCTCGGACTACCTGGTCAAGGGCCAGTTCGACGGGCGCCTGCTCGGGCGCAGCATCCGCTATGCGCTGGAGCGCGCCAGTGCGCGCGAGCGCCTGGGGCGCAGCGACAACCGAGCCGCCCTGCTGCAGCGCTGCCTGGAAGCCAGCTACAACGGCGTGCTGATCGTCGATGCGCAGGCCGCGGACCAGCCGATCATCTATGCCAACCCGGCCTTCGAGCGCATCACCGGCTACCGCGAGGAAGAGGTACTGGGGCGCAACTGCCGCTTTCTGCAGGGCGGCGAAACCCGCCAGCCCGCCATCGGCGAGATCCGCCGCAGCCTGGCCGAGCACCGCGAGGTGCACGTGGTGCTGCGCAACTTCCGCAAGGATGGCAGCCCCTTCTGGAACGACCTGTACATCGCCCCGGTGCCGGACGAGCGCGGCGTGGTCACCCACTACGTCGGCGTGCAGAACGACATTTCCGAGCGCAAGCGCTTCGAGTCGGAGCTGGCCTACAACGCCAGCCACGACGTGCTGACCGGCCTGCCCAACCGCTCGCTGCTGGAGGACCGCCTGCTGCAGGGCTGCCAGATCGCCCGGCGCTACTCGCGGGAGCTGGCGGTGATGCTGATCGACCTCGACGGCTTCAAGCCGATCAACGACACCCTCGGCCACGCGGTCGGCGACAAGGTGCTGGTCGAGGTGGCGCAGCGCATGGGCGCACAGATCCGCCCCGGCGACACCCTCGCCCGCCTCGGCGGCGACGAGTTCGTCGTCCTGCTGCCGGACCTGGCCCATGGCGAGGACGTGCTGCTGGTGGCCGAGCGCCTGATCCGCAGCATCTCGCGCCCCTACCGCCTCAACGAACTGGAACTGCACGTCACCGCCAGTATCGGCATCACCCTCAGCGACGGCGAGATCGAGCAGCCGATGAAGCTGATCCAGCAGGCCGACCTGGCCATGTACCAAGCCAAGCAGCACGGCCGCAACAACTACCAGTGGTACACCGAGCACCTCAACCAGGAAGTCAGCGAGCGCATGACCCTGCGCAACGAGCTGCAGAAAGCCATCGAGAGCATGAGCTTCGAGCTGCACTACCAGCCGCAGATCGACGCCCACAGCGGCGCGGTGATCGGCAGCGAGGCCCTGCTGCGCTGGCCGCATGCCGAGCGCGGCTTGATCTCGCCGCTGCGCTTCATCCCGGTCGCCGAGGACACCGGGCAGATTATTCCCATCAGCCAGTGGGTGCTGGACACCGCCTGCCGGCACAACCGCCAGTTGCTCGACCGCGGCCTGGCCCGCGGCGCCATCTCGGTGAACATCTCGGCGGTGCACTTCCTGCGCAGCAACTTCATCGAGACCGTGCGCCGCGCACTGGACAGCAGCGGCCTGCCGGCGAGCCTGCTGGAGCTGGAAATCACCGAAAGCGTGCTGCTGAAGAACGCCGAGCGGGCGATCTATCTGCTCCACGAACTGAAGAAAATCGGCGTCGGCCTGGCGCTGGACGACTTCGGCACCGGCTACTCCAGCCTCAGCTACCTCAAGGATCTGCCGATCGACAAGGTCAAGATCGACCGCTCCTTCGTTCAGGAGCTGATCAGCGACCCGCGCGACGCCGCCATCACCCAGGGCATCATCTCCATGGCCCATCACCTCAACCTCAAGGTGGTGGCCGAGGGCGTGGAAAGCGCCGAGCAGGCCGCCTTCCTCAACCGCAACCAGTGCGACGCCTTCCAGGGCTTCCTCTACGCCAGGCCGATGCCGTTTGCCGAGCTGGAGGGCTATCTGCAGCGGCAGGCGCAGCTGGAGATGGCCGGGCACTGAGCGTGCGCTGCGGGCACGGCTTGCTCCCCGCCAGCGGACTTGCTGCCAGCCCTCAGTAGTCGCGCTTGTAGAAGATATCCAGCGAACTGGCCAGGCCGCTGGCCGCTTCCAGGTAGAGCTTCTTGCCCAGTTCGTAGCGCAGGGCAAAGATGTTGCCCTGCTCGAACACGCCGACGCCGTAGCGCAGGCTGAGCTTCTCCGAGAGGTAACCACTGGCGAACACGCTGCTGCTGGTGCCGGAGCCTTCACTGTCCAGCTGAAAATCCCTGACCCCGAGGCGCTGGGCGATCGCCCCGGCTACCGGCGTGCCGCCGGCTAGGCCCAGGGCCAAGGCGGCCTGGCCGACCAGGTTGCTGTCGCCGCTGCTGCCCGGCGCGCGACCCAGCACCAGGTAGGACAGCGCCTGCTCCTGGCTCATCGCCGGTTCGGAGAACACCTCGCTGACCGGGGCGTCGGCGCGCCCGGTCAGGCGCAGGCCGGCAGTCACTTCATCGACGGTGCGGATCGCCTCGATGTCCAGCAGCGGCTGGTCGATCGGCCCGGCGAAGATCAGCTGGGCGCGGCGCAGGGTCAGGCGCTGGCCGTAGGCGCGGTAGCGGCCGTTTTCCAGCTTCAGGGTGCCGCGGCTGTCGAGGTTGTCCTTGATGCGCAGATGGCCCTTGAGGTCGGCGCTCAGGCCGAAGCCGGAGAAGCGCAGGCGGTCCTCGCCGAGCGCCAGACGCAGGTCCATCTTCAGCCCCGGCATGCGCGCCGCGGCCGTCTGCTCGCCGATGATCTGCGCATCCCCCGAGACCGTGACCGCCTGGGCCGGCAACTCGCGCACCTTGATCTGCCCGCGCGGAATGGCGAGCTGGCCGCCGAGGCTGAACTGGTGGTCGCGCAGGCCGAGCTGCAGGTCCGGCTCGACCTCGACGCTGGCATAGGGCTCGACCACCGCCGGCAGGCGGCTGCCGCGAATCTGCAGGTCCATCTGCGGCGCGACCGCCCAGTCCAGGCTGCCGGTCAGCGCGCCCTGCCCGTGCTCGCCGCTGCGCCAGCGGCCATCGACCAGCGCCTGCTGGCCAGCGATGGTCATGGTCAGTTGCAGCGCCTCGAAGGTCAGCGGCAGCTCGCCGCCGCTGACATGGCCATCGCGCAATTGCACGCGGCCGTTGACTACCGGCGCCAGCAGGCTGCCGGACAGCTGGCCGCGGCCGTCGATGCGCCCCTCGAGACGCTCGACCTGGCTGACGAAGGGTCGCGCCAGGGCGAGATCCAGGCCGTCGAGGCGGAAGCTGCCGGACAGCGGCCGGCTGGCCGGGCGCGGGTCGATGACGGTGTCCAGCTCCAGGGTGCCCAAGCTCGGTCCGGCCAGGCGCAGCTGGCTATCGACCCGCTGGGGCCGCAGCTGGCTGACCAGGCTGAGCTGCCGGTAGGGGACATCCAGCCACTGCTCATGGCCGTCGGCCCGATGTCGAGCTCCGGTGCGACGCCAAACAGTCCGCCGCTCGCGGATTCCGGTTGCAGCTTGATCAATTTGCTCCACGGCTCCAGCACTTC
>LNAP01002438.1_pt1 | contig 18592 bp, 20 predicted proteins | sample 602601 | NCBI WGS metagenome assembly LNAP01 (sample SAMN02440304, study PRJNA202911) | soil metagenome | biome: Subtropical and temperate rainforests or woodlands; isolation source: soil samples (1 kg each in a 20% v/v slurry with milli Q water) were... ...
TTTGGGCGGAAAAGTGGCTAATGAGTTCGGAAAATCAATCGTCGGAAGGTCGCTAAAGGTTCCAGCGTTGGCTTGAAGTGGATTTCGCAGGGACGACTAATTATTGAATGGCGGGAAAATCGGATAACCTGAGGTGCGATAACGGTCTGGAGTACGTCGGTAAAGTGCTACTTGAGTGGGCGGCTCAACGGCAGACTATCTTGATTCATATCCAATCAGGAAAGCCGTAACAGAACGCTTACGTCGAGCGCTAGAATCGAACGATTCGTTATGACTGGTTAGCTCAGAACCTCTTCGAAAACCTAGAATAAGTACAGCAAGGCGCGACTGTTCGGCTCTGGACATACAATAATCAACGCCCCAATCTGGCGTTGGGTGGCATCGCAACAAAACAAAAATTACATCAACATCTCACTTACTCTACTGTGAAGTGCTGTGAAAAATGGGGGGATTACCAGTGCAGAAAAGCTTATGCTGGAGAACCCAACTCTCTTAGAGAAAGTTCAGGTTTTTTTGCTGCAAAGTTCGACGAGTAGCATCTTAGGTAACTCAATTTATGATTGGTTAAAAACGGTATGGGTTATCTCTCCTAAATAGGAAAAGTAATGCCTGAGTGTTAGATATCCTAAAGCAGGCTAGATCTTGTGTTGACGGTCTGTTGACTCCAAGCCGCAGAAAACAAAAAAGACACCTGGCTAGGTGGCCTTAATGTCCTGATTTAACAGGGGTGTTCTGGTGGCGCATCTCTAATTTGAACAGGGGGCCTGCGGATTATGATTCCTTTGTCTCTTAAGTAGGGGCAAAATAGTTGGGAACTATGACATTAAAGATGAAGATTTTATTTTTATAAAATTTAAGCGGTATGCTTGTCATTTATGAACTCAGAAGGTCGTTGCCCAAAAAAAGCTTTAAAGGCAGCGCTGTAAGCGCTATGACTGCTGTAGCCATAGTTCAGCGCAATTTCGGTAATAGGAAGGCCTTCGTTAAGTGCTTCTACTGAGTATAGTAAACGAGCTTGTTGTCGCCATTTACCAAAAGACAAACCTGTTAATTTTAAAAATTGGCGCTCAAAGGTTTTGGTGGATATATGTAACTCATCGGCCCATTGACGCATTGGACGCGAGTCGTAGGGATGATGTACAAGGTATTCACAAATATTGTGATAGCGGGCGTCTTGCGGCCAAGGTAAAAGCAAATTTAATGAGTTATGGCGTTTCAACTCCTCTAATAACAAGCCTACTAATAAATTAGCGTATTTGTCTTTTTCGTAATCAATGGGCAGCAAGGTGGCAGCCAGAATGAGCTCTTTGAGTAAAGGGGTCACGTTAATGACGTAGCTTTTATTTGATAGGGCCGTTGAGGTTGCGTTTGTTTTAATTAACAAACTTCGCACTTGGCATTGACTGCGCATGATCACAGTATGTTCTTGTTTTGCGGGTAGCCAGACGGCACGATTTGGTGGGACAAGCCAACGTCCTTCCTGTGTCTCAATCAGCAAGGTGCCAGAAATAGCATATAACAATTGTGCGCTATGAGCATGTGAGTGCGGCGCAATGATGTGCCCTTTGACGTAATCTACAGCGATACCGTGTAAAGGTAGATTTGATGTTTCAAACTGGTTGAGCTTTATGTGGTCTTCGTTTGACTTGCTCACAGTCGGCCTTTTTGCTACATATATTGTCTTATTATAGATAGCTAGACATGACTTTGACTACCTACTATATCAACTTATATTGATTAGTAGGAGTTTGCTATGTTGAGTGATCCAAGTCGAAAATATGTTCCGCCTCCCCCAGTTTCATTACTAGATCGACAGTGGCCGAATAAAACGATTAATAAAGCCCCGATTTGGTTGTCTACCGATCTTAGAGATGGTAATCAGGCATTATTTGAGCCAATGAATCTCGTCAAAAAGCACAAGCTTTTTCAAGCGTTGGTGCAAATAGGGGTAAAAGAAATTGAGGTGGGGTTTCCTGCAGGGTCACAAATTGATTTTGATTTTTGTCGTCGACTAATTGAGCAGAAGTGTCTACCGGAAGATGTCACACCAATGGTGATGACCCAGTTACGCCATGATTTAATTGATCGCACTTTAGAGAGTATGCGGGGAGCTAAGCGCGTGATTGTGCATTTATATAATGCGATTGCTCCCGCTTGGCGCGAAATGGTTTTTGATTTATCTGTGGAGCAGATAGAGCAATTAGTGCGAGAGCATGTGCGTTACTTGAAAAAACAAGTTACCAGTTACCCTGAAACAGAGTGGATATTGCAGTATTCGCCAGAAACGTTCTGTATGGCTGAGTTAGAGGTGTCGTTGCAGATGTGTCATGCAGCGATGGACGAGTGGTTAGAGGATGATAGTCAAATCATGATTATTAATTTGCCTACTACTGTAGAGGTGAGTACAGCTAATGTTTTTGCAGATCAAATCGAGTGGATGCATTGTCATTTACAGCGCCGACAACAGGTGATTTTGTCAGTGCACCCGCATAATGATCGAGGAACAGGGGTAGCGTGTGCAGAGCAGGCTCTATTGGCTGGGGCTGATCGTGTTGAGGGGTGTTTGTTTGGTAATGGTGAGCGAAGTGGCAATTTAGATTTAGTGACGATTGCTCTGAATATGTACACCCAAGGGGTACACCCTGGTTTGGATTTTTCTGATTTGTTGGAGTTAGTACATATCGTTGAGGAATGCACCGGCATTGCGTTACACCCTCGTCATCCTTATGCGGGAGATTTGGTATTTACGGCTTTTTCAGGTTCCCATCAAGATGCCATAGCAAAAGGGTTTAAACATCAAAAGCTGGATGCTCCATGGCGAGTGCCTTATTTACCCATTGATCCTAAGGATTTAGGGCGAACCTATGACGGTATTGTGCGAGTCAATAGCCAATCAGGTAAAGGTGGTATTGCTTATTTGTTAGAGCAGGACTATGGCATTCAAATGCCGCGTCGTATGCAAGTTGAGTTCAGTTCTATCGTACAAAAACGAGCGGATAGTGCGGAAGCAGAGCTATCTAGTCACATGCTTTGGGAGTTGTTTTCTGAAACGTACCTGCGTCCTGATTTGTCAGAGGGGGTATTTATTTACCAGCGTCATTCTTTATTTGCCACCTCAGCTGGTCAAGAAATTGTTTTGGACTTGAGATCAGACAAAGGCGAGTATAGACAAGTGAAAGGTCGAGGCAATGGGCCTATAGCTGCTGTATTAGATGCGCTATCAACGAATGCTTCCGTGTTGTCTTACGAGGAGCGTAATAGGAGTCAGGGGAATGATGCAGAGGCTCTTGCCATAATTGAATTATCTATTGCAGATATAGCTGGCTCTTACTTTGGGGTAGGTATACACACAAATAGCACTACGGCAGCTATTTTTGCTGTGTTAAGTGCGTTAGCGAGGATGGATTCGTTAAGTTAGATAATTACTACTCAGATAAGGTTATAGTTTACTTTAACTTACCTGAGTAGATTTTATTGAGGGCAAGTTGGTGCGGGTACTTTTAGGCATTAAGATCGTAGATAATGGTTTTTCATTTTTTGGTAAAAGTAAGATCAGTTTCTAACTATTTTGTCATTTTTCCCCAAATAACTCTCAAAAAACCCCATTTTCACCCTTCCCAGTTCCCAACTATTTTGTCCGTCTACAATAACTGTGAAGTGACAAAATAGATTGCACCTAGACAAAATAGTTTGCGCCTGTGACAGTATAGATTGCATCTAGACAAAATAGTTGTAAACTGAAATCGGTCCAGTTATGCTGTGAAAAAGCATACTGGATTTTTTTTGTTGAGAATAAATTATAAATAGATTAGTTGCATTGGCACTTGCGCTATGTCGAATTCCTCCCGACGAGCGCAACTGGAAAAAAATCAAGAGTGCTTTCAAAGCGACAGGAATTGCCTTTCCTTGCTTATCTGTTACAACGAGCGTCAAGCATGATGACGCTCGAAGGCTGATCCGAATGTTTGCAGACCACAAAATCAATGCGTAAGCGCACCTTGATGCACAATGCCTTTTTTCAGTAAAATCTTAAATACTCCCGCATCAGAAACATGCATTACCATGCTTCACTAAAAGCCTGAGAAATTTGACTCCCCATCATGTATGAGTGACGCCAAAAGCAACCTAATTCACGCTCTGCCGATAAAGCGGGAGGAAGCTCCATCACTGCTAAATGATCCGGTAAATGCACATCTCTTACCCAGCCATACGGCAATAATGCATGACCATAACCTGCGGCAACTAAAGCCATTCGATGCTCAACACCAAGGCCATATGTACGAGTCAAGCCGGAGCTTAATAATTTACTTAAGCCTTCAGTAATTAGCGATGGAACAAAATCATCCTCGCTAAGTGGTAGTAATCCAGGCTCACAGAGCATAAGAGGATGGAGTTCAGGCTGAAGTTTATCGGCTCGCACTAGTAAGACAAAGTGTTCCTTGAATAAGCTTGTATATGCCATCCCCTCAGGAACCGACTGTGCTGCACTAATTAGCAAATCAATTTCACGGTTCTGTAAACGCCGTAACAGACCTTGATGCTTGCCACTAACCAACTCGACTTTAGTTTTACCTGAACGGTGAGCACAAATCTGGATAATCCGTAACAAGTTATCCGGTGCCAGTGAGGAAATCACTCCAATACGTAAGGTTTGCCCAAAGGGAAGAGCTAAGCCATCATCACGTAACCCCTCAAGCCGAGTCACGCCTTCTAAAATTACGGCGATTAAGTCTAAAACTTCCTTTCCAAAGGCAGTGGGTGTTATTTTACTCCCCCTTTCAAAAATGGGCTGTCCGAGAATTTCCTCTACTTTTTTTACTTGATAAGACAAGCCCGAGGTCGAAATACCCATGTCTATGGCCGCATAACGAAAACTACGTTTCATTGCGACGGCCTCAACTAAAAGCAAGTCACGCACAGACACTGCTGCTAGCTTGTTCGAAATTACTTCACGCACCGTCATAAACATTCGATTCCAATTGATGAAACACTGGCTATAATATTTTTAATCAAAATGATAGTCAATCTCATTCTCAATTGGAGAAGTTATGACCTCAATACCCCGTTGCTTTGCCGTGCTAGTAGCGACAACTTTGTTATCAGGTAACTTGTCAGCGCAAGAATTTAACTTTACTGATGTAACCGGACAGGAAATTAAGTTAGAAGCCCCTCCTAGACGTATCATTACTCTGCCCAATCCAGCTGCAGCTACCTTCATCGCAATAGATGGTTCTACCGAGCTGTTAGTGGGTATGAATGAGGGCTCTAAACGAGCCTTTGAGAGCGGTATGATGAGCGTTATGTTTCCTGAAGCTGTTGATATCTCCAGTGACATTTTGTCGGAAAACGGTGGTTGGATGCCCAACGTAGAGGCCATCGCAGCACTTAAACCGGATTTAGTCATCCAGTGGGGTGAGCGCGGCGATGATATCGTAGCTCCACTTCGCAATGCAGGTTTGCCCGTTGCTCTAATGGTAGGCGGTGGCAATGCGGGTACAGAAGAGCTGGCCCGAGCCAATATGAAAATGGTGGCTGATATCACGGGTAATACTGAAAAACTGTCAAAGCTTATTGATTGGCGTGACCGTGTACAAAGTGAAATTACTACTGGTTTAAAACAAGTAGGCTTTCATGCAACACCAAGCATTTTGCATTTGCGCTCTGCCAAATCCAAGTTGACTGCTACTGGTGAGAAAAGTTATCAACAAACCTTCATCGAGCTGGTTGGCGCTAAAAATGTAGCTCAAGGAGCTGGCGTACAAAGCACTGTTAGCGTGGAACAGATTCTTGAATGGAACCCAGATATTATCTTACTTTCCGCAGCAGAGACGGATGCTGGATTAGAAGCGATATACGACGACCCATTACTTTCTCGCTTAAATGCCGCCGTACAAAAACGCGTTTATAAGACACCTCAAGGTGGATATATCTGGGATAGTGCTTCCCATGAAAGCCCCTACACATGGATGTGGCTGGCCAATCTTACTCATCCCGATATTTTCTCTTTTGACCTACGTCACGAATTAAAAGAAGGCTTCAAATTACTTTATAACTTTGACCTATCGGATGAGCAGATAGATCGAATTCTGCGTATTGCTATGAACGGCGACAGTCACGGTTATCAAGTGTTTCGTAAACAATGAACACATATACGCGATCGATTCACTCGTCCTCAGAAATGGTTGAGCCAGTTACCCTGAGCACTTGGCGTGCTAGTCATTGGCCTCTTTTGTCCCTACTGCTTATAGCGACTGTGCTAATCGGGCTATCAGTAGGTCGATACAGCGTAGCGCTAGATGAGATTGTAGCCATCCTATATGCAGCCTTACGAGGTGATAACTCACAGCATATGGATGCGTTGGTGATCTTGAATGTACGCTTGCCGCGCATATTATTGGCAGGAGTATGTGGGGCTGGGCTTGCCATCTGCGGGGTAGCCTTACAAACCTTATTTCGTAACCCTCTCGTTTCACCTAAAGTGCTAGGTTTATCCTCAGGTTCAGCATTAGGAGGATCACTGGCAATTTTGGCTGGAGTAGGGGGGCCGCTACTGATGGGGGCTACGTTTGTATCAGCATTTGCTGCTCTGTTTTTAGTAGTGCTGATTTCAAATATGGCGGGTCGTACTTTGATGACTATTGTGCTTGCTGGAATTGTTATTGATGCTTTATTTGCAGCAGGTATTTCGTTAGTTCAATATGCCGCGGATCCAGAAACGAGTTTACCTGCCATCGTCTTTTGGCTGATGGGAAGCTTTGCAACTGCGAGTTGGGAAAAATTTGCACAAACTGCTCCTATACTCATTGCCAGCATTTACCTACTGAATAGAATGCGCTATCGCATTGCTGTACTCGCTATGGGTGACGACGAAGCTAAGTCGTTTGGCATCCATGTTGCACGCTCCCGGATGATCGTCTTCGCGTTGATTTCTATCATTATCGGCGCCTGCGTAACCGCATCGGGCGTAGTGGGGTGGGTAGGACTCGTAATCCCACACTTTGCTCGTATGTTAGTAGGCGAAGATCACCGCCGGCTCTATTTCACGAGTCTTATGCTGGGTGCCACTTTCATGATTTTGACTGATACGTTGGCTCGTAGTTTAACTGCTGCAGAGATTCCTTTAGGCGTACTCACAGCTCTAGTTGGCGCCCCCGTCTTTGTGTACTTACTATGCACTCGTCGACGTGAAAGGGCTTAATCATGCAAACCGTCTTTACCTCTCATCTCAGTTTAACTGGAGCGTGCGTACGTTTTGGTGAACGTGTGATTTTTCAGGATTTAAGTTTTAACGTACAAAAGGGCGAAACGTTGGCCATTTTGGGCCCAAACGGACGCGGTAAGACTACGTTGCTAAAAGCTCTATTAGGCTCACAACGTTTAGATCAAGGACAACGGCAGGTACCCCACCTCATCGGCTATGTACCTCAATACCAATACGGTAGTGAAAACCATTGTTGCCTCGATGTGGTACTCATGGCACGAGCCGCCTTGCTTCCCATGTTCAGCCTTCCTTCACAGCGGGATCGTAAGCTAGCTCTTGAAGCATTGGAAAAAGTAGGCGGAGGGCATTTTGCTTATCGTTTATATGGCTCTCTATCCGGCGGCGAGCGCCAATTAGTGTTGCTTGCTCGTGCTTTAGCTACTGGTGCTGAGGTACTCATACTTGATGAGCCGGCTTCAGCTTTAGATTTAGCTAATCAGGACTTATTGCTTAACGTCTTATTCGAGTTACGCCGAGTACGTAGCCATTCGGTCGTTTTTACCACTCACCATCCGCAACACGCTCTGCATCTCGCAGACAAAGTACTGCTGATGCACACCAACGATCAGATTAAATTTGGTCCAGCTGATGAGCTGTTAACCGAGTCTGAGTTATCCCGTTTATACAACGTCAGACTACGCCGTCTAATGGTGCAAACGGGAGAACATTTTCAAAGCACAATCTGCCCGGTTTTTGGAATACGTGAACCGGATCAAGATATGCCCATTTCTTATCCTCTAAACAAAGGTAAATACAATGAGTAACGATACAATCTCCTATCTGGAAAATGGACATGAATTTACAGTCCACTTTGATGAGTTATTAAAATACCACGGTGCCGGTTATCCGGGTGGTGTAGCCCACGGGCTAAAAGTTATGCAGCGAGCCTGGCCCTTGCTAGATAATGGTCGTTTGCCTGAACGACGTGAAATTCGCTGTGTCACAGCCTTTGGAGGCCCAGGGGGTAGAGATGCGATTGAGTTTGTTACCCGCGGTCTTACTGAGGGTCGCTACATTGTTGATAACTCAGTAGGGCTCGAAGAAGAAGAGTCCCCCGGTGGTCGTTATTACTTCCGTTTCGAGTACCGTGGCACCGCTGTTGAAATCACCATCCGTCCCGGACACGTACGCCCCGAGTTCATTCAGTTAGCACGCAAGAAAGACCGCTCACCAGAAGAAGAGGTCATTTTGGCTGAAATGAAGCTCGAAATGGGAGAACGCTTGTTAGTCCAGCCCGCAGAAGATATTTACAACGCTACCGTATTATCGTAATAAGTCATAGCCATGAGTCAAGAACGTCAAACTTGGCTCGGGCTACTTGCCCGAGCTAACCGAGATTATCTGGAAAATATCTGGGCTACTTACAATCCGGGTGTGCCTATACAAAAACTCGCTGGCCCTGAAACGGGGTTGGTGCAGCTCAATACACAAGCTTGTAAGGCCTCAGTGTCATTTCAGTTTGGTGAGGCTTCTTGTACTCGCTGCGTAATCGCTATTGGGAAAATTCAAGGTTACGCAGTACATTTGGGCTCCGATCTACGCAAAGCGGAGTTAGCGGCCTATCTAGACGCCTTTCTACAAACGGCCCCCTCCCACCAACGTGAGCTGGTGCTGCACCCTATACGCCAACAGTTAGAGCTAAAAAAGGCTGAGAGGGAGCAGCTGACGGCTGCTACTTCTGTACGTTTCTACACCACACAAAAAACTTAGAATCATGAAAATACCTTTACGATCTGAGCACAGACATGACGATGAGTTACATCGGCAGACGCGTACTTATCGGCGACTACTGCATGCCTTTGGTTACCCAATGCGCATACAGCAACTAGAAGAGCGTGCTATTCATTGCATCGTTGACTGCCTTCTAGACAGCCAAACGACGGTAGCTATTGAGGTGGAAAATAAGGAATTAACAAGCCGTATTTTGAATACAGGCGCAACCTTGAGCCAAACTCCCGAATGGGTTTTTGCAGGTTCTCAACGGCATCACTTACAACATATTCCAGCAGGAAGCCGTGAGGCGCCTGAAAGTGGGGCAACCCTTGTCATGGAAATAGCCGCCATATCACCTACAAACGGGGGGCTTGCTATACGAGCCACCGGTGCAGGACTCAACAAACCACACACTTTATATTTTTCAGGGTTACATCAAAATGTAGTCATTGATCATATTGCTTTTCGTGCCGATTACCCGCGTGGAGTGGACCTACTACTATGCGCTGACACGCAGCTGGTTGTATTACCACGTCACTTAACTTTGGAGATCATTTAATGTACGTACCAGTAAAGGGTGGTGAACAAGCAATTGCTGCTTCCCGTATAGCCGTAGAACGGAGTCGCCGAGGCGACGACACAATCCCCGAGATTGAAATTAATCAAATCATGGCACAAATGTCGTTAGCTCTTGATCGGATCATGAGTGAGGGGGGCTTATACGATCGACGTTTTGCTGCTATTGCCTTTAAGCAAGCTCAGGGAGACATTGCCGAAGCGGTATTTCTCGTACGTGCTCATCGCGCGCAATTAGCCAATTTTGGCTCAAGCCAAAACATAGATCTAAAAACAATGCATTACAGTCGCCACATTTCCGCCACGCAAAAAGAGTTGGCTGGAGGGCAAATTTTAGGCGCCACTTACGACTACACCCACCGCTTACTGAATATGGATTTAGAACACTCTCGCCCTCAGTGCGAGTTACCTAAATCAGTGATAACAGCTCCCTCATCGCCCTCTAGCTCTGAGCCACTGTACGCAGATCTTATCCGCACCGAAATATCTAAAGCTCCGATAGACATTACGCGAACTGTTTTGCCTTCTTTACCTGATCCTTGCGAGCGTCTCGCTCATCTCGCTCGTGGCGAAGAAGGCTACTTAACTGGATTAGCTTACGAGAGTTTGCGTAAAGCCTCAACGAGTCATCCCTATGTAGCGCAATTAATGAGAGGGAGCGTTGAAATATTCGTAGAGCTGGAAGACCTCAATTTAACCGTATCCATTGGTGAGGTTGAGTTAACTGCCTGCACTACTGTGGCTCCAAATTTTAGCTCATCTCCACATTTAGAAGCGGGTTTTGGTATTGCTTTTGGAGCTAACGAGCGTAAAGCCGTCGCCATGGCAATCGTAGATCAGCACTTTAAAATTGAGGGTGCTACCAGTGATGCACTCATGCATACCGACGGAGTCGCTGCATCCGGCTATGTCAGCCATTTGAAATTACCTCATTACTCTGACTTTGATGCTGATTTAGCGCGTTTACGCCGAGTTCAGGCTAAGGAGGAAATATGAATTATGCCTACCTTGATCTACCGTCCAAACAAGAAATACGTCGTAAAACCCTAAAAGCACTCTGTCTACCTGGACGTCAAATACCTTTCTCAGCTCCTGAGCTACCCATTGCCTATGGTTGGGGGGTAGGAGGCATGGCTATTACCGCTGCCTTATTAGAACCGAATGACACGTTAAAGGTAGTCGATCATGGTTCGGATGATACCGTTAATGCCCTGAATATCGCGGATTTTTTTACTAAAACGGCAAACATATCAATTACGACAACAAGCTCAAAGGCTACTCTCATTCAAACGCGTCAGCGAGTCCCTGAAAGCCCGTTGCGGGAAGAGCAAATTGTGGTGTACCAAGTTCCTCGACCTGACCCTCTACGTGGATTTATTAATGATGCGGCCGAAGCACTGACACGGCACGCACATCATGATTACGGTGTCGTGTTAAGCGCTCTATTTGAAACATGGTTGCAACAAGATGAGGCGTGCTTAGGATACGACCACCCTGTGATTGTTAATGATGGGGTCTTAATGTCACCGTCGCCTATTCCTGCTATGGATAACCCCCGCATGGCGATGATGCCTGCTATTCAGATTTTTGGCGCCGCACGCGAGCGACGAATTTATGCATTGCCTGCCTATACACCCTTAGCAAACTTAGCTTTTGTTGACCTGCCTGCTAGCCTGAAAAAAGTCGATACAGCATGTTGTATCTGCGGCTCATCTATTCATTATTTGGATAATATTGGTACGTCAAACACCCCCCATTGGGTATGTTCCGACTCCGAAGCATGCAAGGAGCGCGCTCATGTTTAGCTTGCCAGATCCCGTGCTGACAGCACAGGCTATCTCACTTGAAATAGCTGGGCACCGTATTTTGTCGGATTGTCACCTCAAGCTTTATCCTTCCGAGGTTCTCGCTTTAGTCGGCCCCTCAGGTGCTGGAAAATCAAGTCTTCTGAATATACTTGCTGGACGACAGCTATCTAACAACTGTCAGGCTCTTTCCCTTTTAGGCCAGGATTTACTACGTACCAGTCTTTATCAAACTAACCTTTTACGTCGGCGGGCGTGTGGCTATGTGGCTCAGGATGCCAGCACAACCCTAAACCTGAGACAAAGTGCCGCCACTAATATCGTACGTCGTCTTTTTGATTTAGGTGACAACCGTGCGGTTGATGCACTCAAACAAGCACAAAAATGGGGCCAGCGACTTGGTTTATGTCCAGAACGATTACATGAGCCAGTGAAGAACTTTTCGGGAGGGATGCGCCAACGCGTACAAATCGCTGCGGCCATGATCCATCAGCCGAGCATTTTATTTTTAGATGAACCCACTGCTGGTCTCGACTCAGTCGCTCAAGCAGATTTTTTAGATGTGCTCTCTAATTTGAGAAACCAAACACAGACTGCCATGGTGTTTGTGACTCATGACTTACGTCTAGCTCGACTCATTGCTGATCGGGCCATCGTGATGGATCAAGGCCGCATCGTCAGCGAATCCATTATGGATCGTTTGCTTACTGAGCCTGAGCATCTCATCGCCCAAGCTCTTGTTAAGGCAATGATTTAATGAATAAACCAACTGTGATTTTGCAGTATGAAGGCAATGGCATACATCATGGGCCACTTCGCATAACGGCACAAACAGGGCAGATCGTACAGATCTGGGGAGCGTCAGGCTCAGGAAAATCGACTTTGCTCTCACGAATTTGGGGAAGTCGAAGCTTAGGAACGGCACACTTGTGCATACGAACCCACGATCAGCAGTTCACACCAAGCACAATGACACCCGCCCACTTTGCATTTCTACGCTCACGATTAATGTCGTACGTAGGGCAACATCCTACCGTACTACCTCGCGAAAAACTTGTGGATTGGTTTGCTCTAGTCCCCACAAAGACAGTACTCGACGGACTAAGACTGCTGGACCTCTCTCCTAGCTTACTCTCTCGCTATGCCTGTGATGTCTCTGGTGGTGAACTACAGCGTTTTATGTTGCTTCACGCTTATTTTTCTTCTCCTCCAATCTTACTTTTAGATGAGCCCTGTACAGGATTGGATCCAGAGCGTAGTCATCAGGTGAGCACGCTTTTATTACAGGCTAAAGCCGCTCAGAAACTGGTTATTTACACCAGTCATACGAGTGCCAGTTGGGTGGATCAGTCAATCTCTTTAGACGGTTAAACCGTCTACATTTAATTTAACCTGGAAAAGTACTCATAATGAAAAAAATTTTATTGGGATCTGCGTTGAGTGTAGGTTGCCTAAACTTCGTTCATGCCGATACCTCAGTCACACTGTATGGTGTGTTGGATGCTGGAATTACTCATCAACGTATTAGTGGCATGTGGGACGGTTCTCCTTACTCATCCAAATCCACTGGGCTACTCAGCGGTGGCCAATCCGGAAATCGATGGGGCTTAAAAGTCACTGAGTCATTGGGTAATGGCACGGCAGCAGTCGTACAGCTAGAAAGTGGTTTTGAGTTAACTACCGGTGAAAGCAAGCAAGGTGGACGTCTATTTGGTCGTCAAGCAACCTTAGGATTACAAAATAAAAGCTGGGGTCGAATCGACGTAGGTCGTCAAACCAATATGGCCTCGAAATTCCGCAGCAAAGTACTTGATACGATGGACTCTAGCTATAACCAGTTAGCAGTAGGCGCATCATTTAGCTCCATGAATACTGTCCGTTATGACAACATGGTGTTATATCAAAGCCCGAATGTAAATGGCTTCCAAGCCGGTGTTGGTTACTCGTTTGCTATTGATGGAGAGCAAGTAGGCAGCATTAATGGTGAGAAAAAGGATAATACCGCGCTGACCTCCGGTCTGCGTTATGGGAACGGTCCTTTTGAGGCTTTTATCACGTACGATCAAATCAAACTTAGAACGCAGGACACGACGATGCGAGCCTGGTCATTAGGCATGGCTTATGACTTTGATATATTGAAATTATCTATGGCCGTAGGCAACACACGTAATGGCTGGTTCGCTGGACAAGATTTTGCCTCGATTAGTAGTGGCTCATTTGTTGCAGCCGATGGGTTGGACTTTAATTCTTATCTTATCGGTATCAACGCGCCTATCGGAAAAGGTAACATCCGAGCTATGTGGCAAATGGCGGATCCTAGCCATGGCGCCCAACGTAGTAGACGTAGCGCCTTTGTTGGCGATAACCTAGATACACAACAAATTTTTTCGTTAGGTTATACCTATAAGCTGAGCAAACGTACAAATTTATACGCTTATGGTTCTTATGCCAGACATGTCCTTTTCCAAAAGGACCTTACGTCTAAATTAGTAAGTGCTGGTATACGACACCGGTTCTGATGAAAAATAGCATGAGGCAGGGACTAATTTTTTTCAAAATAGCTTTATTTGCTGCACAGCTAATGATTGGTTTGAAACTAATGTTATGTCACCACATAGTTTAGATTTTGAATTCGAAAGGCAGAGACTGGGTGCCCTGATGGAGGCTCTTACTGAAGAATTCGGCTCCAAAGTCTCAGTGAATAATGATTCATTCGAGATTCCTGGAGCTGGGCCTGATGGCATGATCTCGACTTGGAAGTACAGACTCATTGCAAACAAGTGGTAGATAGCCCCTGATTTAAACCGCTGCATAAGCATCGGTCTATCGATGAAAGCCTCTAGTATTAGTCTAGGGGCTTTTTAATTGAAGTAGCAAGTGTCCCTAGTAGGGACACTCAACAGAGCCTGAATCTTTTGTGATTTAATACCAATAAAGCTGTCAGTGCTTAATTTCATTTATGTTACTCAGGATAAAAGCAGTCAGAATTAAAATTTTCGACCGTCGTAGAACGGTCATGGGCTAACCTTGAGAGCTGATGCATTTTGGTATAACAAGAGGATGAAATTAGTATGAGATCGAGCTTAAGAGCCAAGGCTATTGCTATCTGTGACGAGAAAATTTTGAAGAAGGGAGAGTCTGTAAGCCTGTCGTTTTACGCTTTCTTCGCTAATAAAAATAATGACCCAGATTTGCTGATGGCAATGCATATATTGACTAGATTAAGTGGTTTTTAACAGCCTGCCTTTTACTCTAATACCAATAAATCGGCCAGCGCTTACTTTTATCTATATTATTCAGGATAAGAGCAGTCAGAATTAAAATTAGAGAGCCAACCAGAACAGGAGTAATAAGAAAGAAATAATCATTCACTCCTGCCATCATGATGACTAACGGGTTGGCTCCTGCAGGTGGATGGACTGCCCGACAGAGCTGCATCAAAGCGATAGCAAGACCAACTGCAATAGCCATAGAGAGCGGACTATTACCGAGTAGTTGAAAAATGACAATGCCTACTAGAGCTGAGATGAAGTGGCCTATAACTACATTTCTGGGTTGAGCAAGCGGTGCAGTGGGGGCCGCAAAAAGTAACACACATGTAGCTCCAAATGGAGCAATGAGTAATGGAACGTTGGTTAACTGAGTTAACCAAGCGGTTGCGCCTATACCTAAAACCCCTCCAATGAGCCCTATTACTACTTGACGCATACTTGGGCGTGGGGGACAGGTTTGTATGCTGCGCACTTGATTAATCATCATCCTTTCCTTGCGGTTACTAATTTAAGTTTTAATCAAACTAATGGGCAGTATACAATGAGTGTACAGATCTGTATAGTTTTTGTGATTTGTAAGTATATGAATAAATAATTTGGAAAGAAAATGAGTAAGCGTAATCACATATTGAGTACGGCAATGAGGCTTTTTAACCAGCATGGTTACCATGGTGTGGGTGTGGATTTAATTAGGGATGTGGCTCAGGTTTCAAAAATGACGCTGTATAAGTATTTTCCAACGAAGGCTGTACTAATTGAGGAGGTTTTAACGTATAGGCATCAACTTTTTAAGTCGTCATTAGAGCAATCTGTTGAAAGTTTTATTGATCCTATTGACTGTTTTTATGAAGTGTTTAACTGGCATATTCGCTGGTTCATGTCAAAACAGTTTTATGGATGTATGTTTATCAAAGCAGTCAATGAGTTTCATGAGGAGCAAGCATATATGGCTATATGCAGTGCTCATAAGCAATGGGTTTATGAATATATACAAAGTATTTTGGAAAAAATGACGGTTGATAAGGCTGAGCAACAGGCGCGTTATGTGCAGGTTGTCTTAGATGGAATGATAGTAAATACCAGTGTTTTCCAGTCGTTGCAGCATGTTGATACTGCATGGGAGCAGTTATGTGTAGGTCTAGGTATTGTTAGTAGGGAGCTCAAGTTCCCTGACAAGGACTCTATCGTTGAGAGTGTTTTTGAGCAAATTTAGGGTCTTTTACCTAAGCAGAAGCTGCTTAATGTGATCTAAAACTGTGATTAGGGAGGGCAGGGAGGTTTTGAATGTCTAAAAATATACGTGGGTGAGAAGTTCCTTTGTATGGGCATTGCTCAAGAGTGGTAAATGTATTTGCTATGATCTTAGTTCCAAACTATTTTGTCATTTTTAACTTTCGAATCAAATTACTACCTTATAGTCAGTTCCCATCTATTTTGTCACTTTCCCTAAAATAACCCTTAAAAACCTCCATTTCCACCCCTCCCAGTTCCCAACTATTTTGTCCGTCCACAGTGAGGATTGTCAATTGCGTAACCAACATGAATACTCTTTTACTGGTAGGCGGAGACTTGTGTGAACGAACGGCAAAAATGCTGGATCCGGCTCATTGGAAGTGCATCGGGCTGCGTCGCAGCCCCAAGAAGCCAGAGCGAGGGGACATAATTTCCTGGTATCAGGCCGATCTACAGAACCCGAACAGCCTGTCTTTCCTGGGTGATGATGCGTTCTCTGAAATCAGTCATATTCTGTATGCTCCATCGCCAGACAGCAGGACATTGGCCCACTACGCCGGGGTGTACTCACATGGGTTCCCAAGTTTGCTAAGCAGCCTGTCAAGCCGTTGCCTGCAACGCTGCATCTTGGTGGGATCATCGGCCGTCTGGGCAGCTTCCGACGAATGGGTGGACGAAGATACTCCCGTCGAAAGGACGAGCTTTCGCGCCACGGCGCTACTCGATGCCGAAGCGGCATTGCATGCCATGTTGCCTCGAGGCGTGGGGGTCGCGCTGCGTTTGTCGGGTTTATACGGCCCCGGGCGGCTGCAGTTGCTTAATGGGTTGCAGGCCGCCACAATCGTGTCGCCTGACGGCCCCGGCCACTGGGCTAATCGAATCCACATCGATGATGCGGCCCAGGCTTGTGCCCACCTTCTGGCCTTAGCCGAACCCGAACCCGAACCGCTTTATATAGGCACAGATAATCACCCCCTGCCGACTGCGGAACTGTACGACGCGGTGGCGCAGTTAGTGGGCGCCCCGTCACCAGCCCGCCGACCGCAAGCACCTAGTGGTAAGCGACTGTCGAATGCGCGGCTCCGGGCATCCGGCTGGACACCCGCCTGGCCGAGCGCGTTGGAATGGTATGAGCTGGAGCTCAAAAATGAGCACTAAAGTAGTATTTTCATCAGAGCGATTCCCGCTCTGGCTGGTGCGCTCGGGCATGAAATCCTTACTGACGGCGGGGCCGTTCAGAAAAAAGCTATCCCAGCTCTGGCCGACTGGCGCGATTATGCGCTTATTCCCTCTGACACGTACTTCCACCTTATGTACGCCTGGTGGCAGGCGCACGTCCAAGGAAAGCCGAACAGCCTGGGTGCGATTATTGATAAAGACGGTGCCAACTTACATATCACTGCTCCACGAAGCCAAAACGTATAACGCGCGGCGCGCACAATCAAGTCCGAGTCGGATGCCGACGAGCAAAGAACAATTTCAGCTTGGGTAATGGGAATTATCCGAAGTGGTTGCGGGTGATCGAGGATCGGGGATGTCCTGGCTACGGGCGCACGCAGCTTGCCGTGCCGCCAATAAAACGAGGCCCGGACCACACTAAGCGAGCCGGGGCATCATAACGGTGAAAAAAAGTTCGCAGGAGCTGCGTCTTTACGCTGCGTCCAGGAACAACTGCGCATGGGTCACGAAAAGCCCCGGGTACTGGAAATGTGCGCCGTGCCCGGAATCTGGGTAGACGATGAGTTGAGCGTTCGGCATGTTCTGCGACAGGATGAAGGCGTTGACGGTCGGCACCATGATGTCGTTGTGGCCGTTGACCACCAGGGTCGGCTGGCTGATCGTCTTCAAATAGGCATGGCGTTCGCCACGTGGTTGGCGCCATTCCATGATCGCAGCGACTTGAGCCTGGGCCGTTTGAAGACGGAGGGTCTTGGTCTTTGCGCTGGTGGCGGCGTTCCCAGAATGCTTTTCCGGCCGCTAGGCTGGTCTGCGACGGCGCGAAAAACAGGAACAGGAAGTCCTCTAGGTCGGGGACGGGGTTGCCGGCCACCTTGAGGATCTTCGGGTCCGTCGGCGGTTCGCCGTTGCGCGGGCCCGTGCCCACCAGCACCATCTTTCTCACCAGATGCGGATGACGCAAGACGAAGGCTTGTGCAACATAGCCGCCGATGGAGAAGCCGAGCACATCCACCTGAGATAATCCCAGCGCATTCACGAAGGCGGCGACGTGGTCGCCCATCGCGTCGATTGTGTCGGGCGTCTGGCCGCTTGAACTGGCCACGCCGGCGTTGTTGAACAAGATGACAGGCCGCCCCTGCGCGAGCCCGTCGGTCACCAGGGGATCCCAATTGTCCAGGCCGCCCCGGAAGTGCTGCAGAAAGACCAGCGGGGTTCCCGTCTCGGCGCCGAAGCGCCGATAGGCATAGCGGATTCCGTTGGCCTCGACAAAACGGGTGGGGGCGGTGACATGCGTGTCAGCAGTCATATTTCTCTCCAGAGGTGAGTTAAAAATTTCGTTGAACATCACTGAGGGAATGCGAGTTGGGCTGGGCCCGGAGATGCAAGAGCGCCCACCTGAATCAGCCTTGTTCGTTTAAGCTGCCGCGGAATGCTCGAAGATCAGGCATGTCGTGGTCGCATGCGCGTACAGCTTGCCATCCGGGCCGACGAGGCGGCCCTCGGCCGTCGCCACTTGCCGCCCCGCGTGGATCACCTTGCCTTCGGCGCGCACC
>LNAP01002439.1_pt1 | contig 18592 bp, 24 predicted proteins | sample 602601 | NCBI WGS metagenome assembly LNAP01 (sample SAMN02440304, study PRJNA202911) | soil metagenome | biome: Subtropical and temperate rainforests or woodlands; isolation source: soil samples (1 kg each in a 20% v/v slurry with milli Q water) were... ...
CCCCGCTGCTGACGTTCTTCTGCCATGTTTATTCCTTGGTTGTTGGGTTATGTACGGCTCGAGGCCGCTTATGGTTGTGGAGTGGCGCGTTGTTGCGGTGGGCCGCTGCAGAAGAGCGGTGCCGCCCAGCCTCACTCAGGCTGGCGAGCAGGCGGACAGGGGACATCAAGCCCCCTGCCCTCATCCCTTAGAACTGCAGGCCGGCTTCGCGGGCAGCGTCAGCCAGGGCCTTGATGCGGCCGTGGTAACGGTAACCCGAACGATCGAAGGCAACCTTCTCGACGCCGGCGGCCTTGGCGCGCTCAGCGACGATGCGGCCAACCTTGGCAGCGGCATCAGCGTTCTTGCCGTTCTTCAGGCCGTCCTTGACGTCGGCCTGGGTGGTGTTGGCGGCAGCCAGCACCTTCGAGCCGTCAGCGGTGAAGACCTGCGCGTACAGGTGCTGGCCAGTGCGCAGCACCGACAGGCGTGCAACGCCGAGCTCACGGATGTGGGCACGGGTCGACTTGGCGCGACGCAGGCGGGCGATGTTCTTGTTCATGATCTTTTTCCCTGGAAAGCGGAAGGTCCTAATTAGGCCTTCTTGGCTTCCTTGCGAATGATGACTTCGTCGGAGTACTTCACGCCCTTGCCCTTGTACGGTTCCGGCTTGCGGAACGCACGGATCTTGGCGGCAGCTTCACCGACGGCCTGCTTGTCAGCGCCCTGCACCAGGATTTCGGTCTGGGTCGGGGTGGTGATGGTGATGCCTTCCGGCGCCACGAACACAATCGGGTGCGAGAAGCCCAGCGACAGGCTGAGATCCTTACCCTGCATGGCGGCACGGTAACCCACGCCGACCAGCTCCAGCTTGCGCTCGAAGCCTTCGGAAACACCCTTGACCATGTTGGACAGGATGGCGCGGACGGTACCGGTCAGCGGGATCAGGTCCACGTTGTCGGTGCTCAGGGTGGCAACGCCGTTCTCGACATTGATGTTGATACCAGCCGGCTTGGCCAGCGACAGGGTGCCCTTCGGGCCCTTGGCGGTGACGTTGCCGTGTTCCTTGCAACCAACCGAATACCATACACGTGCTTTACTAGCCATATCATTCACCTTTCAATTTTGGGTAACGTTTTAAAACCTCAGCAGTCAAATGACCAATGAGGTAGCAGAATTGTTCCTGCTCTTTCACAATGTCACCTAGTTGAACACGACCAGCGACCATGAGACACACATGGGCTAGCTCGTGAACAGTGACGTTCATGTTGTTCTTAAAGATACCTACGTAGTAGTTACCGTCAAGGTTATCGTACGTAAGGCCTTCAGAGTGCGTACAAGCTTCATTGCCGCTAAGCCGTACATAGGCCTTGTTCCACTCGTCTCTGTCGTCTGTAACGTGTAGGAGGCAGCCATAGGGTACAATCTTTATGGTCTTCATGGCTGTTGCTCCTAAGTTGGTTAGTCTACCAGTTGATAGATGGTGTTGAGCGTCTCTACTTCACGCTTAGAGAGACGTTGTTCAACAATGAGAGATGTTCGAATGTCTGCTAGCCCTACAGGCTCCCCCAATACAGGATGTTTAGAGGCTAGTATCCCAACCAGCACCATGTCACCAATTACGGGCCAGTGAACGTGAATGCTGCTGTAGGGCACAATACGAGCGTTACGAATTTGTACAATGGGCTTAGGCATAGCGTTAACTCCACGGATTGATCGTTCCACAAGATGGACGCTACTACAGCGACCACTATGAAAGCGCCTACGATTGATAGGAAAAGCTGCAAGTTGTTCATCACAACTCCTGAAATTAGTTTCTAGTGTTAACGTTTGTGGCTAGCATTTGCTTGAGCCCTAGGCTGCGTACTTCCTACGATAGAAGTCAGCTTGCCCAAGCGCTTCGTTCTTAGTGTCCGCTGTACTAAGCAGCACACCGTTACACAACACCCACCAACATACCCTAGCGGGACTTCTTACCACTTCAAAGCTCATGGGGATCGTCCTCAAAGATAATAGAGCATGTCCCTACAATCAGCATGAACACGCCAACTAGGGACATAAAGATTTGTAAGGCGTTCATATACTAACCTTTAGGCGTATGACGCATGAGTCAACAGAGAATACATAGCTAGGTCCATCTTGAGCGACAGCTAATGCGTCCTCCTCACACGCTGCCAGGGAGGCGCTAACACCATCTGAGTACATAGTACTAGTGTCGATGGGAACGTGCCTTGTAGGCCCCTCTGAGGGCCTCCCAGACAGTGAGTAGCACGCTACTATACCTATGATACAAACTAGGTTAACTAACATCGCATGTCTCATGACACACCCCACAGTCTACCGAAACAGATAGGGGAATAGGGTCCATGATCACCAATGGCATAGAAGGGCTTATACTCACAAGCCCTGTCAACACGCATGAACATGACCATACGTTCTGTGTGTACCATACGATTGACTAACATGGCCCTAGCCCCTGTTATGCAGCGTTAGCGGCTGGCTCTTCTTTAGTGCCTTCAGGGGCCACGTTCTCAATGGCCCCGTCATCAGGCTCGCCAATGATAGCGTCGAAGTTGCACAGCTTAAGTACGGCCTGAATGGTGGCATCATTAACTACAAGCTTAACCTTAGCCTTGTCTTCATCAGTGAGACCTACCACCTTATCTTGAATGGCGTTGTGATCCTTGATGACCTTCTGCAAGGCAGCTTCAAGATCAAAGCCTTTGAATGGGCTAGCTGCTTTCAACTCCCACCACATACCAGCCTTGGCCTTCTCGAAGGACGCTTCAATATGATCCTTACCAGACCAGCCAATAAAGCCAGTGTCGTCAGTCTTGAGGCCGCCATACAGCTTGAACCATTCGACCAATGCCTTGCCATTGATAGTGTTACCCAACGCCTCTACCAGCTTACCGGCGTAGGTCCAGTCACCATGGTCATGGGCATGCTTAATGGTAGCTACAGCAGCAATCTGGACCTGTTCACGAGCCTTCTGTACACTACGCACAGCAGTGGCTTGAATCTTTTCAAGGTCAGCAGAAGTCTTAGCGAATACGTATTTGATAGCTTTCATGTCAGTCACCTTAATTAGTTAGTGCGATGATTGGGCCACCTACAGCAACCCAAAACAGGAATATCCAAAGCAGTGGTACGCAGACAATACCTACAACACAAGCTAGGTAGTCGAGCATACGCACCTCACAAATTAGTTTCTAGTGTTATCACGAGCGGCCAGTATTGCCTTAGCCCGCCTGTATCCTTTAGTTTCTTTCTTACTCATACGTGAGAAAGCTTTACATTCAAGCTCATACGCATTCATTACAGGTACGAGCTTACCATCACCACTGTTACAGTAGATGGAACGTTTAGGTGAAGTGAACATTAGCCACGAGCCCGAGCTACACGGTTAATCAATTCACACTTACCACTAGAGCCTTTAGCTTGACGCTTACCGTCAGGGTTCCAGAAGCCATCAACCTTACGCATGCTGATGTGTTTCTCAAACTTCTTGTGGTGTGTTGCTTTAGTGTTGCGATATTGACGCTTAGCATCGAGACTACCATCCGCTAGTAGTGCGTCAATCTTATCAAAGGTGCGAGCTGCCAACGGCTTACTCACAAGGGTGTGATGCTTGCGCTTGCTCATGGCTTTCTCCAGTAGCTAAGCACCAATGTTTGGTGGTCAACGCTGAACACATAACCTTCTGTCCTACACATTGACATCACCTTGTTAACTTCTATCCAACTAGAGCATTGGACATATGACTTCATGTTCATTTTATATCTCCGTTGTGTTTGTCTAAGGACTCTCTTAGTAAGAGAGTGTTTAGACAACCATAAAGGTTGTGCCCTGCACGGGACTTCTGAGGGACAATCCGTTAGCCTTTATACGCTAACCTACTCAGGCTTGTAGCTCACTGCTCACGGGCCTTTGCTATCAGGCGAATGTCAGTCGGCACTATGGGCACTAGCTGGCCCCCAGTTATACAGAAGGTCTGTTTGTCCTAGTCTGAGTCTAGGCAACTCCAGCCGCTTATAGTCTCGACATGACCTAGTGAGCTTTGATGCTAGGACTACACACATTCAAGGTTCGCCCTAACACTACTTACACCCTAGCGCCCCCTAGTGGGACATACAGTTGGCTAGTTTCAGCTAGGCCCGTTTGCCTATGGTTGATACATTAAACCGCTGTGTTGCAGTTGTCAAGTGTGGCTCTTTGCCAGTCACTAGCTAGGCTAGATCGTTGGCCCCTACTATGTAGATTCGGTGCCAGTGACGCTATTGAATCATGTTTCGGTGTAGCCTGTCAAACTTATTTTCTAGTGCTTACCAGCTAGGCTGGCATTCGCTAACAGGAAGTCGCTACATGTACGAATACACAAGCCCCTTGCTAACTACGCAGTCACTGCCTTCCGGTCTTCTGTGTTGCTGCGATAGGTGAATCCTCTCACGTTCGTTCGAGCATGTCAACACCATTCGTCGGCTTAGGTTTGATCAGTGCCCTATAAGGAACGCATGTATGCGTGAATAGCAGACATGATAGCGTATGTCAAGCGTACTCGTACACAGTACGTTTGTTAATACTAAACGCAGACTACGTCTGCCAGGTTCCTAAACGCATACCATCAAAGACTCGTCCGTAAGGACGTATAGGAACATGGCCCAATGAATACAGGGCATGTAGCTTAGTTGTATGTATGTATATGTATGGCATGTCTCCTTAGTTCAATGTGAACATGAGCATGATAGTCAATGCAACTTGTCTCCTCCCCTCTTAGTTAATGAAGAACGACCGTTCTCCTTGCTTGTATATACATGTACAGAACATATATAAGCCTAGGGGGCAGGGGGTTAGGGGAGGGGGTAGTGTACTTGCATTGTTGCTTCTGGATTTCTAACACAAATGGCAGGCTCCAGAGTTTGTCCTTACAAGGTTCCTCCCGTATAGAAGAAGGAATGTCTAGGTGGGCTCTCCTGTCATGATGGCTTGAGAGTGCTAATAGGCCATTGCGTAGCAATGAGCATACGCATAGAGGAGCTTCCTGTCCGTCAGGACGTTTAGCTAAACGCAAGAGTATAAGTATGAATATAAATTATAAGGAGGGACCGGCGACATGACCGACATAGTCTTGATACCCATTACCTCTGGTTACAACCTAAGTAAGATCAATGGTAACTTTGTAGAGATACAAGCTGCCATCAATAGTGATGTTCTCCACACTCAAGGTGGGAATAACACTATGCTACAAGATTTGGACATGAATGGTAATGACCTCCTTAACGTTAATACCAACCCAGATGACCCCGGTAGCCTATTGACTGTAGGCGCTGGGGATTTGCGCTATTACAACGTAGATGGCGACACCCTCGAAGGGACCTTCAACGCTGGTGGCTACACCATGACAGGCTTGAAGGAGGCAGCTAGCCCTACAGAGGCGGTGAGGAAGCAGGAGCTAGACTTTGAGACTAATGCTCGCATTGTGGCGGACATTAATCAGCAGGATCAAATGACTGGTAACGTCCCATTAATGGCTAGTGTCTTCTCTGAGATCAGTTGGCATGGGCAGACTATCTTGAGTAGTGTTGCCATCCCTGCTAATAAGAACGCTTGGAGCTTCGGGCCTACAATGACTATAGGTGTCGGGCAGGTAGTGGAGATTGGTGACAACTCTTTCTGGACCATTGCTAACGGTGCCACCACAGGAAATGGGACTCTTAACCCAGAGATTCCTGATCCACTAGATATGGGGGTGCTGTAATGGCTGCTGACACTTTTCAAATTAAGCGTGGCACTACAGCCGCTGTCAACGCGTACTTGCCCGCTGTAGGCGAGCCTGTCTATGACATCACGCTCAAGCAGTTTAAGATTGGGGATGGAGTAACATTAGGTGGGGTCCCTCCCCTTAATGTGTTAACAGCGGACAAACTAACTACAGCTAGGAACATTGCCCTGACAGGCAGTGTGACAGGTAACGTTAACTTCGACGGTAGCTCCAACGTAAGCATTGCTACGGCAGTAGGGGCGTCTCTGCAAGCTTCACTAGACTTGAAGGCTAACCTAACGTCGCCACCACTATCTGGCACTCCTACTACACCCACAGCAGCGGTAGATACTAACTCCACTCAGATTGCCTCTACAGCGTTTGTAGTTGGTCAAGCAGGTGCAGCCACTCCCTTAGTAGATGGTGCTGGTGCTGTGGGAACTAGCCTACGTTATTCTAGGCAAGACCATGTACACCCAACTGATACGAGCAGGGCCCCAACAGCGTCTCCTACCTTTACTGGTGTACCACTGTCTACTACACCTGCTGTTGGTACCAATACAACGCAGGTTGCTACAGCGGCCATGGTACAAGCAGAGATTGCCAATAAGCGCACTTGGACGGCCTATACTCCAGTGCTCACGTCCTCGGGCGGTACTTATACAACTACCTCTGTCACGGGGAAGCACATGGTGGCTTTTGGCATCTGTCATGTACAGATCTCCATTACATTCACCACCATTGGGACTGGCACTGGTCCTGTAATCAGCCTCCCATTCGCAGCACTCGCAGGATCTCTTGAGGCTCAGCTAAGCGCAAGGGAGACAGCCCTGACAGGCAAGCTGGGCGTAGCCCGGATTTTGGCAGGTCTCACAACTGCTAGAATCCACGCGTATGACAACACAGACCTTGCAACCGCTAACGGCGCTACTATCGTTATTAACGGTTCTTACCCAATTGCCTAAATAAAGGAATTTAGATGAGTACTCTACGTACTGATACACTCCAGACAACTGACAGCTCTTTCACCATAGGTATCTCTGACTTAACCGGAACCTCTGCCCTCGGTAACACCTCAGACGTGGGCAAGGGTGACGCCCTTATTGGTGTTAAGCAACCCTTCACTGGGAGTGTCCCAAGAACCCAGCACCAAAAGAACTTAGAGTTCGTTAGCCCTGAAGACTTTGGAGCAGTGGGCGATGGCGTTACTGATGACACAGCAGCCATCAACGCAGCCATTGCGGCGGGCCCACTAAAGCTCGGCCCTAAAACCTACTTGTACAATGGCATTATCACTTTGGTCAACACTCCCCTTCATATAGAGGGTGTGTCTGCGGCTAAGTCCACAATTAAGTTTGTGGGTGCAGGTGGTATTAGTGTAACCAACGCCAGTATCTTGACGCCATTAGTAGTCAAAGACTTAACCTTGCTGAGCTCGACCCCTAGCTCTGGTACTGCCATCAAAGGTGTATGGCCGACCACGGCCAGTGCGAGTAATGTCACAGCACGTATTGAGGGTGTGGAGGCTGTAGGCACTGTCATTGGCACTAACTTCTGGACTAGATTCATTGACTTCACTGAGTCATGGAATGCGTACATCTGCAAGAACCTTGCCCATGGTGGCGGTTATGCCACGGCCTCCGACTTGGGTATCGTGCTCCGAGGGCGCTCCATTGATGTTATTTGTAATGAGAATCGGTTGTACTCATTTGGCAAGGCCATTGTCCCTGAGGGCCTTAACGAAGGTATCCAGCTCCACTCTAATGTGATGATTGCGGTTGGGTATGGCATCTACTCTGACCACACCTCAGTAACCCCAGCAATCTATGCTATCGGCAACCACATCTCCTCTTACTTCGGTGGGATTTATGCGGCCAATACTCCACAGTCTTTCTACATCGGCAACTTGATATACCAGATCACGGTTGACGCGCCGACCACGGCCGCTTATGTGGGCATTAACATCCGCCCAGGCTCTCACATCAGTAAGATGGACTCGAACCACATGGTCTTCTTGGGAGGTCCACTCAATGGTGGGACTGGCTTCCTTATCAATGGCTCAGATGGCTGCACCGCCACTTTTAACTCGCAGCAAGGTGGTAACACTGTTGTGTGGGCTCAGGGTACGGCAAGCAACTACACCCTAACAGGTAACCGTGCCAATGACACAGGTGTCGTGGTGGTACTGGCTGAAGGGACTGGTGAAAACACCATTACCGAAAATAAGCCAGTTGCTGGCTTTTCTACACTGACAGCCAACAGCGCTTCCCCTTCAGTAGCGAACTCCCCTACAGGGGTGTACATAACTACCAACACAGTGACCACCACTATCAACACTTTATCTAACGGCATCAACGGTCAACAGGCCGAGATCTTGGTGAATGATAACTTCACTACGATGGCGCATGGGGTTGGGATACTGTTGAAAGGTGCTGTGACAAGGGCCTTGCCTTTAGGCTCAGTGGTGAGGTTGCGTAACTACGGTAACGTGTGGAGAGAAGTCCCACAATAACTTAGGAGGCTCATGGAAGAGCCCATTGGAACTACTATGGTTGATAAAGAACAGCTACAAGATACTATGGGACGCCCCCTAACTCAAAGCCTGTTCCTTGAGCTGGGCTACTCAGAGTATTCAGTTTACACCTTGAAAGAGCATGACTACGCTTACAAGGGTAAGAACTACCCCTCCCTCAAACGACTCTACTTGAAAGAAGAGGACGTCACTGAGTATGAATTCGCCACCAAGCATTTGCTTGGCTGGCAGCACTGGAAGCGTCTTTGTGAGAACAAACAGATTCGTAAGCACATTGATGATTGGCGAGAAGAGCTAGAGCTTAAGATACGCTCCCAAGCTATCCGTGACATGCAAGGCCTGTGTGCCTCAGAGAATGGTAACTTCTCTGCTGCTAAGTTTCTAGCTGACCGTGGTTGGGAGAAGCGGGCTCCGGGACGCCCTAGTAAGGTTGACAAGGAGAAGGAAGACCGTCTGGCTGACCGACTCTCCGATGAATTCGCTGCCGATGTAATTCGGTTGAAGGTTAAGTAATGGATGAAGATTGGCTTTTAGAGGCTGAGAAGAAGCTCAAGAGGATGCCAGCTCAGGCTCGTGAAGTCAGAGAGCGTGCAGAAGCTGACCTCTTCTTCTTCGCTAAGCTTGTCAACCCCGGCTACATGTATGGCAAAGTGCATGAAGAAATCTTCAGGTGGATGCAAGAGTATGATTTGTTTGGTCAAGGTGAGCAACTGTGCTCTAACAAACTCATTATGCTCCCACGAGCCCACCTGAAGAGCCACATGGTGGCCACATGGTGTGCATGGATAGTAACCCGTCACCCTGAGGTGACAATGCTCTACGTGAGTGCTACAGCCACTCTGGCAGAGACCCAGCTCTACGCTGTAAAGAACATCCTCGGCTCTAGCTTGTACCAACGCTACTGGCCTGAGTACATCAACCCGCAGGAAGGTAAGCGTGAGAAGTGGTCCTCCACTAACATGTCTGTAGACCACCCCAAGCGTCGTAAGGAGGGCATCCGAGATGCAACCATCAGTACAGCAGGACTCACAACCAACACCACTGGATGGCACGCAGACATCGTTGTTGCAGACGACTTGGTTGTCCCCGAGAATGCGTATACAGAGGATGGCCGAGAGTCGGTTAGCAAGAAAACTAGCCAGTTCACCTCTATCCGAAATGCTGGTGGGTTCACCATGGCTTGTGGCACAAGATACCACCCCGTTGACATTTACAACACTTGGAAGGCTCAAGTGTACGATGAGTACGATGACGAAGGGATAAAGATTAACGTACTCCCAGTTTGGGAAGTAAAAGAGTATAAGGTAGAGGCTGACAACATTTTCGTATGGCCACGTACCATACGTGATGATGGGAAGGCCTTTGGGTTTGACATACGAGTCCTTAGCCGCATCAGAGCTGAATACTCTGACCGAGTTCAGTTCTACGCTCAGTACTACAACGACCCTAACGACCCCGGCAGTGACCGAATCAACCGTGAGAAGTTTCAATACTGGAACCCACGGGCGCTTAAGAAGGAAGGTAGTAAGTGGTTTTACGCTGATCGTAAGCTTAATGTCTACGCAGCAGTTGACTTTGCGTTCTCCCTATCTAAGTCTGCTGACTATACAGCCATTGTCGTAATTGGTATTGACTGTGACAACAACGTATATGTTCTAGATATTGACAGGTTCAAGACAGACAAGACCTTAGAGTATTTCGAACACATCAAGGAGCTCCACTCTAAGTGGAACTTCAACAAGTTTAGAGCCGAAGTCACAGTCGCCCAGAAGGTTATTGTGAACGCCATCAAGGACTATGTCCAGAAAGATGGCCTTCGGCTCGCCGTAGAAGAGTACAGACCCAACCGCACTGAGGGCTCTAAAGAAGAGCGTATCGCCGCCACTCTGGAACATAAGTATGATAACCTAGAGATGTGGCACTTAGAGGGCGGCTGGACCACTGTACTTGAAGAAGAGCTGGTTCTTAGTAGGCCACCGCACGATGACATCAAGGACGCCTTAGCGAGCGCTGTAGGCATTGCTGTCCCTCCGATGAAAAGTAGATCGTCCGCCATTAAGGACTTCTTCACACCAACTAAGCAGACTTCGCGCTTCGGCGGGGTTGCCTTTAAGCACTAAGGAAAACAAATGAGCGTAGCAGTCGCCGAGCTAAAGACCGTACTAGTACAAGATGATTACAGTGGTTGGGTAAGTTGGTTGTGGAACGATTACAACAACCAACGCCGAGGTAAGATTGACGAGTGGAAAGAGTTGCGTAACTATGTGTTTGCAACTGACACCTCTACAACCTCTAACTCCACCCTCCCTTGGAAGAACTCCACAACCACGCCTAAGCTGTGCCAGATTCGAGATAACCTCCACTCCAACTACCTTAGCGCATTGTTCCCTAACGACGACTGGCTGCGTTGGATGGGCTACACCAAGGATGACTCGCTGAAGCAGAAGGCTGCCACCATTGAAGCGTACATGGCTAACAAGTGCCGGGAGAGTCATTTCCGTACCACTATGTCTCGTCTGATCTATGACTACATCGACTATGGCAATGCATTCGCTACTGTAGCCTTTGAGGCGAAGTACAAGACGATGCCGGACGAGACCTTGGTCCCAGACTACATTGGCCCCAAAGCCGTCCGTATCAGCCCTATGGACATCGTGTTCAATCCTCTTGCTGATGACTTCATGAACTCGTTCAAGATTGTCCGCTCAGTGAAGACCGTAGGTGAGCTTAAGAAGCTAGCACAGGATGAGCCTGAGCAAGCGTTCTGGACTAAAGGTTTAGAGCGGCGTGAACGCATCCAACGCATGCTTGGTGGCTACTCTATCGAAGACTTTGACAAGGCTTGTGGTTATAGCGCTGATGGCTTTGGTAATATGTACTCGTACTTCATGGGTGACTTTGTAGAAATCCTTGAGTTCTACGGGGACTACCATGACCACAGTACAGGTGAGCTTAGCACCAACCGTATGATCACTGTCGTAGACCGTGGTTGCTGCGTACGTGATGAGTCCATCCCAACGTGGATGGGGGGTGCTCCAATCTTCCACGTAGGTTGGAGGTTCCGTCAGGACAACTTGTGGGCTATGGGCCCTCTGGACAACCTTGTAGGGATGCAATACCGCATCGACCACCTTGAGAACTTGAAGGCGGACGCTATGGACTTGGTTGTTCACCCGCCATTGGCTATCCAAGGTGAAGTGGAGGAGTTTACTTGGGGACCCGGTGCCGAGATTCACTTCGATGAGGGTGGCTCTGTAGGTTTGCTCTCTCAAGATATGAACAGCCTCATAATGGCCAACAACGAGATTCAGATGTTGGAAGATAAGATGGAACTGTACGCTGGTGCTCCTCGTGAGGCTATGGGTATCCGCACCCCTGGGGAGAAGACAGCCCTTGAGGTTCAGACGCTCTCTAACGCTGCTGGCCGTATCTTCCAAGAGAAGGCTACCTCCTTTGAGATAGAGCTACTCGAACGCACCCTGAACGCTATGCTAGAGTCTGCTAGACGTAACCTAGACGGTAGTGACACCATCAGAGTGCTGGATGATGACATTGGCGTACAGCAGTTCATGAGCATTACCAAGGATGACATCACGGCCAACGGCAAGATCCGTCCTATTGGTGCTCGTCACTTCGCTAAACAAGCTCAAGATCTCCAGAACATCATTGGCGTATTCGCCTCTCCTATTGGTCAGATGATTGCCCCCCACACCTCTGGCAAGGCCATGATGAAGTTTGTAGACGATGTAACTGGCCTTAAGGGTTATGACATCTTCCGGCCTAACGTTGCTGTAGCGGAACAACAAGAGACAGCAGCTTTGGTTAACCAAGCACAAGAAGATAATCAGGTGGCTGCTACAACCCCTCTAGAGGGTGGCATGTAACCTACCCCTACCGTTGGTATTACTTTTCTCCTAGAGCTCCTCACACGAGCTCTCAGGAGCTCACAGGACTATTCATGAAGCAATCTTGGACTAGTGGGCTCAATAAAGAGCTTGCAACAGACGTAAGAGCTAATTACAAAGAGTCGCTAGTAGTCCGTAGACGCCTAGTGAAGATGCTAAACGATAAGATTAACGCATCATCCAAGGAGGGACGCTCTAAGCTCTTGTACGACAACCCAAACTGGGCGCTCTTACAAGCTGACCAGAGAGGGTACGAAAGGGCCTTTGCAGAAATAATTGAATTAATTTCAGATGGCGTGTAGCCTTTCTTCTCAAAAAAGAGTATAGTATATACTACTACTAAGTATACTCTAACAATACTTAAACAAACTAATCTTTTCTTCTTTCTTTTATTATGCTTCTAAAGCTTTTGATCTTGATCTTCTAAGAGCGTAATAGAAAACTGCTAGGAATACTTATAATACTATTAGGAATACAATCACAATGTCCGACCAGACAAGTGTGTTTACAGAACAAAACACGGCTACCCCGCCAGTAGTACAGCAACAACAAGCCGCCCCTAATGCGTATGAGGACCTCCTCAAGGGTATTAAGAATGAGGCAGGCTTGCCTAAGTACGCTACCATTGACGAAGCGTTGAAAGCTCTCCAGCACTCGCAGGATTACATCCCACAGGTTAAGTCGCAACTGTCCCAAAAGGATCAGGAGCTTGCTGACCTTCGAGCCAAGCTAGAGCAGCACCAATCTCTTGAAGATGTAGTGTCACGACTCGCTAAGCCAAATCAGCCCGACACCAAGGATGACCATCCTAACGGTAGTGGACTTGATGAGAGCGCAGTGATGAAACTTGTGCAACAGCAGTTGGAACGTAACCAGCAGACTTTGTCCGCTCAAGCGAACCAGCAACAAGTTGAGAACGCCCTTAAAGCTAAGTACGGTGACAAGGTAGGGGACGTTGTTAAACAGCGTGCTGCTGAACTTGGCCTCACCCCTCAAGCTTTGGGTGAACTGTCAAGCAAGAGCCCTCAAGCGGTTCTAGCTCTTTTCAATACTCAAGGGACCTCCGGTCCTAAACCCACTATCTCTAGCGTGAACACTTCTAGCTTCAGCCAACCCCAGCCTACACTTGAGCGCCCTTCTAAGTCTCTACTCACAGGTGCAAGTTCAAGGGACCAAGCTGCATACATGGCTAAGATTCGAGAAGAGGTTTATCGTAAGAATGGTATTGACCAATAAAGGATAAAATATGCAACTGACAGATAACACTCGGGCTTTCATTGAATCCGAGCAATACTCGCAGTTCATCTTGATGAACTTGCACGACGGGCTGTTGCCCGAGACGTTTTGGCGTAAATAATTGCGCGTAATTCCTCTAAATAACTGGGAAGCGTGAGCTAACCAGAGAGAAGGTATTTCTTACCCAAGGGGTAGATATGAAAGAGACTGATATTAAATATCTTGCTGGACTTTTTGATGCAGATGGTTGTGTACGCTTCCAGTACACCAACGGCTATTGTTACTTGTCGATCGAAGTGGATTTGTCCACCGGCATAGACAAGGACATGAAGTATACAAATTGGCTTTGTGAAGAGTTTAACGTTAACCCTAAAGTTTACGCTAGGCCTGGCAATGCAGTTGGTGTACAGTCGATTAAAGTCACTCTGTCTAAAAAAGCAACGATTGAAACATTGGTGCCAAGACTCAACAAGTACCTAGTTATTAAAGGTACGCACATGAAGCGTATGTACGACATGTGGAAGAGTAAGTCTGGCGTCAAGCAAAGTGTGGAGCAGATAGAAGAACTGAAGCAGTTCGCTAAAGACTCCCGTGCACAAGTAGGGCCATTGAAGGTTAAGTCTTGGCTACCCAAAGCGTATGTTGCTGGGTTCCTAGATGGTGATGGTTGCTACATAATGAAGAAAAGTTCTGGTAAATACGAAATCTCCACTGTCTCTCATGTTAGCGACCGCATAGTAGCTGACTTGTTATTCAAACAGTATGGTGGTAGAGTGCATTATCAGGAAGATTGGATTAGGTGGGTTCACCCTCTTGGTAGAACAAACAAAACCTTCGCGATTAAGTTTCTTCGTGACATGCACAAACACTCCCGTCTCAAACGTTGGAAGATTGAACAGTTTCTAGCTTACCACTCGCAACGACTAACTGAGGAATGTCCTGAGGGGCAAGTGATAGTCTGACGTCCTATATGGACGTTGAACGTAGCAGACTTCGGCTCTGGCTCTGTGTTGAACATCAAGACCATTGGTAGCGTGACTCTGCAAGAAGCAGAAGAAGACGCCCCTCTGATCTACGAACCAATTGAGTCTGGTAACATCACCTTCCGCATCACCGAATACAAAGGTGACGCTTGGTATGTAACTGATGACCTCCGTGAAGACGGTGCTCAGATCGATCAGCTCATGGCTGCTCGTGCTGCTGAATCCACCCGTGCAATCCAAGAGACATTTGAAACTGACTTCTTGGCTACCGCTGGTGACTTCTACGCTGCTAACGTAGGTCCTAACAACGTTAACGGTTTCCCACACCTCATCGTGTCGGCAGCTACTGGTAACGTCATTCAACTGAAACACTTCCTCCGCATGCGTCTGGCTTTCGATAAAGCTAACGTCCCAGCTGAAGGCCGTGTAGCGATTGTTGACCCAGTTGTTGAAACCACTCTGGCAGGCTATGTAACCCTGACCTCTGACATCACCCCTTACGCTGTTGCTATCATCGAAGGTGGTCTTGCTCGCGGTCAACGCTTCGTACACAAAATGTACGGCTGGGATATTATCACCTCCAACCGCCTCCCTGTACGTACTTACAACGATGGTACCACTACCCTCGTAGGTGGTGTAGGCAACATCTTCATGTCTGTACTGGATGACCAGACCAAGCCTATCATGGGTGCATGGCGTCGGATGCCCAAGTCTGAAGGTGAGCGTAACAAAGATCGTGCCCGTGACGAGTTTGTTGTTCGTTGCCGCTACGGCTTTGGTATTCAGCGTGTTGATACTCTGGGCCTTGTTGCCACGAGTGCTACCAACATCACCCCAGACCTGACTGTTTAAGGAGTAGATGATGCCTTATGAAAACTCTGCTGGCCTGAACGTATCTAATCAATATGGCCCCCGTGTTACTGGCGGTGGTCAAGGTGTGATTAAGACTGAAGGCTACACCAACCAATATGTAGTAGATGGCGCTTCCCAAGGCCTTGTATACCTCCACCCTCGTGGTGATGGTGTATGGGTATACGGCCATGACTACACATTCGCACTTGGTACTGTAACCTCCATCAAGATTGGTGGTATTGAGGTTAGTGGTGCTACTGAAGCTGCTCCTATCCGCCTGTTCAAAGAGAACACTGGCCAAGTGGTTGTAACTGGCCTGACTGGTGGTAAGGTTGCAATCCTCTACAAGAACGTCGCTGGTGACAAGGATGATGTATATCCTGCGTTCCCTAACGATGGTGGCCCAGCTGTTCTGACGGTGACTACATTGCCAGATACTGCTACCATTGCTGTTGCAGGTACTGTACAGCTCACCACTGTTGCCACTCCAGCAGAAGCCTCGCAAGTGTTCACCTACACCTCTAGTGATCCTACTAAGGCTACCGTGAACGCCCAAGGTGTTGTTACTGGTGTTGCTATTGGTACTTCCACCATCACTGTTCGTGCTGTTAACGACTACACCAAGTTCGACACTGTCGCAATTACTGTAGCGTAACAACAATAGTGTACGCCCCATGTTGTACCAGTGGGGCTTTAAGCCAGTCATTCAGCGATGAGTGGCTGGCTTTTTTATTGTCCACGATTAGGAGAACAATATGGTGGAGCACGTAAGCATCGCCGATGCTGACAGACATGAAGTGAAACACGCATCAACAGGAGTGCTCAATCAAGCCCTCTTGTCTAACGGGGATGGTACCACTAGGTTCGCATTCCCCTCCTACGCTGACTTGGTAGCTAAGCCAACCTTTGTGGGGTATCAACAAGTGTTGTCTGGATTTAGTACAGCAGCCACGCAAAACCCGGCAGCAGTGGACACCCCCTTACAAATTGAGTTTGGTGCGGGTGTTGTAACAGCTGACGCCACTTTAGCGTCGAACGGCACCCTTACCTTCAATATTGCAGGCGACTACATTGTCACGCTATTCCTGCGCTTTGGTAGGACTAGTGGGGTTGGCACCTCTATCCTGCTAAACAGATTTTTGATTAACGGTGTACAGGGACTTAACTCTAACGCACTGAAGCTGCCAGACCAAGACTCAGTGATTCCATTCTCTACTAGTTTGAATCTCACAGCCACTGCTGGCATGACCTTCCAACTACAGATTATGCGTGACTCTGCTGGGATTAACAATGGTGGTCTCACCCGCATCCTCCCAACAGTGGCTGGCTGGAACCTGTGTCCTAACGCTACAGTTGTAGTAAGTAAGTTCGTAGGGGTGGTATAATGGCCGCTAAGATGTCTCTCATAGAGATAGTGCAGGACATCCTCTCAGATATGGACTCTGACGAAGTCCAGAGTATTGATGACACCATCGAGTCCACTCAAGTAGCACAAATTGTAAAAGCTACCTACCAAGCTATGATGAGCAACCGTAACTGGCCTCACCAGAAGCGTCTACTCTCCCTCACCCCTTCAGGTGATAATACTCTCCCAACGCATATGACTATGCAGGAGGAGATTAAGGAGATGGTTGGTATTAAGTACAATTGTGCTAAGGTGACTGACACTCGTCGCTTGTACCAACCTATCCATTGGGTAGAGCCTGATGACTTCCTTCGAATCAGTAATGGCCGTAATAATAATGACGCCAACGTTGATATCATTGTGGACGATAATGGCGTTGAGCTCTTAATCATAAACAACCAAGCTCCACGTTACTACACCAGCTTCAATGACAACACTCTAATCTTTGATGCGTTCGACTCTGCTGTAGATGATACGCTACAAGCCTCTAAGATGCAGGCTACAGCCTATGTAATGCTTGAGTGGGTGCATACTGACGATGCCATCCCAGACCTCCCAGCAGAGGCCTTCACGGCCCTCCTAGAGGAAGCTAAGAGTCGTTGCTTTGTTAAGCTTAAGCAACAGTCAGACCCTACAGCAGCTACAGAGGCTAGACGCCAACAAGCTTGGCTCTCTCGTAAAGCGTGGAGAGCGGCTGGTGGTGTTAAGTACCCTTCTTATGGTCGTGGGCGTGTTAAGGATGCCAGAGACCCAACCTTCAGGAATGACAACTAATGAGCGAGACTGAGTACAACGGGTACAAGATTGTAGGAGATGGTACCTACGGCAATAAGGAGATTAGGCAGCTCGGTCGTGGTGCCATTCACCTGTCATTACGCGGCAAGTTCACTACGGAGAAAGTGGCTCCTCAAGCTATCGACCAACACTTAGCCTCCAAGGTGAATAAAGATGACAAGGCAGATTAACCCAGTTGAGGTAAGTACTTTTGTAGCTGGCCTCATAACAGAGGCCAGCCCCCTTACATTCCCACCTAACGCCTCCTTAGACGAAGACAACTTTGTCCTGAACAGGGACGGGTCACGTAAGCGTAGGTTGGGCATGGACTTAGAGGAGGGGAGGGTCATCCACTCCACTAGCATCCCCCTTCCAGCAGATGGTAACGTGGCCACTAGCTCTGTTAGGTGGAGTAACGCGGGCGGTGATCCGAACAAAGACTTAATCGTTTTCCAGATTGGGAATGAGCTCAAGTTTTTTGACACAGACTCTAACCCAATCTCGACCGGGCTTGTGTTCCAACAAACTTTCTCTGACGTCCCTATTACGCAACAGTTTTCCTACGCTGTGGTTGACGGGACATTGGTGGTGGTTACGGGCAGGAAACAAGTCACTGTTTTCAAATACTCTTTTGGGAGTATCTCCAGTGCAGATTCAACCCTACTAATCCGTGACCAGTTTGGTGTGGCAGATGTGGCGGCTGGAGTCAACCTTAGGCAAGGGACTGGCATTACTATCCGCCCGGCCGTTAAGACTGACACACACATCTATAACTTGCGTAACCAGACTTTTGCCCAACCCCGCAAGGTAATTGGCCCGGAGGTGGTCAGAGACCCTATCCAAGAGTTCTTTGACAAGGCCGTGAGTAAGTACCCGTCCAACTCTGACACCGTTACTTACGCCCTCTACTCTGACAGTAACGATGGTGACGACAGGAACTCCGAGCGTTTCAACGCCCTAGACGTGATCAACAGCCCAGTGGGCACGTGGCCAGCTCCTAAAGGCTACTTCATCATTGATGCCATGGCCCGTGGCACCAGCCGGCTGTCTGAGTATAACAAGCTTATGGCTCAGTACCCGTTGTTGACTGTTGGCATCTCAACCTTGCCGTTAGACACTACTCCCGGTGGGCCTACGTCTGTGAGCGAGTATGCTGGCAGGGTT
>LNAP01002440.1_pt1 | contig 18590 bp, 16 predicted proteins | sample 602601 | NCBI WGS metagenome assembly LNAP01 (sample SAMN02440304, study PRJNA202911) | soil metagenome | biome: Subtropical and temperate rainforests or woodlands; isolation source: soil samples (1 kg each in a 20% v/v slurry with milli Q water) were... ...
GGACATCCTGCGCAAGCGCCTGGGCTATGACGGCGTGGTGTTCTCGGACGACCTGACGATGGAAGGGGCCTCGGTGGCGGGCGACATCCTGGCCCGCGCCAAGGCCGCGCTGGGCGCCGGTTGCGAGTCGCGAGGGCTGCCACCAAAGATACTCGACAGGAACCCACCGCCGCTCGCGGCCGGCGGCGCGGCCTTGGCCCGTTGCAGCTCATCCTGCAATTGCTGGATCTGTTGCGCCTGCTGCTTGTTCTGCGCATCCAGGCTTTTGATCGCGGCTTCCTGCACCAGAATCGCCTGGGTCATGAAATACCCGGCGGCCGGTTGGCGAGTGATGTGCTCCTTGATCCGCGCTTCTGCCTGGGCGTCGCGGGGGGCTGAGTCCGTTTCGGCTTGCTGCAACCGTGAAAACAGTCCGTCGATCAGGGTTTGCTCTTCGCTGTTCATGGCGACCTCGTTAGATTGCCGGTAAAAATCTGCGTCCCGCCCGCAATGGGCAAGGTACGCCACCAGTAATGGGGCTGGCCTGCGGCGTTTCAATGATCTTTACCCAAGGTTTACGTTTGTCGGTGATCGGTTAAAGTGTCCGCTGCTTTTTCCGCCTGTGATGACTTTGATGAATCCGTTGACCGTTCTGCGCGACTCTTTCTACTTTTTCCAGCGCAACCTGGGCGCCATCGTGCAGTTGTGCCTGCCCTTGGTGATCCTGGAGGCCGTGCTGCAACAAGTGCTCGATCGCACCCTGGGCCCGGAGGCGTTTACCGGCTACAGCATGATCGTGGGTTTGCTGGTGTATCCGCTGTACACCGCCGCCCTGATCCTGTTTCTCGACGCCCGCAGCCGTGGCGAGTCGCCGCGCACCGCCGCCGTGCTGGCCATGGCGCTGACCTTGTGGCCACGCTACGCGTTGCTGACGGCCATGAGCACCCTGCTGATCCTGCTGGGGCTGTCGTTGTATTTCCTGCCGGGGCTGTGGCTGATGGTCACCCTGGCCTTCGCCGAGTACTTGCTGGTGCTGCGCGGGATGCCCGCGCTGGCGGCGATGAAGGAAAGTTTCCGTCTGACCCGTGGGCACTTTCTGCGCATCCTGGTCTGCCTGTTGTGCGTGATGACCCCACTGTGGCTGCTCAAGGGTGCCAGCGTCGCAGCCTGGCCCGACCCGCAGAACCCGCTGCTGGCGGTGCTGATCGACAGTGCCCATAGCTTCTTGCAGCTGTTTACCAGCGTAGTGCTGTTCCGCCTGTTCATGCTGATCGCCGGTGATGCCGACGCTCGCTAACGTGCTCCCTGGGCTCCCGGCCACCGGTCGGGTATGCTCGGGGCCTGTCCCGCAGCGCCATAAGGCGAGCCGATGACCCGTTTACTGCGTAAAACCCTGGTAGGCCTGCTGATCCTCGCAGGCTTGCTGACGGCCCTGATCTACAGCCTGACCTGGCGCCCCGCCGACAAACAGACCCTACCCGTCAGCTGCGTGGCCCCGCGTGCGCCGACGCTGCTGCCCGGCCAGGCACTCAAGGTGATGACCTGGAACGTGCAATACCTGGCGGGCAAGAACTATGTGTTCTGGTACGACACCCCCGACGGCAGTGGCCCGGACGAGCGCCCCACCCCTGAAGACATGGCCTCCAGCCTGGACGAAGTGGCGCGGGTGATCCGTGACGAACAACCGGACGTGCTGTTGCTGCAGGAACTGGACGAAGGCGCCAAGCCATCCCACTACCAGGACCAACTGGCGCTGCTTCAGGAGCGGCTGGTGGACCTCTACCCGTGCAGCGTCGAGGCCTTCGACTGGAAAGCCGACTTTGTGCCCGACCGGCATATCTTCGGCAGTGTCGGCCGCAAGCTGGTGACCCTCAGCCGCTACCAGATCGAACATGCCGAACGCCTGCAACTGCCGGTGGCCCCGGCCAACCTGATCAGCCGTCAGTTCCAACCCAAGCCCGCGCTGCTGCTCAGTTACCTGCCGTTGAGCGACGGCGGCCAACTGGCGGTGCTCAACACCCGCCTGGACAACGCCGCACCCGGCCACAGCGCGGTGCGCGAGCAGGTCGAGGCGACCATCAAGCTGCTGGATAAATTCGAAAGCCGGGGCACGCCGTGGCTGATTGGCGGGGATTTCAATCTGTTGCCCCTGGGGCAGTTCCTGCGCCTGGACGCCGACAGACGCGGGCAGTATTCGCCGGACAGTGAGCTGCATCTGTTGTGGGATAAATACCCGATGGTCCCCAGCAACAGTCAATCCAGCGGGATCGACCGCGCCCAGTGGCTGACCCACTTCCCCAATGACCCGGGCCTCGATGGGCCGGACCGTACGGTGGATTATCTGTTCTATAGCCCGAGGCTGAAGAAGGTTGAAGCGCGGGTGCGGCAGGACGATACATTGCGTATCTCCAATCATTTGCCGGTGATTGCACGGTTCCTGCTGCCCGCCGCGCAATAGCCCACAGCACACAACCCGATGTGGAATAGGGTTGGTGTAGGAGCTGGCTTGCCTGCGATAGCGCTGGGTCAGTTGGCCAGGTTCTGGCGGACAGATCGCTATCGCAGGCCAGCCAGCTCCTACATTCAGATATTAAGCACGATTACTTGCGCGGCTTGATCCGCGCGGTCGCTTCTGCCACCAACGGGTCATCGGGCCAGTAATGCTTGGGATACCGCCCCTTCAGATCCTTCTTCACCTCGGCGTAAGTACTGCGCCAGAAGTTCGCCAGATCCTGGGTCACCTGCACCGGACGCCGCGCTGGCGATAACAAGTGCAACTTCACCACCTGCCGTCCACCGGCGATGCGCGGGGTATCGGCCAGGCCAAACAGTTCCTGCAGGCGCACCGCGAGAATCGGCGGATGCTCGCTATAGTCCAGGCGTACCGATGAGCCCGAAGGCACCTTCAAATGATGGGGCGCCAGTTCATCCAGGCGCTGGGGCAGCGGCCAGGGCAGCAGGTTATGCAGGAAGCTGGAAAGATCCAGGTTGGCGAAATGGCTCAAGCGCGAGACCTTGCCCAGGTACGGCATCAGCCAATGTTCCAGGCTGGCGAGCAACGCGCTGTCACTGACGTCGGGCCATTCGCCGGGCTTGCCGGAGTCCAGTTGGCGCAGCAGCATGACACGGGCCTGCCACTGGCGCAGCTCCGGGGTCCAGGGCAGCAGTTCCAGGCCTTTGCGCCGCACCAGGTTGACCAGCGCCTGGCTGCGGGCGGACTCGTCCAGGCCGGTCAGCGGCTCGCGACTGAGTACCAGTTCACCGACCTTGCGCTGGCGTTCGGCACGCAACACGCCTTCGCGCTCGTCCCAATCCAGCTGGTCGAAACAGCGCACCTGTTCGGCCAATACCGAGTCGAACAGCGTCGGGTCGAAGTCTGCAGCCAGGTAAATCCGCTCTTCACGCTGGCCCTGGCGGCTGCCCAGGTCGGCGATGACCAGCCACGGCTGCTTCATCAGGCTGTCGGCTTCGGCAAACAGCGCGGCGCGCCCATTGGCCAGACGATATTCGGCACCGCCCGCACGGCGTTGTTGGGCCACCCGGTCCGGGTAGGCCAGCGCCAGCAGCGCCCCCAGCCAGCGCGGGTGATCGGGATCAGCCACCGGCTGTTCGGCCTTGCCTCTTAGATAGCCGCGATATTGCCGGGCCAATTGCCGGGCCCGCTGTACGCCGCCTTGAGTGCCACGGGCGCGTTCCTCGCCGGACAACAAGGCCAGGCGACTGTGCACATCCGCACCGGCACCGCGCAAGATGTCGCGCTCGCCCAGCAGCGCGGCAACATCACACGCCATGTTCGCCAGCCCCAGGTCCTGGCCGCGCAACAACAAATGGGCGATACGCGGGTGCGCCGGCAGGCTGGCCATTTTCTGTCCGTGGGGGGTCAAGGTCGCGTCCTTGAGCGCCCCCAGGCGTTCGAGCAAGTCCTGGGCCTGGGCATAAGCGGCAGTGGGTGCCACATCGAGCCACACCAATTGTGTTGGCGTCACGCCCCAGCGCGCCAGTTGCAGGGCCAGGCCCGCCAGGTCCGCCTGGAGGATTTCCGCACTGCCATAGGCCGCCAGCTGTTCGTGCTGGTCCTGGGACCACAGGCGATAACACACGCCCGGTTCCAGACGCCCGGCCCGACCGGCGCGCTGGGTGGCGCTGGCCCGGGAAATACGCTGGGTGTCGAGACGGGTCATGCCACTGCCCGGGTCGAAACGCGGCACCCGCGCCAGCCCGGCATCGACCACCACGCGCACGCCGTCGATGGTCAGGCTGGTCTCGGCGATATTGGTCGCCAGCACCACTTTGCGCTTGCCCGGCGGAGCCGGTTCGATGGCCGCGCGCTGCGCCGCCAGGTCCAGCTCGCCGTGCAGCGGACAGAGCAGGATCTCCGGGCGCTCGCCCACGGCATCGGCCAACTGCTGATGCACCCGGCGGATCTCGGCCTGCCCCGGCAGGAACACCAGGACGCTGCCGCTTTCATCGCTCAACGCTTCAAGGATGGTCTGCACCAGCCGCGGCTCGATGAACTCGCCCGGCAGGAAAGGCCGCCCCCAGCGCACATCGACCGGGAACATGCGGCCTTCGCTGCGCAGGATCGGCGCGTCGTCCAGCAGCCCGGCCAGGCGCTCGCCTTCCAGGGTCGCCGACATCAGGAGGATTTTCAGCGGCTGCTCGTCACGGAACAGATCACGGCCATTGAGGCTCAAGGCCAGGGCCAGGTCGGCGTCGAGGCTGCGCTCGTGGAATTCGTCGAAGATCAGCAGGCCGACGCCTTCCAGCGCCGGATCGTCCTGCAGGCGGCGGGTCAGGATCCCCTCGGTGACCACCTCGATGCGGGTGTTCGGACCGACCTTGCTGTCGAGGCGAATGCGGTAGCCCACGGTTTCGCCGACCTTTTCCCCCAGTTCGCTGGCCAGCCGTTCGGCCGCCGCCCGCGCCGCCAGGCGCCGTGGTTCGAGCATGAGAATGCGTTGTCCGGCCAGCCAGGGTTCGTTCAACAGGGCCAAAGGCACGCGGGTGGTCTTACCGGCGCCGGGCGGTGCTTCGAGCACGGCCTCGTGGCGTGTCGCCAGGGCTTCACGCAGGGCAGGTAAAACTTCATCAATTGGCAAAGAATTCATACTGGCTCCCAAACAGAGGCGCGAGTATAACGGCGAACTGCCTGGCGTTAATCACGGTCTGAATTCATACCGGCAACGCTTCAGCCTTGCTCTTTCGTGTCTGTTCAGGAGATTTACATGCGTATTCCTTTCCGCATCATCGGTGGCGTCCTGGTTGCCACCCTGCTGACTCAGCTCACCGCCTGCGGCTCGATCTTCTTCCCCGACCGGCGCGGCCAGATCGACGGCAAGATCGACCCGCTGGTAGCCGTGCTCGACGCCGTGGGCCTGCTGTTTTATGTGATCCCGGGGCTGATCGCCTTTGGCGTCGACTTCGCCACCGGCGCCATCTACCTGGAACCGGGCAAGACCGCGCAGATCGACCCGCACAAGCTGCAGCAAGCCATAGGCGCCGACGGCCAGGTCGATAACCACAAGTTGCAGGCTATTCTCGAAAGCGAGCTGGGCCGCAGCTTCCCGCTGGACGATCCACGCCTGATCCAGCACAAGGGCAGCGCGCAGCAGCTGGCCCTGTACGGTCTGCAACCGGCAGCCTGACCCTCGTGTTTCTTGAAGGAACAAGCCTTGTATGAGCAGTAGCCCGGAACACGCGCGCCTGTTGCGCCTGGCGACCCGCGCCTCGCTGGCGGTGGCCAGTATCCTGATCGTGGCCAAGGCCATCGCCTGGTGGCTGAGCGGCTCGGTCAGCCTGCTGGCGGGCCTCACCGACTCGCTGCTCGATGGCGCCGCGTCGTTCCTCAACCTGCTGGCCGTGCATTACGCCCTGCGCCCGGCCGACGCCGATCACCGCTACGGCCATGGCAAGGCCGAGTCCTTGTCGGGCATGGCCCAGGCGCTGTTCATCGCGGTGAGCGCGGTGCTGATCGGGGTACAGGCCGTCGAGCGCCTGCAGAACCCGGAACCGCTGGGCGCTCCGTGGGTCGGTATCGGCGTGATGCTGCTGTCCCTGGCGCTGACCGTTGCATTGCTGATGGTGCAACACCGGGTGATCCGCGAAACCGGCTCCACCGCGGTACGCGCCGATTCGCTGCACTATCGCTCCGACCTGCTGCTTAACGGCAGCATCCTGCTGGCGCTGGTGCTGGCCAGTTTCGGCTGGCAGCAACTGGACGCCTGGTTCGGCCTGGCCATTGCCGTCTACATCCTGTGGAGCGCGATCCAGATCGCCCGCGAAAGCGTGGCGGTACTGATGGACGAGGAGCTGCCGCCCGAGGTCAGCCAGCACATGCTGGAACTGGTATGCGCGGTGCCCGGGGTGCTCGGCGCCCATGATCTGCGCACGCGGATTTCCGGCAACCACTGGTTCGTGCAACTGCACCTGGAGTTACCGGGGGAGCTGACCCTGTCGGTGGCCCACGGCATCAGCGATCAGGCCGCCGAGGCGATTCATGCGGCCTATCCACGGGCCGAGGTGCTGGTGCACGCCGACCCGCAGGAAGTGGTGCAGGCCGCCCGGGCTCAGTAAGTCACCTGATAGCCGCGCGAGCTCAGGCAACCGCCCTGGGCCTGGCGGTAGGTCTGGACCACTTCCGGCGCCGGTGGATAGGTCATCGCCGCCGGATCGAAGCCACTCTGCTGCACCGCCCAGCGATAACAGTCGTAGCGGTCCTGATTGATCTGCTGTGGGCTCTGCCCGCTGACCGGATAGGCCAGCACGTTGTAATCATTACCGGCCTGCGGCGGCGGGCTGGCCGCCGGCGGCTCGACCACGACATATTGCTGGGTACTGGCCTCGTAGCTGTAGTAGGCGCCCGCGGCCAGGAAGAACAGCGCACTGCCGATCCACACTTCCCGCGCGTAGTCCGGCAGGTAGGCCACACGGATCCCATAGGGTGGGCGCACCACTACATACCGTGGGCCTTGCGGGCGGTACCAGTAGCCACCGGAGAAGTAATAGTCCTGGCCGCGATAAGGCACGCGGTAATGCCGGTCCGGGAAGCGATCGATCACATAACCCGGCCGATATTGCGGGCCTGGCCCCCAGCCATTGCCACGCCCTTCCGGACGGCCCGGCCAGCGATAGTCGTAGGGACGCGAGCCCGGCCCGCCGACCTGCCAATGCTGGTTGTAGTCGTTACGGCGCGGGATGTCCTGGTAATAACCCTGGCGCGGCTCCTGGGTCTGGCGGACAGTATCGGGGCGGCCCTGGATCGGCAGGTTGACGGACGGCTGTGCCAGTCGTCCCCGCCCTTCATCATTCGTCCCGTGGTTCTGCCAGCGCCCGTTCTCGACGTTGCGCTCGAACTGCTGGCTGTTATCGCCACGAATGATTTCAGTCTGCTGGCGCGACTGATGGCTTTCGCCTCGCCCCTGGCCGTTGCCCGGATACCCATCGTTGCTGCGCTGGCCGCCATTGGACCAGCCACGGCCATCATTGCGGTCATCGGCGAGCCCCTGCGCACTAACGCTCACACAGAGCAAACCAACACCTGCCAAACGCCAGATGCGCGATTTCATGCTATTCCTCATTACGGATAGGGGCCTGTAGATAAGACTGGAAAAGCCCAGGCCGGTTCTGCCACAGGTTATCAGTCGCAACACTTATTTATTGAGGCCGCCACGGGATATTTCCTGGCGCGCAGGCAATAAAAAAGGGGGACCCGTCGGCCCCCCTTTGAGAATTTCGTCCGTGCTCGACGCTTATGACGCCGGCTCACCTCACGCCGTCTTCTGGACAGTGTGTAGCCCGGGGGCCGGCTCAACCCTGTGGGATTGGCGGCCGCGGCAGGCCTGATTCGGCGGGCCGCAGTGGACTCTATGTCCGGGCAGTGATTCTGGTGATAAGAATAGGCCCGGCGCGCCGGCAGAGGATTGCGAAGATTGCTCTAATAAACATGACTTGCGCAATTTTTAACTCAGGATAGATAATATCGCGCAATAGTTATGACAAAGGCCTGATCCATGAGCAAACTCGACCGATACGACCTCAGCATTTTGGCGGAATTGCAGCGCGACGCCCGCATCTCCAATCAGGAACTGGCCGAACGTATCGGCCTGTCGCCTTCGCCGTGTTCGCGTCGGGTCAAGCAACTGGAAGACGACGGCTACATTTCCCGCCAGGTCGCCCTGCTGGACCGCAAGATGCTCGGCCTGAGCCTGACCGCCTACGTGCTGATCGGCATGGACCGCCACACCCCCGAGCGTTTCGAGAACTTCGAGGCGGCGATCCGCAGCCTGCCGCAGGTCCTCGAATGCAGCCTGGTGACCGGGATGGACGCCGACTACCAGCTCAAGGTGGTGGTGCCGGACATGGACCACTACCAGAAACTGCTGCTGGGCCATCTGACCCGCATCGAAGGCGTGACCAGCGTGCGCTCCAGCTTCGTGCTCAACCAGGTGCTCAACAGCACCGAATTGCCGCTGACCCACCTGCGCAACTGATCTGCTTCTGTAGGAGCAAGGGGGACGCCCAGTTCTTGCTCGCGATAGGGGCGTTCGGCCGCAGCCGATGTGTAGTCAGGAACATTTATCGCGAGCAAGCTTCGCTCCTACAGAAGATCCCGATGGTGTGACGACGAAGCGCACCCGGATCAATGCCCGGCCGCGGCCCCTTGGCGTATACTCGCCCGCGCCTTTTAGCCTTGCCTGTGCTGGAGATATTCGATGGATCCTGCAGTATTCGAAGAGTGGATGATGACCGGCCTGGTAACCATCCTGATCATTTTCATGGCCTTCATCGTCTGGGATCTGGCGAAGAAGTCCAAGGCCGGACGCTTCGGCTCGTTCATCCTGTTCTTCGTCCTGGGCCTGGGCGTGGCCGCGTTCATCATCAAGAGCGTGGTGATCGGCCTGATCGAATCCGGCGCCTTATAAACGCGCCGGAACCTCCTTCCACTGGCCCTGATCGAGCCCTTCGATCGTCCAGTCGCCGATCCTGACCCGCACCAGGCGCAATGTCGGCAAACCCACGGCAGCCGTCATGCGCCGCACCTGGCGATTGCGCCCTTCACGAATGATCAACTCCAGCCAGCTGGTGGGCACGCTCTTGCGAAAGCGTACCGGCGGGTTGCGCGGCCACAGCTGCGGTTCCTCCAACTGCCGGGCTTCGGCCGGCAGGGTCATGCCGTCATTCAATTCCACGCCATCGCGCAGACGCTGCAATTGCTCGGCCGTGGGCTCGCCTTCCACCTGCACCCAATAGGTCTTGGCCAGCTTGTGCTTGGGATCGGCGATGCGCGCCTGCAGCTGGCCGTCGTTGGTCAGCAGCAGCAAGCCTTCGCTGTCGCGGTCCAGGCGGCCGGCCGGGTAGATGCCGGGTATCGCGATGAAGTCCTTGAGGGTCGCCCGCCCTTCGCCATCGCTGAACTGGGTCAGCACATCGAAGGGTTTGTTGAACAGGATCAGCTTCGGCTCGGCCGGTGGCGCTTTGGCAACACGGCGCGGCGCGGAGGAAGACGAAGGACTCTTCACGCCAGGGCGGCGGGAAGCGGGACGCGGAGGACGAGACATGGCGGACAGAACATCTAACGGTCAGGGCCGACCATGCTAGTGGCCCGACCGTTAAATGACCATCCCACGATCAGCGGAACGGCGGCTCGTCGAAGCTGCGCAGCTTGCGCGAGTGCAGCGAATTGAGCTCGGTACGCAGCAGGTCCACCGCGGCGATACCGATCTTCAGGTGCTGGCTGACCGCGCGCTCATAAAAGGCGTTGGCCGAGCCCGGCAGCTTGATTTCGCTGTGCAGCGGCTTGTCCGAGACGCAGAGCAACGTGCCGTACGGCACCCGCAGGCGATAACCCTGGGCGGCAATGGTGCCGCTTTCCATGTCCACCGCCACGGCGCGGGACAGGTTGATCAGCGGACGCTCCTGGGCCCAGCGCAGCTCCCAGTTACGGTCGTCATAGGTCAGCACGGTGCCGGTGCGCAGGCGTTTTTTCAGGTCGTCGCCCTTCTCGCCGGTGACGTTGGCGGCGGCCTGCTGCAAGGCCAGCTGCACTTCGGCCAGGGCCGGAATCGGGATATTCGGCGGCACCACGCGATCGAGAATGCCGTCGCGACGCATGTAGGCGTGGGCCAGCACGTAGTCGCCGATGGTCTGCGACTGCCGCAGGCCGCCGCAGTGGCCGATCATCAGCCAGCAATGCGGACGCAATACCGCCAGGTGGTCGGTGATGTTCTTGGCATTGGACGGGCCGACGCCGATGTTCACCAGGGTCACGCCGTGGCCGTCGCTGGCCAGCAGGTGATAAGCCGGCATCTGGTAGCGGTGCCAGACCACCCCGGCGGCGATCGACGAGGCTTCGCCGTGGTCCATGCCCTTCTCGATGATCACATTGCCCGGCAGGACCATGCGCACGAACCGCGGATCGCTGCGCAGCTGTTCAAGACCGTGGGTGATGAACTGGTCGACATAACGGTGGTAGTTGGTCAGCAGGATCCATGGCTGCACATGGCGCCAGTCGCTGCCGGTGTAGTGCACCAGGCGGCGCAGGGAGAAATCCACCCGCGCGGCATCGAACAGCGCCAGGGGCAGCGGGTTGGTGTTTTCCCAATCGTACAGCCCGTCGGCGATGCCATCGGTGGCGGCGGACAGGTCGGTGCTGGGGAACACCCGCGCCAGCACCGCGGCGGTGACGCCGGAACCAGCCAGTTCATCGCCCTGCTCGACCACGTACGGATACGGGATGTTCTGCTCGCTGACGCCCACTTCCACGGTCACGGTGAAGTCGTGCATCAGTGGCACCAACTGCTCCAGCAGGTACTTACGGAAGGCGGCGGGATGGGTGACCGTGACGCTGTAGGTGCCCGGCAACTGGACCTTGGCGTAGGCCCGGGTGGTCTGCGGGACTTCGCCCTGGCAGTGATAGGTCAGGCGCAATTGCGGGTAACGAAACAGGGCGCGCTGTTCGGCGTCGGGTTCGACGCGGTCCTTGAGGTAACGCTTGAGCGCCTGGCTCAGCGACGTGGTGGCCCGCTCATGCAAAGCGGCAAGCCGGTCCACGGCTTGCTCGGCGGTTTGAACGACAATAAAAGCTTCGGTCACGGTAAGCATCCTGTGTTCTGATCTTGCAGGCCTTCATCTTGCCTGCAACGCCGTCTCACGGGAACAACGGAATATCTGCCAGGAACGAGCCTGCTCGCGAAAGACCTTTCAAGCCCCAAGGAATCGGTGGCCCGGAATATTTATCGCGAGCAAGCTCGCTCCTACACCTGGCGGCGTCAGAAGCCTGTCGGGGTCGAGCGCGCGACTATCGCCTCGACATCCAGCCCCCGCGGCAAGGTGCCGTAGACCCTTCCTCCCGAACCCAGGCGACTGGCAATAAAGGCATCGCTGACCACCGTGTTGCCGGCTTCCAGCAACAGCTTGGCCTGCAGGCCCAGGGCGATGTCCTCGGTCAGTTGGCGAGCGCGGTACTGAATGTCGTCGGTGTCCTGGAAGGCGCCTTTCAGGTTGGCGATATGCGCGGCCAGGCGCCTGTCGCCATGGCCGTCGCCCAGCTCGGCGAACAAGGCATCGAGCACACCCGGCTCCTTGGACAAGGCGCGCAGCACATCCAGGCACTGCACGTTGCCGGAGCCTTCCCAAGTCGAGTTGACCGGCGCTTCGCGGTACAGCCGCGGCAGGATGCTCTCCTCGACATAACCGGCGCCGCCCATGCACTCGGCGGCCTCGTTGATCATCGCCGGGGCCCGCTTGCAGATCCAGTATTTGCCCACCGCGGTCACCAGTCGCGAGAACATTGCTTCTTGCGGGTCATCCAGATTGTCCAGCGCGCGACCCATACGCAGGCTCAAGGCCAACGCCGCCTCGCTTTCCAGCGCCAGGTCGGCCAGCACGTTCTGCATCAAGGGCTGCTCGCTGAGCACCCGCCCGCCCACCAGCCGATGGGCGCAGTGATGGCTGGCCTGGGTCAGGGCCTGGCGCATCAGCGAGCTGGAACCGACCATGCAATCGAAGCGAGTCATGGCCACCATCTCGATGATGGTCGGCACACCGCGCCCCTCTTCCCCGACCATCCACGCCAGAGCCCCGCGGAACTCCACTTCGCTGGAGGCATTGGAGCAGTTGCCGAGCTTGTTTTTCAGGCGCTGGATATAGAACTGGTTGCGGCTGTCGTCCGGACGGTGGCGAGGCAACAGGAAGCAGGTCAGGCCTTTTTCGGTCTGGGCCAGGGTCAGGAAGGCGTCGCACATCGGCGCCGAGCAGAACCACTTGTGGCCCACCAGTTCATAGGCCTGCCCCGGCCCCGTAGCGCCCACCGGATATGCCTTGGTGGTGTTGGCGCGCACATCGGTACCGCCCTGTTTCTCGGTCATCGCCATGCCGATGGTGACGCCGGCCTTGTGGGCCATGCCGACATTGCGCGGGTCATATTCGGTGGCGAGCACTTTCGGCAGCCATTGCTCGGCGAGGTCCGGCTGCAGCTTCAGCGCCGGCACACAGGCGAAGGTCATGGTCAGCGGACAACCGCTGCCGGCTTCGGCCTGGCTGTGCAGATAGGACATGGCGGCGCGGGCGACATGCGCCCCGGCCTGCGGATGAGCCCAGGGCAAGGACGTCAGGCCATGCTCGATAGCGGTACGCATCAGCTCGTGATACGCCGGATGAAACTCCACCAGGTCGAGGCGATGCCCATACCGGTCATGGCTGGTGAACACCGGTTTGTTCTGGTTGGCCAGGAACCCCGCTTCCATCAGCGGCCCACCGGCCAGGGCACCATAGGCGTCAATCCGCGATTCGGCCCAGCCAGCGCCAAAACGCCGTGCCCACTCCTGCAACGGCAGATCGATTCGATAGAGGTTGGTACCGTCCAGGGAAGGTGGCTGGTTGGTGACTTCGTGGGTCTCGGCGAACTGGTGCAGGTTCATCTCGGGGGCTCCTTGAGGGGTGTGCCAGAACCTCAGTTAAGCACCCCCTCCCCGACGAACAAAGTGGCATACCCGCCTAAATGCCGGCGCTTTCGCCCTGTTCCGGAGCCAGCACGCGACGCGCCAGAACGCTTTGCAACTCTTCGAATTTCACCGGCCAGGAGAGGTAATCGAGCAGGCAGCGCTCAGCCTCCAGGCCATGTGCCGAGGCCGACACCAGCAGCACCGGCAACCCGGCGCAACCCGGCATGCCATGCACCTGGTCGCACAGTTTGAGCGCCTCGGCCTGCTCGATCTGGCAATCGAGCAGCACCGCATCCACCGACTCTCGGCGCAGCAACGCCAACGCCCCGCGAGCATTCTCCGCCGTGCGCACCTGATACCCCAGCTTGAGCAGCATGCCGCGGATCACCAGCTGATTGATGCTGTTGTCGTCCACCAGCAGCACGCTGCAATCCTGCGGCAGGCGCCGGACGGAGCGGACCCGCAAGGCCGGCTGGGACGCCATCGGCTGTTCGCCGTCCAGATCAAAGGTCACCTCCAGGCGGAAACAGCTGCCGCGCCCCGGCTCCGATTCATGGGTCAGATGGCCACCCAACAGATCCACCAGTTGCCGACAGATCGCCAGCCCCACGCCCAGCCCGCCATATTCGCGGGTCATCGAACCATCGAGCTGGAAGAAACGCTGATACAGCGAAGCCTCATCGAGATTGACGAAACCGATGCCGGTGTCGATCACCGCGAAGGTCATCGCCAGCCGTCCCGGCGCCGTCGGCTTGCCGGTCACTCGCAGGACCAGGCCGCCCACCCGGGTGAACTTGATGGCATTGTCCAACAGGCACTCCAGGCACTGGCTCAACTTGCCGCGATCGCCTAAAAGCCGGTCAGGCAGCCCGGCGGCCAGGTCGACATCGAAGCCCAATCCCTTGGCCGAGGCATTGGCGCAAAACTGGCCCCGCAAGGCATCGAGCAGCGAACGCAGGCTGAAGGTCTCACGCTGGGCGCTGAGCTTGCCGGCCTGCAGCTCGGTCAGGGTCAGGATGCCGTTGACCATGCGCATCATGTCCCGGGCCGAACCGGCGGCGGTCTGCTGGTACTGCTCCAGCTCCGGGTCGAGATCGACGGTCTGCATCAGCTCCAGCGAACCGATCACGCCATTCATCGGCGTGCGCAGTTCGTGGGTCAGGGTGGCGAGGAATTCATCCTTGAGCCGGTTGCTGTGGGCCAGCTGCTGGTTGAGCACTTCGAGCTTCTGCCCGGCATCGAACAGGGTCTGGGCCTGCTGTTCGCGCATCGAATTGATGCGGTCGGCCAGGGCCAGTGACAACAGCGCCACTTCGATGGCCGAACCGATCTGGCTGGAATACATGGTCAGGAACATATTCGGCAGATAGCCCAGCACCATCAGGGTATTGATGATCCCGCCCACCAGGAACGCCGACCAGGCGATGATGAAGTAACGCGCCACACGCATGCCGCGGCACCAGGCAACGATGCCGGAGACGAAGATCACCACGGTAAAGATCAGCGCCAGGGCCGTGGCCAGGCGCAACGCCAGGGCGTAGCTGGTCATCAGCGACAGGGCCACCACCACGGCACTGCACAGGATCAGCACCAGCAGCAGGCGATCGACCCATCGGCTGTGGCGGGCGGTCTGCAGGAAGCTGCGGGCGAACAGGCTGCCGAACAGGGCCGCCGCGCCAATGAAGAATGGCGTCGCCGCGTTGGCCCACCACGGGTTGTCCGGCCAGAAGTACTCCACCGCGGCGCCGTTCACCGACACCTGGTACAGCCCGAACGAGGCGATGTAGAGGATGTAATAGAGGTAACTGGTGTCGCGCACGCTCAGGAAAATGAACAGGTTGTAGACCAGCATCCCCAGCAGCACGCCGTAGATCAGGCCGAGCACATACAGGCGCACCGGCTGCGCTTCCAGGTACGCCGTGCTGGACCAGAGCGTCACCGGCGCCTGGACCGAGCCCTGGCTCTGCAGGCGCAGGAACAGGGTCTTTTGCTCGTAGGGCGCAAAACTCAGGTCGAACAGGTAATTGTTCTGGCGGATCTGCCGGCTGTCGAACGGCAAGGCATCGCCGGTACGCTGGGCCAGGCGGTAGCCACCGGCCTCATCGGGCAGATACAGCTCCAGATGATCGAGCGGCGGATAGGCCAGTTCCAGCAGCCAGGTGTGTCGTATGGAGGGGTTGGCGGGACGGTAGCCGAGGTCGATTTTCAGCCAGAATGCCGAGCGGGAGTAACCGGCGTTGAGGGTGGGCTTGTCATGGGCTTTGAAACTGCCGGCCATGGCCGGTGAACTGACATCCGCGATCGTTGCCTGACCACTCGCGTCTTCAAACACTTGCATCACCCGACCCAAGGGCAGGCTCTGGGTGAACTCGTCGAACTCGACCGCGCCAGCCAGCATCGGCAAGCTCAACAGCAACATCAGCAAATAGCGCATAAAGCCCCAGCGTGGCCTGTCCGGTGGTGTCAGGAAGCCCCCCATTTCCCTTTGAGTAGACGTGAAACCGGCATGACCTGTTATTGGTTTGGATCCACTCTAGCATAGCCGTTGGTGGCCAAAGAACACCATGAAAAGTTTTAGTTTAAAGGCTCTAGAACGGGCGTTTCAGCGCTATCCGTTGATCTAGAGCTGTTGCCTCGGTCAACTTGTCGGCAAGGTGGAAAATCCAGCCCCGGCCGACACGCGAGGAGCCGTGCAAAAAAGACGTTTGGTGGTAAGCTCGCGCACCATGAATATCTACAGCTCTCGTCCCGTTGTCCTCTGTCTCTCCGGCCACGACCCCAGTGGCGGCGCCGGCCTGCAGGCAGATATCGAAGCCCTGCTCGCCCAGGGCTGCCATGCAGCTCCCGCTGTGACCGCGCTGACCGTGCAGGATACGGTCAACGTCAGCGACTTCCGTGTGCTGGATCGCGAGTGGGTGCTGGCCCAGGCCAACGCGGTGCTCAACGACTCCGTGGTCGCCGCGGTCAAGCTGGGTATGCTCGGTTCGCTGGAAATGGTCGACACCGTGGTCGAGCTGTTGCAGGCGTACCCGCATCTGCCGATGGTCTGCGACCCGGTGTTGCGCGCAGGCGGCGGTGGTCGCCTGGGCAAGGACGAGGTCGGCTACGCCATGCGTGAACGCCTGCTGCCACTGGCGACCATCGCCACCCCGAATCTTCCGGAAGCGCGAATCCTCGCCGAGTTGCCCGAAGGCAGCGCGGATCAGTGCGCCGAAAAGCTCCTGCCGTTCGTCAAGCACCTGCTGATCACCGGCGGTCATGGTGACGAGCATGAAGTGCATAATCGCCTGTACAGCCGCGATGGCAGTCGTCACACCTACACCTGCCAGCGGCTGCCGGGCAGCTATCACGGTTCCGGTTGCACCCTGGCCAGCGCCCTGGCCGGACGCTTGGCCCAGGGCGAAAGCCTGGCCAGCGCCGTGAAGTCGGCCCTCGATTACACCTGGCGCACCCTGCGCGACGCCGAGCAACTGGGCCAAGGCCAGTTCGTACCGCGCCGTCTGCCGCTGGACTTCTGCTCGTAAGCCATGAGGCCCGCTCGATGAAACTACGTGGTCTGTATGCCATTACCGACAGCCAATTGTTGGCCGGCAAATTCCTGCAGTACGTGGAGGCGGCGCTCGACGGTGGCGTGACCCTCCTGCAATACCGCGACAAGAGCAGCGACGAAGCCCGCCGCCTGCGCGAAGCCGAGGCCCTGCACAGCTTGTGCGAGCGCTACAAGACCCAACTGATCATCAACGACGATGCCGAACTGGCTGCGCGCATCGGCGTCGGCGTGCACCTGGGCCAGACCGACGGCCCGCTGACTCCGGCCCGCGCCCTGCTCGGCCGCCAGGCGATCATCGGCTCGACCTGCCACGCCCAACTGGAACTGGCCGAGCAAGCCGCCAAAGAAGGCGCCAGTTATGTCGCCTTCGGTCGCTTCTTCAATTCCAACACCAAGCCCGGCGCACCGGCGGCCAACCTGGAGCTGCTGGACCAGGCCCGCCCCCGGCTGCACCTGCCGATCTGCGCGATCGGCGGCGTCACCCTGGAGAACGCCGCGCCGCTGGTCGCCCATGGTGTCGACCTGCTGGCCGTGGTCCATGGCCTGTTCGGCGCCGATAGCGCCCAGGAAGTGACCCGCCGTGCCCGCGCCTTCAACGCCCTCTTCTAACCGCTGATTTCCGAGAGCCCGATCATGTCTCGTTCCGAAACCCTGTTTGCCAATGCCCAGAAACACATCCCCGGTGGCGTGAACTCGCCCGTGCGTGCGTTCAAGAGCGTGGGTGGCACGCCGTTGTTCTTCAAGCACGCCGAAGGCGCCTACGTCACCGACGAAGACGACAAGCGCTATGTGGACTACGTCGGTTCCTGGGGCCCGATGATCCTCGGCCACAGCCATCCGGACGTGCTGGACGCGGTGCGCAAACAGCTGGAACACGGTCTGTCCTACGGCGCCCCGACCGCCATGGAAACCGAAATGGCCGACCTGGTCTGCTCCATCGTGCCGTCCATGGAAATGGTGCGCATGGTCAGCTCCGGCACCGAAGCGACCATGAGCGCGATCCGCCTGGCCCGTGGTTTCACCGGCCGCGACAGCATCATCAAGTTCGAAGGCTGCTACCACGGCCACTCCGACAGCCTGCTGGTCAAGGCCGGCTCCGGCGCGCTGACCCAGGGCGTGCCTAGCTCGGCCGGCGTACCGGCGGCCTTCGCCAAACACACCCTGACCCTGCCGTTCAACGACATCGACGCGGTCGAGAAGATGCTCGCCGAAGTCGGCCAGGAAGTAGCCTGCATCATCGTCGAGCCCGTGGCCGGCAACATGAACTGCGTGCCACCGGCGCCGGGTTTCCTCGAAGGCCTGCGCAGCCTGTGCGACAAGCACGGCGTGGTGCTGATCTTCGATGAAGTGATGACCGGCTTCCGCGTCGCCCTCGGCGGCGCCCAGGCGCACTACGGCGTTACCCCGGACCTGTCCACCTTTGGCAAGATCATCGGCGGCGGCATGCCGGTGGGCTGCTTCGGCGGCAAGCGCAAGATCATGGAACACATCGCGCCGCTGGGCCCGGTCTACCAGGCCGGCACCCTGTCGGGCAACCCGCTGGCCATGGCCGCCGGCCTGACCACCCTGCGCCTGATCAGCCGCCCGGGCTTCCATGCCGAGCTGAGCGACTACACCAGCCGCCTGCTCGACGGCCTGCAGCAACGCGCTGACGCCGCCGGTATCCCGTTCGTGACCACTCAGGCGGGTGGCATGTTCGGCCTGTACTTCAGCGGCGCCGACGACATCGTCACCTTCGACGACGTGATGGCCAGTGATGCCAACCTGTTCAAACGCTTCTTCCACCTGATGCTCGAAGGCGGTGTCTACCTGGCCCCGAGCGCCTTCGAAGCCGGCTTCACCTCGATCGCCCACGGCGACGCCGAGCTGAAACTGACCCTGGACGCGGCCGAACGCGCTTTCGCCGCCCTGAAGTAACCCTCCCCGTAAAACCGGCTCCAGCACTTCCTGGCGTCGGTTTTACGCGGCATTCGCGCCCCAACTCCCGAAACAGCCCCGAAAGCGGCGGATATCGCGCCCGCGCAGCAGAAAAACGAGTAAAGACTTTGTAAGGTTGGCCCTGCTTATTTCATAATGCGCGCTTATTGGATCCCTCGATGGGTCCGCGCGCCCTTCAGAGG
>LNAP01002441.1_pt1 | contig 18590 bp, 14 predicted proteins | sample 602601 | NCBI WGS metagenome assembly LNAP01 (sample SAMN02440304, study PRJNA202911) | soil metagenome | biome: Subtropical and temperate rainforests or woodlands; isolation source: soil samples (1 kg each in a 20% v/v slurry with milli Q water) were... ...
CGTGGCCGGGCCGTTCCGGCACCACCGGCGGCCGCTATCTCGAGGACCAGGGCGGCTGCGACGACGCCAATTATCTCAATGCCGGCCGCGCCACCGCGCAGTCGATCGCGCTGGCGATGGATTACCTGCGCAGCCAGGATTTCGTCCGGCAGGGCGGCACGCTGATCATCGGCCATTCCGCGGGCGGTCTGGGCGCGCTGGCGCTGGCCGGCCAGAACCTGCTCGGCGTCGCCGCCATCGTCGCCTTTGCGCCGGGCCGCGGCGGCCATGCCCATGACCTCCCCAACCAGATCTGCGCACCGCAGGCGCTGGTCGCGGCGGTGGGCGACTTCGGCCGGCAGGCCCATGTGCCGGTGGTCTGGCTGGTGACGCGCAACGACAGCTATTTCGCGCCGGAATTTTCCCGGCAGATGGCGGAGGCGTTTCGCAGCGCCGGCGGCAAGGTGGACTTTCGCGTGCTGCCGGAGTTTCGCGGCGAGGGGCACTTCCTGGCGGAGAGCGACGGCGGCGACGAGATCTACGGCGCCACGCTGGACAGCGCGCTGAAGCCGCTCACCGCACGGCCGGCGCGCAAGCGGTGACCCGCACGGTCACGCCGTGGCCCGATGACGACGTCATCCTCTATGACGGCGTCTGCATCTTCTGCTCGCACTGGATTCGCTTCGTCGCCGCGCGCGACACCGCGCGCCGGTTTCGCTTCACCGCGATCCAGTCCGGCTACGGCACGCGGCTGGCGCAGCATCTCGGCATCGATCCCGCCGATCCCGACAGCAATGCGGTGATCCACGGCGGCACCGCGCACTTCAAATCCGATGCCGCACTGACCGTGCTGTCGCTGCTGCCAGGTTTGGGATGGGTGCGTGTCCTGCGCGTCGTGCCGCAAGGTCTGCGCGATGCCATCTACAATCTCGTCGCCAGAAATCGCTACCAGATCTTTGGCAGGAGCGAAGTGTGCTTGGTGCCGGATGAAGAGATGCGGAAGAGGGTGATGGAGTGAGCTATGCCTACGAAATATATGGTCTAAGCTTTGCAACGCTACTGATGAAGGCCTCGAAACTGATTAGTTTTCCGCGAACCACCTCCGGATATGCCTTATGAAGTTCCTTAGGGACAACCAGCCTCACTCCGGCGTCTTCCATTTCGTCGAACTGGGATTCTGTCACGCCAGCTTGCAAGGTCAACAAATGCCGCTCGGTCAACCTCTTGGCTTCTTTCGTAACCTGGCGCCAGCGATCTTTGCACGTAGTCTTGGCTGCAAGCATCCGAAGTCCGGCTTTAGGAAAATTTGGATCAAGGTAGGCAGCCTTTGATGGAAAAATGAAGTCTGGATTTCCATCAGTTTTTGGGTTGTGTGAAAAGTTGTAGTCTCTCTTCAAGCCGTGCTCTTCAAATATCTGGCGAGCGTGCAACTCCAGCGAAGTTCCAGCTCGGGACTTTCTGCTTTGAAGAATGCTCTGAGCTAGTGTCGTGAAGGAAACGATGGATTGAAAGCCAGTGCCTACTTGGGGGAGGAACGTCGCCTCCTCTACGCTCTGGAACATCTCGTACTCGCATTCGCGTCGCTGCATCAAAAGCGTATCCGGTGTCCCCTTTGCCGGTCGTCGTGTGACTACTTTCTCGAAGATTTCTTGGCCCGTAGGAAATTTCGTAAGCCATGCTGCCGGCATATCGCCAATATCGAGCCAGCATCTTGAGTGCTTACTTGATTTACCAAGATGTGCGTGGGGACCAATCCCATCGTTCTCCCAAATCGCAAACTCCCGAGGTTCAACAGGACCGATTAGGGATTCCAACTCGTCTTCCTCGGACGGATTTTTGCAAACCCATGCATGCCCCTCAAGAACGTGGCATTCCGCATCAAGACGGAATGCAAAGACAGCCAAAGCTCCGGTGTTCTCCGGATCGAGAAAAGCCGATTTTCCTCCTCCTAGATTAGTAAAGCGGCCTTCGCTTTTGCTCTTGTACCAAACGGCCCGAGCCCTGCTCCGGTCGCCGTGGGAATCTACAAAAAGATCAAAATAATCCTCAGTTACAGACGGCTGGGCAGCCGCCAATCGAGGAAATAGCTTAAAGAGCGCCGCCTTTATAATAAGCGGTCCATACTGGTGATTGCCTGTAAGACCAGTATCATTTGAGGATAGTCGCTTTCCTATCCAATAAGTTGCCTTCTTCTTATTTTCGTCGATCCAATCTTGAAGATCCGTCAACGACATTGGCGCCCCTGAGCACTAAATGTTTTCTTCTTGAACTAAGCCATTTAACTATAGATTTTATCACATTGCCAATGGGCAACCTCATTCGTCCCTTAATTCCGCACTCCCACACGATGCAGTATCGCCATCCCGCATGAGTGAGTGCTGCCAGCGCGGTCGCGTCGACGTCTCGATTGCGTTCGATCTTCTTTCGCCAGAATTCCGGCCGCGTTGTCGGCCATTTGAATAGATGGCAGTCATGACCATGCCAGAAACAGCCATGAACAAAGATAACAGCTCTATACTTCGGAAAGACAAGGTCCGGCTTGCCAGGCAGTCGCTTGTCATGAAGTCGATAGCGAAAGCCGGTCATATGCAGTCCGCGTCGGATCAGCATTTCCGGCTGCGTATTCTTGCCCCGGATTCCCGCCATCATCCGGCTTCGAACTTCGGGCGAGACGACGTCAGCCATTAACGAGGGCCATATCCGCCATGCTATCAAACGGAAGTCGAGGTTGCTTTTCTGATTTTGCTCTCACCTCTGTGGAGACAGCTTTCAAAATGTGCGGCTCCATCAATTTTGCCACAGCCTTCACGACGGGCACGACAACCGCGTTGCCAAACTGACGATAAGCTTGGGTGTCTGAAACAGGAATAGCAAATTCCAGTCCGTCAGCTCGTTCAAAACCCATTAGCCGGGCGCACTCGCGTGGCGTCAGGCGACGTGGTCGCTTGCGAGGCTGTGCGATCAGGACTTCCGAGCCATCCTTGAAATAACGCGCCGAAAGTGTTCGGGCGACGTCGTCGGGCCCAAAAAGGCTAAAGCCAAATCCATTGCCTGCGGCCGCGTGTTTTTCCTTGTAGCCCTGCAGATAATTCCAGAGATGCGCGGTCAAAGTGTATTTTGGGTCTACCTCGTCATGAGGATCCAGAATTGATCCCAAGGTTGGACCGGTTTCCGGGACAACCAGTTTGTCAAAATCAAACTGGCTCTCTTTCTTGAATCCTACAATAAAGATGCGCTCGCGCTTCTGCGGTACCCATGGCGCGGAGTTGATAACACGGTGGTGAACTTCGTAGCCGAGTTCGTTGCGCAACACGTTTATGATCGTTGCGAACGTGCGACCCTTGTCGTGGCGCTGAAGATTTTTGACATTTTCGAGCAGAAATGCCGATGGCCTGTGATGTGCAATGATCTGCGCCAGATCAAAAAACAAGGTCCCCTGGGTATCGCAGAGAAATCCGTGAGGCCTTCCAAGCGCATTCTTCTTCGACACGCCTGCGATCGAGAATGGCTGACAGGGAAAGCCGGCCAGAAGAACGTCGTGCTTGGGGATCAGGGATGGTTCGCGGGAATATTCACGAATATCGCCTGAGATCGGATGTTCGTTTCCGAAATTCTCGCGGTAGGTCTTCTGGGAGTATTTGTCCCATTCCGACGTGAAAACGCACTGCCCGCCAACGGCGTCAAACCCAACCCTGAGCCCGCCAATCCCTGCGAACAGATCGATAAATTTGAAGGCGGGTGCATCAACCTTGGCAGTGCGGGATTTGGCCAGATGCTCCTGAAGCCATTTGACGGCAATCGGCGAAGGGCGCGATTGGCCATTTTCATAGCGGATGACGGTGCGTTCTGTAACTCCCAGCAAATCGGCGGTCTGCGCTCGGGACAGTCCGGTCTTCAGTCGCAGGTTTTCAAACTCGACTGAATGGTGAGAACGCGTCATGACGCTACTTCCGCTGGGACAAGATCGGACAATCTGTCACTGATTTGTCCCAGAAATCCTAGTTGTTCACTGTATGTTCTGTCAACATGCGATGTTAGAATTTCTTTATCGCCTCCCCCGCCGCCCGCTCCCCGCTGTCCCTTGCGCCATGCGCCGTCGAGAAAAAGTTCGGCGAGGTCGCCTCGCCGGCGAAGAACAGCCGGCCGTCGACCGGGGCGGCCAGCACCGCGCGGGCGCCGGCGTGGCCGGGGCTTGCGGCGGAATAGGCGCCTTGCGCGAAGGGATCGTGGGCCCAGCGCGATTCCACGAGCGGCGTCAGCCGCCTGCGGACATCCGAGCCGAGCAGGGCGACGACCTCGTCGATGGCCTGCGCCGACAGTGCGCCGGGGCCGGCGTCTTCCAGCTCGCGGGCGAATGGTCCGCCGTAGAAGCCTTCGATGGTGGGCGTGCCGAACGGCCGGATCTGGAAGCTGCCGACGCTGCTGCGCGTGGTGGCGCCGCGCAGGCCGGAATCGCTTGGCATATTGTTGGCGCCGGCGAGTGCGAGCAGCACCTTGTTGTTGGTGCCGAGCGGCAGCCCGCGCGCGGCATCGACCTTTGCGCGAAGCGGCGGATCAAAGCGAATCGATTCGTTGGCGATCAGGTTGCTCGGCACCGTGATGATGACTTGCGCGGCGCTCAGCCTGCCGTGCGACGTCTCGATCCTGATGCGCTTGGCGGCGTGGTCGATCAGCGTCACCTGCGTGTTCAACGCCACCGGGCAAGGTGCGCCATAGGCGGATATCAGCGCGCCATAGCCCGCCGGCAGCCGCCAGTTCACCTCGGTGTCCTCATAGGCATCCATGTCGTGCAGCGAGACATGGTCGAGGGTGACGCCGTTGATATAGGTGCTGATGGCATCGATCATCGGGTTCCAGCGATTGCCCGGCTCGAGGCAGGTGCTGGCCGGCGCGTCGTCGTCGTTCTCGGCCGCCGCTTCGGCGCGGTCGTAGAACGCATCGATGGCCTGAAAGAAATCGATCCGGTCGGCCTTCGGAAAGGTCGTCTCATAGCTGCCTTCGCGCCATGGCGCGCGGGCCTTGTCGATGGCGAAGTTCAGTTGCTTCGCGATGGCGACGAAGGAATTCCTGTCGGCGGAATGCAGCCAGCCGCAGCCCAGGTCGAATGCAACACCGGGCGCGGCCATCACCGTATGCGCACGGCCGCCGAGCCGGTCGCGGGCTTCCAGCACGATCACTGACAGGCCGGAATTCTCCAGCGCGCGGGCAGCGCCGAGGCCGGCAGCGCCGGCGCCGATGATGGCGACGTCGATCTCGGAAGGAAGGCTTGCGGTCATCGGTTTCCGGCTTCGCGGCAGGTCCATCGACGGCACCGCGCGGCCGGCCACGCCGCCCGCGCGATTGTCGTGACACCGGGATAGCCGGTTGTCGGGATTATTCAAGCCGCCGGTGGGGGCCGCCCGGTCAGGCGGCGTTCTTCTGTTTCAACCCGTCTTCGTAGGACAGTGCGCTGTAGTCCGACGGCGACGCATATCTCAGGCCGACATCGGCCAGCGCATCCAGCTTGGCGGAGGTGTCGAATTTCTTCAGCTTCGTCTTGTCGACATAGAAGGTGTCGATCAGCTCGTTATAGACCGAGGTGCCGTCGATCGAGATGGCGAGGATTTCGACGTCGCCGAACTTGATGGCGAAGCGGTTGCCCTGCGGCAGATCGGCGATGTAGATGAAATACTTGCCGTTGCCGTCGAAGGCGGCGCCGAAGGTTTCCACCAGCTTCGGCAGGGTGGCAAATTCCTTGATCGTCCCGGCGAGGAAGCCGATCGCCGGCCTGCCGCTTTCCGACACCGCGAACACTTCGCTGATGACGGTTTCCGGCGCGTCATAGGAGATGTCGCCGCGATAGCCGAAGCGGCCGTCGACATGGGTGTTGGCGCTGAGCACCGGCTTCAGCAGCCGGCCTTCGGTGTCGAGCCGGGCGAACGGCGTGTCTGCAATGGCGACCATAATGGGAGTCCTTGATGGAGATTGTCGCGAACAGGCCTGACACGGCCGTGCTTTGCGCGGGGCAAGTCCACCATCGCAAGTTGCGTGCCAGCAAAATTGTCGTGTTCCGGACAATGAAAGCAGATGGCCCGCGCCCCGGAATGACACTGCAAACAAAAATGCCCGGCGCGAGCCGGGCATTCTGATAGCAAGTCGAAGAAAGGCGTCGTGGCTTACGCCACCACTTCCTTGGTCTTTTCGGCGCGCTTGCGGTCGGCGGCGTCGAGGAACTTCTTGCGCAGGCGGATCGACTTCGGAGTGATCTCCACCAGCTCGTCGCTCTCGATATAGGCCAGCGCCTTTTCCAGTGTCATGCGGATCGGCGGGGTCAGGCGGACCGCCTCGTCCTTCGACGTGGTGCGGATGTTGGACAGCTGCTTGCCCTTGAGAACGTTGAGTTCGAGATCGTTTTCGCGGGTGTGCTCGCCGATGATCATGCCCTTGTAGACCTTCCAGCCGGGCTCGATCATCATCGGGCCGCGGTCTTCCAGCTTGAACATGGCATAGGCCACGGCTTCGCCCGCGTCGTTCGAGATCAGCACGCCGTTGCGGCGGCCGGCGATCTCGCCCTTGTAGGGCAGGTAGTCGTGGAACAGGCGGTTCATGATCGCCGTGCCCTTGGTGTCGGTCATCAGCTCGCCCTGATAGCCGATCAGGCCGCGGGTCGGCGCGTAGAACACCAGACGCAAGCGGTTGCCGCCCGACGGACGCATCTCGATCATCTCGGCCTTGCGTTCGCTCATCTTCTGAACGACCACGCCGGAGAATTCCTCATCGACGTCGATGACGACTTCTTCGATCGGCTCGAGCACATTGCCGTTCTCGTCCTTGGTCAACACGACGCGCGGACGCGACACGCTGAGTTCAAAGCCTTCGCGGCGCATGTTCTCGATCAGGATGGCGAGCTGCAATTCGCCGCGGCCCGACACTTCCATCGCGTCGCGATCGGCGGATTCGACGACCTTGAGCGCGACGTTGCCCTCGGCTTCGCGCAGCAGGCGGTCGCGGATCAGGCGGCTGGTGACCTTGTCGCCTTCGGTGCCGGCGAGCGGCGAGTTGTTGACGATGAAGGACATCGACACGGTCGGCGGATCGATCGCCTGGGCCTGGATCGGAATCTCGACCGAGGGATCGCAGAAGGTGTCGGCGACGGTGCCCTTGGGCAGGCCGGCGATGGCCACGATGTCGCCGGCTTCGGCGATTTCCACCGGCTGGCGCTCGAGGCCGCGGAAGGCCAGGATCTTGGTGATGCGGCCGGTTTCCACGGTCTTGCCGTCACGCGACAGCACCTTGACCGCCTGGTTCGGCTTGACCGAGCCCGACGAGATGCGGCCGGTGATGATGCGGCCGAGATAGGGGTTGGCCTCGAGGATGGTGCCGAGCATGCGGAACGGGCCTTCCTCGACCACGGGCGGCGGCACATGCTTGATGACCAGGTCGAACAGCGGCTTCATGCCGACGTCATGCGACGCGTCCGGGCTGTCAGCCATCCAACCGTTGCGGCCGGACCCGTACAGGATCGGGAAGTCGAGCTGATCGTCGGTGGCGTCCAATGCGGCGAACAGGTCGAACACCTCGTTGACGACTTCGGTGATGCGGGCGTCCTGGCGGTCGACCTTGTTGATGGCCACGATCGGGCGCAGGCCGAGCTTCAATGCCTTGCCGACCACGAACTTGGTCTGCGGCATCGGGCCTTCGGCGGCGTCGACCAGCACGATCACGCCGTCGACCATCGACAGGATGCGTTCGACTTCGCCGCCGAAGTCGGCATGGCCAGGGGTGTCGACGATGTTGATCTGGGTGTCTTCCCAATGCACCGAAGTGCACTTGGCGAGAATGGTGATGCCGCGCTCTTTTTCGATATCGTTCGAATCCATGGCGCGCTCGACCTGCCGCTGGTTGTCGCGGTAGGTGCCGGACTGCTGCAGCAGCTTGTCGACGAGGGTGGTCTTGCCGTGGTCGACGTGGGCGATGATAGCAATATTGCGAAGGTTCATAGGTCTTCTTCTGGGTTCTACGGTCTGGGTGCCCGGAGCGGGTTCAACTAAGACATGTCCAACAAAGCCATCAGGCCTTGCGCTCAATCGCGCCGTCGGTTCTGCCTCGTCTGAAAACGCGCTGGGGCAATCCCTCCAAAAGCAAACCCGGCCAAAGGGGGGCCGGGTACTCGGACGCGTTGCGTCGCAATATAGTGGGAAATCGTCGAAAAACAACGATAAACGTCGAATCCCGACGCGAAAATCTGAGTCGTTTTAGGGGCCTTTTGGCGATTCCGGCCCGGTTTCGGGCGGAAGCCGGTGATCCTGGCCCCATGCTGTCATCCCGGGCTGAACGCCGGACCGCGAAGCCGGCGGCGCGCAGGCCAGGAATCAGGAGGTGCTGAACATTTCGGGCTTCCGGGTTCGCTCGGGCCGCGCCCTCGCGCGCCCGGAATGACAGGATCGTCATCCCACCTTCGGGTCCAGCGTGGTCGACCACAGCGCGACGTCGGCGCGGTCGCGCAGGGTCACGGTCATCTGGCCGGATTTGCCGTCGATCTGCACATGGCCGAAGAACTGCATGCCGGCCGACGGCGGCAGGTTCTGCCTGTCGGCACCGGGCGCCTTGACGAATTTCACCTCGGGTCCGAACGTGTTGTCCATGTCGCCGGGGCCGAAGCTGCCGGCATGGAACGGCCCTGAGACGAATTCCCAGAACGGCTCGAAATCCTGGAACTGGGCCTTCTCGGGATTGTAGTAGTGCGCGGCGGTGTAGTGCACATCGGCGGTCAGCCACACCGTGTTGAGCACCCCGGCGGACTTGATGAAGCGCAAGAGGTCGGCGATTTCCAGCTCGCGGCCGCGCGCCGGCCCATTGCCCTGGGCGATCGCCTCGGACCCGGTGTGATTGGCCGCGTCGTTCTCGACGATGATGCCGATGGGCATGTCCGAGGCGATCACCTTCCAGGTCGCCTTTGAGTTCAGGAGCGCGCGCTTCAGCCAGGCCAACTGGTCCGGACCGATGAAATACGCATCGGGGCCGTACTTCTCCTGCAGATTGGGACCATTGGGGCCGCGATAGCTGCGTTCGTCGAGCATGAACACGTCGAGATGCGGCCCATAGTTCAAGGTGCGATAGACCCGGCCCGGCTCCACGATGCTTTCGCGGATCGGATACATCTCGTGATAGGCGCGCGCGGCCCGCGCTGCCAGCAGCGTGACGTCGCGCTCCTTGTAGGAAGCCGGCAGCTGCTTTGACAGCGACCAGTTGTTGGTGACTTCGTGGTCGTCCCACTGGCCGAACACCGGCACCTGCGCGTTGAAGGCGCGGACATTGTCGTCGAGCAGGTTGTATTTATGCGCGGCGCGGAATTCGTCGAGGGTCTCGGCGACCTTTGCCTTCTCCGGCACGATGGTGGTGTTCTTCCAGAGCGTGCCGGCGGCAGTCTTCGTCTCCGCGGTGATGACGCCGTCGGCATAGATGGTGTCGCCGGAATGGATCAGGAAATCCGGATTGTGCTTGCGCATGGTGGTGAAGGTGTACATGCCGCCGTCGTCGGCATTGATGCCGAAACCCTGTCCGGCGACGTCGCCGCCCCACACGAAGCTGACATCGCGGCGGTCGGCCGGCGCGGTGCGGAAGCGGCCGACCAGGGGCTCGCTGACGATGTCGAAGTGGGAGAGATCGCGGAACTTGACGCGATAAAAAATGTCCTGGCCGGCGGGCAGGTTCTCCAGCAGCATTTTCGCGGTGAAATCGCTTTCCGGAAGCGCGTTGATGGGCGGCAGCGCGCGGGCATTCCCGAAGGATTCGGTGGTGGAGACCTCGACCATCATCTGCGACGCGCGGTCGGCACGTGACCACACCATGCCGCCATCGATGCCGACGTCGCCGGACTGCACGCCGTGGGAGATCATCGGCCGGTCCGCGGCGCGGCTGAGATAGGGCATCGCCAAGAGGCCGGCGCCCGCGGTCGCGGCGGTGGACAGGAAACGGCGACGGGAAAATGGAGCTGTCATAGCGGTTCCAGATCGGTATCTTTGATGTCGCAATGTATCGGCGCGATTTGACAGGCGGATGTCTGCGGTCAACGCGGCGAAGGGGGAACCGACTGACAAGATTGACACAGATGTGATGTTATAACATAACATGATGGTTCCCCACGGGGATCAAAAGGGAATGCGGTGAGGGACGAATCTGTCGTCCCGATTCCGCGGCTGCCCCCGCAACTGTAAGCGGCGAGCCTTTCGCCATTAGCCACTGGGCATTCATGCCTGGGAAGGCGGTGACAGGCACCGACCCGCGAGCCAGGAGACCTGCCGTCTAGTCGTGGTCACACGCGAGCACATTGGGCGGGGTGTCCTGATGGTAGCCGAACCTTGGCCGAAGGCCTTGGGGAGTCTGCGTTCGCGGTGACGTGCCACGTAACCGCGAGCCCTGACATGACCGACGCCGTCTCCACATCGGACCGCTATCGTCCGTTCCTCTACTCCGCTGCCCTGACCTGCCTGCTCTGGCCTGCCGAGGGCTGGGCGCAAACCGCGGCCCAGCCCAGCCAGGCGCTCGATCCCGTGGTCGTGCAGTCGCCGACACCTGCCGCGAGCAAACGCCGCACAGCCAATAGTGGTAGCGCTTCCCGCGCAACGCGGTCGCGCCAGCAACGCGCTGTTGCCGCGACTGGAGCGCCGGTGGCGTCGCCTGCCGGCTTGGCCGCGCCAACGCTCAACCTTACTGCGACCAACGCGACCGGCAGCCGGCTCAACCTGACGCGGCTGCAGACGCCCGGCAGTGTCGAGGTCATCTCGGCCGAAACCATCGCCGAACGCGGCCAGCAGAATCTGCTCGACGCGGTGACGCAGAATGCCACCGGAATCACCGCCATCGGCGAACCCGGCAACGGCGGTGTCGCCTTCAGCAGCCGCGGCTTCGCCGGCGTCGACTCCGTGAAGACGCTGTACGACGGCACGCGGCTCTATGTCGGTTCAGGCACCGTGACCTTCCCGTTCGATACCTGGTCCGCCGAGCGCATCGAGTTGCTGCGCGGGCCGGCGTCGGTGATGTATGGCGAGGGCGCGATCGGCGGCGCCATCAACGTGATCTCCAAGATGCCGTCGTGGATTCCGCGCAATCAGGCGGAGATTTCGCTCGACACCAACATGACGCGCCGCATTGCGGTGGACTCGGGCGGCCCGATCAACAACGACGTCGCCTATCGCATCACCGCCACCGGCAACATGTCGGACGGCTGGATCGATCGGGACAACACCTCGAATCTCGCGGTGCATGCGGCTGTCCAGATCAAGCAGACCGAAGATATCGTCTGGACGCTTTCCACCGACTATGGCGACCGCAGCCCGTCGCGCTATTTCGGTACGCCGCTGATCGACGGCCAGCTCGACCAGCGCCTGCGCTTCGCGAACTACAATGTCAGCGACAGCACCATCCGCTTCCAGGACAGCTGGAATCAGGTGAAGACCGAATGGCAGGTCACCGACGGCATCTCGATCCGCAACACGCTGTATTACCTGCACAGCAAGCGGCACTGGAAAGAGGTCGAGATCTACGCGCACGATCCGGCGACCGGCCTGATCGATCGCAGCGACTATCTGGAGATCTTTCACGACCAGCAGCAGATTGGCGACCGCATGGACGCCGCCTTCAAAGGTCATGTGCTGGGGATGACCGACGAATTCGTTGCAGGCTTCGACGTCAACCGCATCGACTTCAAGCACACGAACAATTCGCCCTACGGCGGATCGTCGTCAGTCAATCCGTATCATTTCGACCCCGGACTGTTCTCCAGCCCGGACCCGACCACGCCAGGCTTCTCCAGCGTTACCAACCAGTACGCCTTGTTCGCCGAGAACCGGCTGTCGGTGACCGAGCAGTTATCGCTGATATCCGGTATCCGGCAGGACCAGCCAACCGTCGAGCGCACCGATTTCCGCAACCCGGCCAATAGCTACACAAGGGACTATTCGTCGACCAGTTGGCGTGCCGGCGCCGTGTTCACGCCGATCAAGGATCTCGCCTTCTACGGCCAGTATTCCACCGCGGTGGATCCGGTCGGTGGCCTGATCACCGCGAGCAATGCGAATGCGAAGTTCGAATTGTCGACCGGCAAGCAGGCCGAGATCGGCGTCAAGCAATCGTTCTGGGGCGGTCGCGGCGAGTGGACGCTCGCGGGCTACCAGATCGTCAAGAACAACCTGCTGGCGCGCGATCCCAACAATCCGGGACAGGTGGTCCAGGTCGGCCAGCAATCATCTGTTGGCATCGAGGCCACGCTCGGCCTCGTGCTGGACCACGGCTGGCGGATCGATGCCAACACTGCGTTCCTGAAGGCGAAGTATGACAACTTCGTGCAATCGGTGGGTGGCGTCGCGGTGAACTATGCCGGCAACGTGCCCGTCAACGTCCCGCAGAACATTTCCAACATCTGGGCGACCTGGGCCTTTGCGCCGAACTGGTCGGCCAACGCAGGTGTGCAGCTCGTAGGCAAGACGTTCGCCGACAGCGCCAACACCCTGGAAATGCCGTCCTACACGCTGGTCAATGCCGGCTTGCAGTGGAAGCCCGACGTCAACACCACGGTGTCGCTGCGGGTCTACAATCTGTTCGACAAGATCTACGCAACGTCGAGCTACAGCGACAACCAGTGGCTGCTCGGCATGCCGCGCACGGCTCAGCTCGCTGTCAACGTGAAGTTCTGAACGTGCGGCGTGCGCTAGTTCGCAAGGCAAGGCGGTGGCTGTATATCGGCCACCGCTGGATCGGCATCGTCACCTGCCTGCTGTTCGCCATGTGGTTCGTCTCCGGCCTGGTGATGATGTACGTGGCATTTCCCGGCCTCTCGGAGCGGGAGAGGCTGGCGGCGTTGCCTCAGCTTGCGTGGGAAAAGGTGAAGCTGTCGCCGAACCGCGCCATGGCGCTGGCCGGCGCCACGCGGTTTCCGCGCGCATTGCATCTCGACATGCTCGATGGGGTACCGGTCTATCGGTTGCTCGATTGGGATGGCAGACGGCAAACGGTCTCGGCGGTGGATGGCCGGATCATCAATGGCATCGCGCCGGAACAGGCGCTGGCGGTTGCGCGCGGACATCCCGCGGCGACGGATGCGCAGCTGATCGGCACGGTCGACCGCGACCAGTGGAGTGTTGTGGCCCGCTATGATCCGCTGCGACCGTTCTATCTTGTTGCGCTTGGCGATGCCGCCGGTACACAGTTGTACGTGTCGCAGAGGTCAGGCGAGATCGGGCTCGATACCAATCGCAGCGAGCGGGTGTGGAACTGGCTCGGCGCGATCCCGCACTGGATCTATCCGACCGTGCTGCGCCAGGACGGTGCGCTGTGGCGCAGCGTGGTGCTGTGGATCTCGGGCATCTGCATGGTCGTCGCGGTGAGCGGCATCTGGATCGGAATTTTGCGAGTGCGGCTGCGCCGGCGCTACAATGGCGGTGCGATCAGCCCCTATGACGGCTGGATGAAGTGGCACCACGTCACCGGTCTGTTCTCCGGCGTGTTCGTGCTGACGTGGATCTTTTCCGGCTGGATGTCGCTCGATCCCGGCCGGCTGTTCGATACCGGCAACGTGTCGCCTGACATGCTGCAGCGCTATGCCGGACACGATGCGGCGAGTTTTGCCGCAACGGTGCCGGCAGTGCCGCCAGCCGCCGCGGTGGAAGCGCGCTTCGTCTGGCTCGGTGGCGCGCCGCTGCTGCTGCTGGCGGATCGCACGGGCATGCAGACCGCGGTCGACATCCCGACCGGTGCGGTTGCGCCGCTATCCGACGCAACGATCTTCAACGCGGCGCGCGCCCTGATCCCGCAGGCGGCGATGCCGCTGCAGCTGCGGCTCGATCGCTACGACAGCTATTGGTATGCGCATCATCAGCAGCAGGCGCTTCCCGTGTTGCGCGCCGGCTTCGACGACGATGCGCGGAGCTGGTTTCACATCGACCGGAATTCCGGCGCCATCCTCAACCGCATCGACCGCCGCCACCGCGGCTATCGCTGGATTTTCAACGCGCTGCACAGTTTCGACTTTCCGTTGCTGCTGGCCTATCGCCCGGCCTGGGACGCGGTGGTGTGGTCGCTGTCGCTGCTCGGGCTGATCGTTTCGGTGAGCGGCGTGGTGATCGGCTGGCGGTATTTGAGAAAGTGATTGTCATTCCGGTGCAACAGACGGCGGAGCCGGCCGATGCAGGCCCGGAATCCAGAGATGGTGATCTTCATGTCGAGGTTCCCCGCCACTCCAATCGGGCTCTGAGGTTCGCTCGCGGCTGACGCCGCTCGCGTCCCGGAACGACGATCAAGCCACCTGCGGGCGGGGGGAGCGAACCGGCGGGTTGTGCGGGCGGTCGGCCAGCAGTGCCTTGCGATCGGCGACGGCGTTGTGGAATTGCTCGAGCGCGATGTTGAAGGCGGTCAGCGAGCCCTCCTCGATGGCGCCGTTCTCGAAACAGTTCAGCGTGTCGCGCAGGATGGCGTCGGCCTCGGCCTGCATCCCGTCGAGTTCTTCCAGCGATTCGCTGTGCCGGGCAATCGCCAGCATGTCGAGCAGCCGCTCGCGCAGGGTGCTGTTGTTGTTGCGCTCGTCGCGCTTCATGTAGCTGGCGAACCAGGCGCCTGCGGAGCCCATCGCCGACAGGCCCATCAGGCTCCACCAGATATAGTCGCTGTAGCGATCGAGAAATGTCTTTTCCTCACCGTCGACATAGGCGGCGGCGCCCGGATGCACCGGGATCACCGCGTCCTTGTCGGTATCGGGAGTCTCGATCTTGGCGGCGAGCGGGAAGTCGGTGATCAATTGCTGGCGGATCGCGAACAGTTGTCGCGTGAATGCGGCAATCGTCGCGTCGGCCAGTCCCTGACGGGCCACGATATGGTGCGAAAAGCTGATGGTCTTGATATCGTCGTCGGGCCGCGCCGGCGAGCCGCCGAACACGCCGGCGGGAATTTCCGACGCCTCATACATCGGAAAGTTCTGCGCGATCGCCGCGGCTGAATCGATGGCGAGAAAGGTCGGCACGCCATCGCGCGACGACGATGTGATGGCGTCGTTGGTGATCTTGCTGTTGACCGGGCCCGCCGCCAGGAACGCATCGACCTTCTGATCCTTGACCGCCTCCGCCACTTCGGTGGTGGAGAACTGCACTGTGGTGACCTTGGCGGGATCCACGCCGTACTGCCGCAGAATGATGTTGAGCAGATTGATATTGGCCTGGGTGCGGCCGATTACGCCGATCCGCCGCCCGGAGAGTTGGGCAATCTTGGTGATCTTGGGCGGGGCTTTCTTGCCTTTTGCCGCCGGCGGCACCCAGAGCACCGCGACGTTCTTGCGCAAGGTGGCAACGGCGCGGGCATTCTTGGGCACATCGAGGTCGCCGCGGATGATGGCGAGATCGACCTTGCCGTCGGCCAGCGCCTTGGCGCTGGCGGTCGCGCCATCGGTCAGGACCGGGCGCAATCGAACGGTACTGTGGTCGCGCGAGAACGCCTGCACCAGTGCCTGCACCACCTTGACGTCATCGCTGTTGGGCGGGCCGACGGCGATCCGCAGCGGCACCGGCTTCATCGCAAAATAATAGGCGCTTGAGATGGCGCCCACCAGCGCCAGCGTTCCGGCCAGCACGATCAGCGTCATCTTGCGCTTGACCGAACGCGGCGACGGCGGACCGGGCGGTGCGATCACCTCGGGACCGTCCGTGATCGATCTTGAAAACAATCGTTTCAGGCTGAAATTCATTTGGCCCATACGGTCTGATCGCCGGGGGTAACGGATTGAGTATAGCAAATCGTGCGGACGTCGCGGAGTTCCATCGGCATGATGGTTAGCGACGGGCTTGGTTACCTTTCCATCCTGCACGGCTTTGCTGCCTTATTGTGGCAGGGATCCTTCCGCTGTCACGGGGTGTTAGTGTCAACAGTGGGTGAAGCAGGAGGTCGCGATGGTGGAACGTCTGTCGGCGGAGGCGCGCAAGGCGGCGCTGGCCGGATTGCCGGGCTGGAGCGAGGTGGCTGGCCGCGATGCCATCGCCCGGACCTTCACTTTCAAGGATTTCAACGAGGCCTTCGGCTTCATGGCGCGTGCTGCATTGGTTGCCGAGAAAGCCGACCATCATCCCGAATGGCGCAATGTTTACAAGGTGGTGGAGGTGGTGCTGTCGACCCACGACGCCGGCGGCGTGACCGAGCGCGACGTTGCCCTGGCCACCGCCATGAATGCCATCGCCGGGCAGGCTGGCGTCGCCTGACCGTCCCTCAATCTTGCGACGCACGGCCGACATCACCACTTTCGTCACAGCGGCCGACTGGGGCCGAGGGGTATTGTCGATGGAATCCGAGCATAGCATGGGCTTCGAGCCGGCCGACCGGCTGGCGCAGGACCACGAAAGCGTTCGCAAGCGATTCTGGAGCAAGCTGAAGCGGCTGGCCGTCAGACTGCCGTTCGCCGAGGACCTGCTTGCCGCGTATTACTGCGCATTCGACCGCCAGACACCGCGCCATGTCCAGGCGGCGCTGCTCGGCGCCATCGCCTATTTCGTGCTGCCGTTCGACTTTGTTCCGGACATGCTGCCGATCCTTGGCTTCACCGACGACGCCGCGATCCTCGCCACCGCGCTGCGCATGGTGGCCAGCCACATCACTCCCGAACATCGCGAGGCAGCGCGGGCGGCGATGGCGCGCGGACTCGACAAGGGCGACGCCGCGGCCTGATTTGTCGCAGCCCGCGCCGGAACTTCGCGACCCCTGATCCATTGGTGCATGAGCCGTTTGAGCGATCTCACTCCGGCAATCATCACATCATGGAGAATTCGATGATCCTTCCCACGGATACCATCGTCGCCGTCGCCGATGGCGAAAAGCTGAATCTGTTCCGCAATACCGGCACTGAAAGCGAGATGAGCCTTGTCGCGGCCAAGGATCAGGACGTCGAAACCGTCAGCGGCGCCGGCGGGTCGACCAGCTCCTCTGCCAATCCGGATGACAGCAGTGTCGAAGAAGCCGGGTTCGCCACCGGGATCGTGGACATGCTCAACAAGCGCGTGCTTGCCGGCAAGTTCAGCAAGATCGTCATCATCGCCGCACCGAAAACACTCGGCGAGATGCGCAAGCACTATCACAAGAAGCTGGAAGAGGCCCTTGTGGGCGAGATCGCCAAGGACCTTACGGGGCATTCGATCGCGGATATCGAGAAGTCGATCCACGCCGCGTAAGCAAACTCTGTCACCGTCATCCTGAGGTGCTCGCCCTCAGGCGGAGCGCTTGCTCCGCCGCCAAGGGCGAGCCTCGAAGGATGCGGCGGCGAGCTCGGGCGTTTGCGACACATCCTTCGAGGCCGTCGCTACGCGACGGCGCCTCAGGATGACGTAAGTGTGGGGATGGTCGCAGAACAGAAGCTTACGGCTTCAAAATCACCTTGCCCATGGCCTGGCGTCCGGCCAGCACCTTGAGCGCGTCGGCGGTCTGCGCCAGCGGAAAGGTGCGGTCGACGTGCGATGAGATCTTGCCCTCGGCCGCCCATTTCGCCAGCTTTTCGAGGTTGCCGCGGTTCTTTGCCGGGTTCTTCTTCACCCACGCGCCCCAGAATACGCCGCGGATGTCGCAGCCCTTCAGCAGCGCGAGGTTGAGCGGCATTTTCGGAATGTCGCCGGCGGCGAAACCGATCACCAGGAAGCGGCCTTCCCAGGCGATGGCGCGCAAGGCGGCTTCAGCATAGGCACCGCCGACCGGATCGAAGATGATGTCCGCGCCGTTGCCGCCGGTGAGCCGCTTCAGGCCTTCCTTGAGATCCTCGGTCGCGTAGTTGAGGCCAAGTTCGGCGCCGTGCTGTTTGGCGAAATCGAGTTTCGCCTCCGACGAAGCACAGGCGATCACCTTGAGGCCCATCAACTTGCCGAGTTCGCAGGCCGCAAGTCCGGTACCGCCGGCGGCGCCGAGTACTGCCAGCGTCTCGCCGGGCTTCGGGCTGGCGCGGTCTTCCAGCGCATGCAGCGCGGTGCCGTAGGTGATGATGACGCCCGCGGCGCGGTCGAAGTCGAGGTTGTCGGGAATCTTCACCACCGACGCTGCGGGCACGGCGACCTTCTCGCGGGCACCGTTATAGCCCACCGAGGCCATTACGCGGTCGCCGACCTTGAGGCCGCTGACGCCGTCACCAAGGCTCTCGATGACGCCCGCGACTTCGGCCGCCGGCGAGAACGGGAATGGCGGCTTGATCTGGTACTTGCCCTGAATCATCAGGATGTCGAAGAAATTCAGCGCCGCGGATTTGACCGCGATCACCACCTGGCCGGATTCGGCGACGGGATCGGCGATATCGGCCAGCACGAGATCGTCGGGACCGCAGAATTGCGAGCAGAGAATGGCCTTCATCGACATCTGACCTTCTGATTGAGACAGTTGGTGCTTCTTGCCGGATTTGTTGGAAGCCTACAATCTGATTCGCATCCGTGCCTGCCCGGGGGCTGCCTTTCCAAACCGGGGTTTCCCGGTTAAGTCAGGCGACGTGAGGGCGTGGATGCGGGCCATCTTCCAGTCACAATAATGAGGGATCGAGACTTGATGTTGGTGCGGCGAATCCTGACTGTTGTGGCGATGAGCGCGTTGATGGGCAGCGTGTCCAGTGGCGCGCATGCGCAGAGCGC
>LNAP01004339.1_pt1 | contig 18589 bp, 14 predicted proteins | sample 602601 | NCBI WGS metagenome assembly LNAP01 (sample SAMN02440304, study PRJNA202911) | soil metagenome | biome: Subtropical and temperate rainforests or woodlands; isolation source: soil samples (1 kg each in a 20% v/v slurry with milli Q water) were... ...
TGTCGAATTCGCCCTGCTGCCGATGCTGCTCAAGCGCCTGCGTGCCGAATCCCCGGGGATCGTGCTGGTGGTGCGTCGGGCCAACTACATCCTGATGCCGAGCCTGCTGGCTTCGGGCGAGATTTCCATCGGCGTCAGCTACACCGCCGACCTGCCGGCCAACGCCAAGCGCAAAGTACTGCGCCGCAGCATGCCGAAGCTGTTGCGGGCCGACACAGTGCCAGGGCCGTTGAGCCTGGATGATTTCTGCGCGCGGCCTCATGCGCTGGTGTCGTTCGCCGGTGACCTGAGCGGCTTTATAGATGAAGAGCTGGAGAAACTCGGGCGCAAGCGTCATGTGGTGCTTGCCGTTCCGCAGTTCAACGGACTCAGCACTCTCATCAGCGGCACCGATATTGTCGCGACCGTGCCGGATTATACGGCTGAAGCATTAACGGCGGCCGGCGGTGTGCGGGCTGAAGACCCGCCGTTGCCGGTGCGCAGTTTTGAATTGCACATGGCCTGGCGTGGGTCGCAGGATAATGATCCGGGTGAGCGTTGGTTACGCTCGCGAATTCAGATGTTTTTTGGTGATCCGGATAGTCTGGCCTGATCCTGATTGTTATGAGGGCTGATGGCCTCTTCGCGGGCAAGCCCGCTCCCACAGGGATTTGTGAACACCATAGATTCAATGTGGGAGCGGGCTTGCCCGCGATGGCCGCGACTCGGTTCTACGTCCAACTTTTGCACTCCCCGCAACACAGAATTGTCATCATCCCAATTGATAGCCGCCTAACGAAAGGTGCACGCTAGAGAGCTTGCCTGGCGCTTATATCATTCCGAATGATAGTTATCTTTGCCTCATTCGATTCGTGCGATACAGCCTCCCCGAGCATCATCCGCCCATTCTCAATACATTGGCGGATGCATCCATGGAACAATCACTCAAACATTTACGCTTCCCGTTGGCCCTGTTGGCCGTCTTGCGGCAAGACTCCGGACACGGCCGCCACTATGCCCGCAGCCAAGGTCAGCGTGGCCAAGGTGCTGGAACAACCGGTGAACGAGTGGGACGAATTCACCGGGCGCCTCGAAGCCCCGGAAACCGTGGAGATTCGTCCACGGGTCTCCGGCCAGATCGATGAAGTGGCCTTCACTGAAGGTGCTTTGGTCAAGAAAGGCGACCTGCTGTTCCAGATCGACCCGCGTCCATTCCAGGCCGAGGTCCGCCGCCTCGAAGCCCTGGTTGCCCAATCCCGCGCCACCGCCACCCGCAGCGAAAACGAATCCCAGCGTGGCGAACGTCTGCGCACCAGCAACGCGATCTCCGCCGAGCTGGCCGATTCGCGCACCAGCGCTGCTCAAGAAGCCCGCGCCGCCGTCGGTGCCCTCCAGGCGCAACTGGACCTGGCCAAACTGAACCTGAGCTTCACCCGTGTCACCGCGCCGATCAGCGGCCGCGTCAGCCGCGCAGAAATCACTGCCGGCAACCTGGTGACCGCCGATACCACCGCGCTGACCAGCGTGGTGTCCACCGACAAGGTCTACGCCTACTTCGACGCCGACGAGCGTGTGTTCCTCAAATACACCCAGCTCGCTCGCCAGGGCAAACGCGGTGCTACCACGCCGGTGTACCTCGGCCTATCCAACGAAGACGGCAATCCCCACCAGGGCGTGATGAACTTCGTCGATAACCAGGTCAACCCGAAAACCGGCACCATCCGCGGTCGTGCCGTGTTCGACAACAGCGACGGCGCCTACACCCCAGGCCTGTATGCCCGCCTGAAACTGGTCGGCAGCGGCACCTATTCCGCCGTGCTGATCAACGACGAAGCGGTCGGTACCGATCTGGGTAAAAAATTCGTGCTGGTGATGGATGCCGACAACAAGACGGCGTATCGCTCGGTCGAGCTGGGTCCGAAGATCGAAGGTTTGCGCATCGTGCGCAGCGGCCTGAACAAGGACGACACGATCATCGTCAAGGGTCTGCAACGGGTTCGCCCTGGTTCGCCGGTCACGCCAGAAGTGATCCCGATGGCCAGTGAACAAACCCTCGCGGCACTTGCACAACAACGACAAGCGCTGGAAGCCAGCAACCTGCCCCAAGTCGCACCTGCCAAGGTCGCGCCGGGTTCGGTTGTGAAATTGGCTGCCGCGACTCCACGCGGTTAAGGGACGACAACTCCGATGAATTTTTCCCAATTCTTCATTTCACGGCCGATCTTTGCCGCGGTACTTTCGCTGCTGATCCTGATCGCCGGTGCCATCTCGCTGTTCCAGTTGCCGATCAGCGAATACCCGGAAGTGGTTCCACCGACCGTTGTGGTTCGTGCGAACTTCCCAGGTGCCAACCCTAAAGTCATCGGTGAAACCGTGGCCGCGCCACTGGAGCAAGCCATCACCGGCGTCGAGAACATGCTGTACATGTCCTCGCAGTCCACCGCCGACGGCAAGATCACCCTGACCATCACCTTTGCGCTGGGCACGGACCTGGACAACGCTCAGGTCCAGGTGCAGAACCGGGTGACCCGGACCGAACCCAAACTTCCAGAAGAAGTGACGCGTATCGGTATCACCGTAGACAAGGCGTCGCCCGACCTGACCATGGTTGTGCACTTGACCTCGCCGGACAAACGCTACGACATGCTCTACCTGTCCAACTACGCCTTGCTCAACATCGGCGCGTCTGGGCGGTGTCGGTGATGTGCAGCTGTTCGGCATGGGCGATTACTCGCTGCGGGTCTGGCTCGATCCGAACAAGACCGCTTCGCGCAACCTGACCGCCACCGACGTCGTGACCGCCATTCGTGAACAAAACCGTCAAGTAGCGGCCGGTGCCCTGGGCGCTCCGCCTGCGCCGAATGCCACTGCGTTCCAGCTGTCGGTCAACACCCAAGGTCGTCTGGTTTCCGAAGAAGAGTTCGAGAACATCATCATTCGCTCCGGCGACAATGGTGAAATCACTCGCCTGAAAGACATCGCTCGTGTCGAACTCGGCTCCAGCCAATACGCCCTGCGCTCCTTGCTGAACAACCAGCCGGCGGTGGCAATCCCGATCTTCCAGCGCCCCGGCTCCAACGCGATCCAGATCTCCAACGATGTCCGGGAGAAAATGGCCGAGCTGAAGAAAAACTTCCCGGAAGGCATGGACTTCAGCATCGTCTATGACCCGACGATCTTCGTGCGCGGCTCCATCGAGGCGGTGGTTCACACCCTCTTCGAAGCGCTGCTGGTGGTGATCCTGTTCCTGCAAACCTGGCGCGCCTCGATCATTCCGTTGGTGGCGGTGCCGGTTTCGCTGATCGGTACGTTTGCCGTGATGCACCTGTTCGGCTTCTCGCTGAACGCCCTGTCACTGTTCGGCCTGGTGTTGGCTATCGGTATCGTGGTCGACGATGCGATTGTGGTGGTGGAGAACGTCGAGCGAAACATCGGGCTCGGATTAACCCCTGTAGAAGCCACCAAACGTGCGATGCGTGAAGTGACCGGCCCGATCATCGCAACGGCGCTGGTGCTGTGTGCGGTGTTTATCCCGGCCGCGTTCATCTCCGGGTTGACCGGGCAGTTCTACAAGCAGTTCGCCCTGACCATTGCGATCTCGACTGTGATCTCGGCGTTCAACTCGCTGACCCTGTCGCCCGCCCTGGCTGCGGTGTTGCTCAAAAGTCATGACGCACCGAAGGACCGTTTCTCCAAGGTTCTCGACAAGATCTTCGGTGGCTGGCTGTTCCGTCCGTTCAACCGCTTCTTCGACAAGGCCAGCCATGGTTATGTCGGCACCGTGGGCCGGGTTATCCGCAGCAGCGGTATCGCCTTGCTGGTGTACGCCGGGCTGATGGTGCTGACGTTCTTCGGTTTCTCCGTTTCGTACCCGGCCAGGACAAGCAATACCTGGTGGCCTTCGCGCAACTGCCGGACGCCTCGAGCCTGGACCGTACCGAAGACGTGATCAAACGCATGTCCGACCTGGCCCTGAAACAGCCTGGCGTGGAAAGTGCGGTGGCCTTCCCTGGCCTGTCGATCAACGGTTTCACCAACAGCCCTAACGCCGGCATCGTGTTCGTCACCCTGAAACCGTTCGACGAGCGTAAAGACCCGAGCATGTCCGCCGGTGCGATTGCCGGTGCATTGAACGGCCAGTTCGCCGGGATCCAGGAAGCCTACATGGCGATCTTCCCGCCGCCGCCGGTACAAGGCCTGGGCACCATTGGTGGTTTCCGCCTGCAGATCGAAGACCGGGGCAACCTGGGTTATGACGAGCTGTACAAAGAAACCATGAACATCATCACCAAGAGCCACAACGTGCCGGAACTGGCCGCCCTGTTCACCAGCTACACCGTGAACGTGCCGCAAGTCGATGCCGCTATCGACCGCGAAAAAGCCAAGACCCACGGCGTGGCCGTCAGCGACATCTTTGACACCCTGCAGATCTACCTGGGTTCGCTGTATGCCAACGACTTCAACCGCTTCGGTCGCACCTACCAGGTCAACGTTCAGGCAGAACAACAGTTCCGTCTCGAACCGGACCAGATCGGTCAGTTGAAAGTGCGTAACAATAGAGGCGAGATGATTCCGCTGGCGACGTTCATCAAGGTCAGCGACACCTCGGGGCCGGACCGCGTGATGCACTACAACGGCTTCATCACCGCTGAAATCAACGGTGCAGCCGCTCCCGGCTACAGCTCCGGCCAGGCCGAAAAAGCCATCGAGAAACTGCTCAAGGAAGAACTTCCGAACGGCATGACCTACGAATGGACCGACCTGACCTACCAGCAGATTCTGTCCGGTAACACCGCACTGTTCGTATTCCCACTCTGCGTACTGCTTGCGTTCCTGGTACTCGCGGCTCAATACGAAAGCTGGAGCCTGCCATTGGCGGTGATCCTGATCGTACCGATGACCCTGCTGTCGGCCATCACTGGTGTGATTGCTTCGGGAGGCGACAACAACATCTTCACCCAGATCGGTTTGATCGTACTGGTGGGGCTTGCCTGTAAGAACGCGATTCTGATCGTCGAGTTTGCCAAGGACAAACAGGAGGACGAAGGCATGAACCCGCTCGCGGCGGTGCTCGAAGCTTGCCGCCTGCGTCTGCGGCCGATCCTGATGACTTCCTTCGCGTTCATCATGGGGGTTGTGCCTCTGGTGTTCTCCAGCGGTGCCGGTGCCGAAATGCGTCATGCCATGGGTGTGGCGGTGTTCTCCGGGATGCTCGGGGTGACCTTCTTCGGTCTGTTGCTGACACCTGTGTTCTACGTATTGATTCGTAACTTTGTGGAGCGCGGTGAAAAGCGCAAAGCGGCCAAGGTCCTGAAACTGGAGGCGCAACAATGAGTCTGAAAGCCTTCCTGCCGAGCCTTCTGGTACTGGCCCTGAGTGCCTGTGCCGTCGGCCCGGACTACAAGACTCCAGCCACTGAGCCGGCCAACATCACCACCGCTACCGATGGCAGCGCCGGTCAGAAAAACTTCGACCGCTCGCGTTTCGAAGGCATCTGGTGGCAGCAGTTCGAAGACCCGACCCTCAACCAGTTGGTGACTCAATCGCTGCAAGGCAACTGGCCTTCGCTCGCTGGAAAGCGGCCCGGGCGATTCGCGATGACGTCAGCAATGACGCCATGCCCACCATTACCAGCCGGGCCAGCAGTGACCTGGCCAAGGGTCAGATTCCGGGCCAGACCACCAAACGTGTCAGTAGCGAACGCTACGACCTGGGCCTCGACATGGCGTGGGAGATCGACCTGTTTGGGCGTATCCAGCGCAACCTGGAATCCGCCGACGCCGAACAGCAAGCGCTCGAAGCCGATCTGTACCAACTGCAAGTCTCGATGATTGCTGAACTGGTGGATGCCTACGGTCAACTGCGCGGTGCGCAACTGCGGGAAAAGATCGCCCTGGCCAACCTGAACAACCAGCAGGAATCGAGCAAGATCACCGTCAGCCTGCGTGATGCCGGCGTCGGCGATCAGCTCGATGTGGTCCGCGCCGATGCACGCCTGGCGTCCGTCGAAGCCAGCCTGCCGCAATTGCAGGCCGAACAGGTTCGGCAGAAAAACCGCATCGCCACTCTGCTGGGAGAGCGGCCAGACAAGCTGACCGTCGACCTGAGTCCAAAAGACTTGCCGGCGATCGCCAAGGCCCTGCCGATCGGTGATCCGGGTGAACTGCTGCAGCGCCGCCCGGACATTCTCAGCGCCGAGCGCAAACTGGCCTCCGCCACCGCCCGTATCGGCGTGGCCAAGGCTGATTTGTTCCCACGGGTCAGCCTTAGCGGTTTCCTTGGCTTCACCGCCGGGCGCGGTTCGCAGATCGGGTCCTCGGCGGCCAACGCCTGGGCTCTGGGTCCAAGCATTACCTGGGCCGCGTTCGATCTGGGCAGCGTGCGAGCACGTTTGCGTGGCGCCGATGCGGATGCTGAAGGCGCCCTGGCAACCTACGAACAGCAAGTCTTGTTGGCGTTGGAAGAATCGGAAAACGCCTTCAGCGACTACGGCAAACGGCAACAACGCTTGATCTCACTGATTCGTCAGAGTGAGTCGAGCCGCGCCGCTGCCGACCTGGCGGAAATTCGCTACCGCGAAGGCACGGCGGACTTCCTCGTCCTGCTCGATGCCCAGCGTGAGCGTCTGGCGGCAGAAGACACTCAGGCCCAGGCCGAAGTCGATCTGTATCGCGGCATTGTCGCGATCTACAAAGCCCTGGGCGGTGGCTGGCAACCGGAGACGGTCGCCAGCAAGTAAAGTTTTAACGAGCTCCTTTGGTTGGCCGCAACCAACCAATTCCTTTGCCCTGCGCCTCATTCGGTCGCGGGGCTTTTTTTTGCCTGAATTAAGGGATGGGACGCAACCTGTAGGCAAAATCATTGCAAAGCCAGCCTGCCTCGAATTGCCTGACTGGCGAATTGAACGGCGTCTGGGTTTGACTCACAGCCTTGGCTGACCGAAGCTGGCAACTTTGCAACAGCTTGCCAGCTCCCGGATTCCTGCATGCCCCAGTCCCGCCGCTACCTGCTCATCAGCCTCTGCGTCCTGTTTGCCATCGGCCTTGCCTGGTTTTTCCTGCGCAGCACAACCCCCGCCGTGCCGGAGGCGATCAAGCGTGGCTACAGCGAGGCGCTGAACCAGGCGCGCGCAGGTCAACCGGGCGCGGCGCGAGTTCTCTACCAGCAATTGGGCCGCCCCGATATATCGCCCAAGCGTCGCGTCTGGTTGCATGCCGAACTGCCCAACTACCCCAGCTCCGTGGCCCTGAAACTGGCGGATGCGGACTTGCAGCATGAATCGCCGGACGTGCGCATCGCCGCGATCAAAAGCATCAGCGGTCTGGTGCCCAGCGGCCAGCGCAGCCTGCTGTTGGGCCCGTTACTCGATGACAGCGAACAGCGCGTGCGCTATGCCGCGGTGAACGCCCTGCTCGGGCTATCGCCGGACGACCTCGGTTTGTACTTCGGGCCGCTGGAACAAGCCATCGATGCCTGGGAACGGGACCTGAAGAGCCAGCCGCAAAGCGCCGACAACCAATATCAACTGGCCCGGTTGCATCTGCACAATGCCGAATTGAAAAAGGCGCAGCAGGCGCTGGAGAACACCTTGCAACTTGCACCCGGCAACCTGCCCGCGCTGGTGATGCAAATCGACGTGCTGGATCGCCTGGGCCAAAACGATGCGGCCCGACAGCTATTGGCCAAGCAGTTGAAGGCTCAGCCCGACTCGGCCTACCTGCAACATGCCCTGGGACTCTGGCTGTTGCATCACGGGCAAAGCGAGTTCGCCCTGCTCGGCCTTTCCAAAGCCGTGGAACTGGAGCCGGATAACAAGGATTACCGCTACGACCTGGCCACCACGCTTCACGATCAACAGGAGCTGGAAGCGGCGCAGAAACAGTTGCAGGAGATCGTCCAGCGCCACCCGGCCGACCGCAGAGCCCGGGTATTGCTGATCAACTACTGGAAAGAAAGCGGCCAGCTACAGAACGTGCAGATTCTGTTGGCGCAACTTGAACAACTCAATCCCGACGACCCTGCCTTGCAGCAAGGGCTTTAACAACAACAAAAATTTCGTTGAACTCGTCGTCTCGACCAAGGGTCAAGAGATCAGGCAGTCCATTCAGGCACTACCGCCTGCTGCCTCGTTTCCCCTAGTCATGAGAGGGCATTTTTTGTCTACATCAAACGAGTTGATCAGTGCAAAAGCCGCCACCGGCATCGAAGGTCTGGATGACATCCTGGCCGGTGGTTTGTCCCGCGGCCATGTGTTTTTACTGGAGGGTGAACCCGGAACCGGCAAAACCACCGTCGCTTTGCATTTCCTGTTGGCCGGCGCTCGTGCTGGTGAACGCTCGTTGTACATCACCCTGTCCGAGACCGAACGCGAATTGCGCCAAGGGGCCTTGTCCCATGGTTGGGAGCTGGATGAGAACATCCACATCTTCGAGCTGACGCCCCCGGAAAGCCTGCTCAATGCCGAACATCAGCAAAGCCTGCTGTATTCCTCGGACCTTGAACTGGGCGAAGCCACCAAGCAGATTTTTGAAGTGGTCGAACGGGTCAAGCCGACTCGTGTAGTGCTCGACAGCCTTTCCGAGATCCGTTTGCTGGCCCAGAGTTCTTTGCGCTACCGTCGCCAGATCCTCGCGATCAAACACTACTTCGTGCGCTATGACGCCACAGTGGTGTTGCTGGACGACCTGACCACCGAATCCCTCGACAAAACCGTGCACAGTGTGGCCCACGGGGTGATTCGCCTTGAGGAACTGACCCCCAACTATGGCGCCGAGCGTCGGCGAATCCGCGTGGTGAAGTACCGTGGCCAGAAGTACCGTGGCGGGTTTCATGACTTCACCATCATGGGCGATGGCGTTCATGTGTTTCCGCGCCTGGTGGCCGCCGAGCATCGCGGTCGCTACATTCGCCAGCAGTTAACCAGCGGCATCAAGGAAATGGATGCCTTGCTCGGTGGCGGGATCGAGACCGGTTCCAGCACGTTGATCCTCGGCCCTGCCGGTACCGGCAAATCGCTGATCTCGATGATCTTCGCCGCTGCCGCCGTGGCCCGTGGCGAAAAAGCTGCGCTGTTCATTTTCGATGAAGAGCTCGGGTTGCTGTTCGAGCGCATGAAGAACATCGGCATCGACCTCAAGGCGCTGCAAGACACCGGCAACCTGCTGATCGAGCAGGTGGACGCGGCCGAGTTGTCCCCCGGAGAGTTTTCCTACCGGGTTCGTCGCTGCGTCGATGACGGCGATATCAAGACGGTCGTGATCGACAGCATCAACGGCTATCAGGCAGCGATGCCCGAGGAAAACGCGTTGGTACTGCACATGCACGAGTTGCTGCTGTACCTCAATCGCCAGGGTGCCGCGACCTTCATGACCGTCGCCCAGCATGGACTGGTCGGCGACATGCAGGCCCCCGTGGACATCACCTATCTGGCCGACACGGTCATCCTGCTGCGCTACTTCGAGGCACTGGGCAAGGTGCGCCGGGCGATTTCAATCATCAAGAAACGTACAGGCAGCCATGAATCGACCATTCGCGAATACCGCATCAGCGCTCAGGGCATGACCATTGGTGAACCACTGGATGCCTTCCAAGGGGTATTGCGCGGCGTCCCGACTTATCTGGGTGCCAGCAACCCCTTGCTTGAGGAACAAAGCCCGTGATCGCCCAGGAAGCGATGTCCGAGCGCGCGATCATTCTCGCGCCGCTGGGTCGCGACAGCCAGATTGCGTTGATGATGCTCAACGAAGCGGGTTACGACGGGGTCATCACTCGGGACCTGGTGGCGTTATGCAGTGAACTGGAGCAAGGGGCAGGCTTGCTGCTGATCTCCTCCGAAGCCTTGCTGGGCGGTGACCTTGAGCCACTGCTCTTGCTGATCGAGCAACAGCCGGCCTGGTCCGATCTTCCGATTGTCTTGATGACCTACCATGGCGGCCCGGAACAAAACCCGGCGTCGCGCTACGGCCCGCAGCTGGGGAACGTGACCTTTCTTGAGCGTCCTTTTCACCCGGTCACGTTGATTAGCCTGGTGACCACCGCGTTGCGCGGCCGTCGACGACAGTACGAAGCCAGGGACCGGCTGATCGATTTGAGTCAAAGCGAACTGCGGTTGCAGAACACCCTCGAAACCCTCGAACAGCAGGTCGAGGAACGCACCGCCCAGCTACGACACAATGAAGAAGCCCTGCGTCAATCGCAGAAAATGGAAGCGGTTGGCCAGCTCACCGGCGGCATTGCCCACGACTTCAACAACATGCTGACCGGCATCATCGGCAGCCTGGAGCTGCTGCGTCGACGCCTGGCCCGTGGGCGCACTGAAGATCTGGACAGCCTGATCGACCTGGGCGTGACCTCAGCCAACCGCGCGGCAGGCCTGACCCACCGTTTGCTGGCGTTCTCCCGGCGTCAGTCGCTGGACTCCAAACCCGTGGCGATGAACACCCTGGTGGTGTCCATGGGCGAATTGCTTCAGCGCAGCATCAACGAAACCATTCAACTGGACATGCAGCTCAACGAGCAACTCTGGGTGGCCGAAGCCGATCCCAATCAACTGGAAAGCGCCCTGCTCAATCTGGTGATCAATGCTCGGGATGCGATGCCCGATGGCGGCAAACTGGTGGTAAAAACCAGCAATCAGCATTTGGACCTTGAGTTCACCAAGACGCAAAGCAACCTTCAACCCGGTGATTATGTGGTGCTGAGCGTCACGGACACCGGCTGTGGCATGCCACCAAGCACCATCAGCCGAGCCTTTGACCCGTTCTTTACCACCAAGCCCATCGGTCAGGGCACCGGCCTTGGATTGTCGATGATCTATGGCTTCAGCAAACAATCACGCGGCCACGTCGCCATTCAAAGTGAAGTGGGCGAAGGCACCACGGTGAGCCTGTTTCTGCCGCGATGCGGCAGTGACCTGCCTCAGGCCAACCCGGTTAACGTCCAGCACGCGCCATACGCGCGCAATGGCGAAACGGTGCTGATCGTCGAGGACGACCCGGCGGTGCGGGTGTTGGTCAGTACGGTGTTGAGTGACCTGGGTTATGCCTTCGTCGAGGCTGGCGATGCCGACAGCGCGGTGCCGATTCTCGATTCCGGGCAGCGTATCGATCTATTGATCAGCGACGTTGGATTGCCCGGCATGAATGGCCGGCAACTGGCGGAAATCGGCCGGCAATACCGGCCGGACCTGAAGGTGTTGTTCATTACCGGATATGCCGAACACGCGGCGGTGCGCGGTGGTTTTCTGGATCCTGGCATGCAGATGATTACCAAGCCGTTCACCTTCGACCTGTTGACGGCGAAGGTGCGGGAGATGATCAGGATCTGACGCACCCCTTGTAGCAGCTGCCGAAGGCTGCGTTCGAGGACGAAGTCCTCACCAAGGGATTGTATAGCCCCGATAAGCGGCCGCTACGCGCCCGAACGCAGCCTTCGGCAGCTGCTACATAGAGCGTGCGGCGCTCAGGAAAGCATTTCCCGCATGAGCTCTTGCAGCACATCCAGATCGAACGGCTTGGCCAGGATCGGCGCCTTACGGGTGATCGGGCTGTCCGTCTCGCGGATCTCCTGCGGATAACCGCTGATAAAGATCACCTTGAGCTCCGGTCGCAGCTTCACGGCAGGTTCAGCAATCTGCACGCCAGAGATGCCGCCCGGCAGGCGGAAATCGGTGATCATCATGTCCAGGTGCGGTTTGCTCGACAGGATTTCGAAGGCCTGCTCGCCGTTTTCGGCCTGCAATACCCGGTAGCCCTCACCCGACAGATAGGCCGAAAGCACCATCAGAATCGAGGGGTCATCTTCGACGATCAATACGACGTCTTGTGCATCTTCACTCATGGGAAGCCTTTGTTCGGTCAATAGCTGCTGATACGACCATGGGGCCGATCAGAGGTTGCGTTTATCTGGCCAGTTTCCTAAAGCGGCAGACAAACGCGAAACAAGGCGCCTTCGCCAATTTGGCTTTCGACGGTAATGGAACCGCCATGGGCGGCCACAATCTGCTCGGAAATAAACAACCCCAGGCCCAACCCCGCGACTGCGTGTTTGGCCGTGACGCGTTCGAACTGCTGGAAAATACGCATCTGGTTCTCTTCGTCGATGCCGATCCCTGAATCGCGCACTTCCACCCAAGCCTGATCGCTCTCACTGTACACCCTAACGGTGATCGGGCTCTTGGCGCCGTAGCGCAACGCATTGGTCAGCAGGTTGGAAATCACCTGTTCAATGCGAAATTCGTCCCAACTGCCCACCACGGGTTGCTCGGCTTCCAGGGTGACCGAGGACTCGGCAGCATCGATCTGCGGGGCAAAGTTCTGCAACAAATCGCGGACCAGCGCCGATAGATCGAAGCGCGTTGGTCGGATCGACAACTTGCCGGTGCGAATGCGCGACACATCGAGCATGTCCTCGATCAAGCGGATCAGGCTTTTGATCTGCCGCTCGTCGCGATCGACCATTGCGTGCATTTTGTCCAGGGTGAACGCTGCCGCGTTGTCTCGGGCCAGGTGCATCTTGCGCAATTGGGTTTCGAGGATCAGGCCATTGAGCGGCGTGCGGACTTCGTGGGCGACGATGGACATGAAGTCATCACGCATGCGCACCGCTTGCTCCAGTTCCAGCTGGGTACTCTGTAACTGCTTGAGCAATGCTTCCTGCTCGCGGCGGCTTTGCTCCAGCTCTTCGACCTGCTGTTTCATCGCCTTGCTTTGGCGAAACAGTTCGACGAACACGTTGACCTTGCTCTTGACCGCATGGATATCCAGCGGCTTGTAGAGGAAATCCACGGCGCCGCTTTCATAGCCCTTGAACGCGTAGTTCAGCTCGCGACCGCCCGCACTGACGAACACGATCGGAATGTTCTTGGTCTTTTCCGTGCCGCGCATCAGCTCGGCCAGTTCGAAGCCGTTCATGCCAGGCATCTGCACATCGAGAATGGCCATGGCGAACTCGTGTTGCAGCAACAGCGACAAGGCCTCGTCGGCGGACAAGGCTTTGTAGACGATACGGTCTTCGCGCTTGATCAGCGCTTCGAGCGCCAACAAGTTCTCCGGTAGATCGTCAACGATCAGTAATTTGGCCTGGATAGTACTTAGCATGCGATTCGTTCCAGCTCGACAAGCAGACGGCCGATGCCGCGAATAGGGAGGATATGGTCCGGTTGGTGTATATCAAGCGCCGCCCGGGGCATGGTCGCGACCTGGGCTTCGTCCGGGTCCTGAACGATGGTCATGCCGCCATGGCGCTTGACCTGGGCCAGGCCGCGAGCGCCATCACGGTTGGCGCCGGTCAACAACACCGCAGCCAGAGCTGAACCGTAGGCATCGGCGGCCGACTCGAACAGGTAATCGATGGCAGGTCGCGAATAATGCACGCGGGCTTCCAGGCTCAAGGAAAAACTGCGGTCCTGCTCCACCGACAAGTGATAACCCGGAGCCGCGAAATACAGCGTTCCCGCTTCGACCAGCGTCTTGTCGCAGGCTTCCCGTACTGGCATGGCCACGCGCCGTGCGAACACCTCGACCAGATGACTGCAGCGTCCGTCCGGCAAGTGCAAAACCACAATGATCGGCAGTTGGAAGCCTTCTCGCAGTGGGCCGAGGATACTCAGCAACGCCTCCACTCCGCCGGCCGAGGCGCCGATCACAATAGCCTCTATGGAAGGCAGATCCGCTGCACTGTTCATGATTTTCGGTAGACCCGTTCTTGTTTGACCAACGGTTCGAACTGATTGCCGTAAGACGAGAAATCCGGGGTTTCCTTGCTGCCCAGCACCAGAAATCCTCGATGGCAAAGGGAATCATGGAACAAACCGAAAGCACGATCCTGAAGCTTTTTATTGAAATAAATCAAAACATTACGGCACGAAATCAATTGAGTTTCTGAAAAGACACTGTCAGTCGCCAGGCTGTGATCGGCGAAGGTCACGTTCTCACACAGGGTCTTGTCGAAAATGGCGTAACCGTAAGCCGCTGTGTAGTAGTCGGCGAACGAACGCTGGCCACCTGCCTGCTGGTAGTTATGAGTGTAGGCGCGGACATTCTCCATCGAGAATATCCCTTGCTTGGCTTTATCCAGCGAGCGCGGATTGATGTCGGTGGCGTAAATGATGGTGCGATCGAGCAAGCCTTCTTCGCGCAGCAGAATGGCCATCGAATAGACCTCTTCACCGGTGCTGCAACCGGCGATCCAGATCTTGATCGAGGGGTAAGTCTTGAGCAGCGGCACCACTTCCCTGCGGATCGCCAGGAAATGCGAAGGGTCGCGGAACATTTCGCTGACCGGGATCGTCAGCAGTTGCAACAACTGCATGAATGCCGTTGGGTCGTGCAGGACCTTATCCTGCAACGCTGAAATGGTCGTGCACTCGAACTGGCTCAACGCGTGATTGACCCGGCGCTTGATCGAAGCGCCGGAGTAATCGCGAAAGTCATAGCTGTATTTGAGGTAGATCGCCTCGATCAACAAGCGCAATTCGATTTCGGTGTTCTTTTCCACTAAATGCGTTCCATCTTCGGCAACCACACGCGAATCAGCGAGAACAGGCGATCCAGGTCGATGGGCTTGGCCAGGTAATCGTTGGAGCCCGCTTGCAAGCACCGCTCTTGATCGTCCTTCATGGCCTTGGCCGTCACCGCAATGATCGGCAGCTTGCGCCAGCGCGGGTCCTTGCGGATCTCGATGGTGGCTTCGAAACCATCCATTTCCGGCATCATCACGTCCATCAACACCAGATCGATGTCCTCGACTTCATTCAGTCTTTCAATCGCTTCACGACCGTTGCGACCGATGACCACGACTGCACCCTTTTGCTCCAGGGCACTGGTGAGGGCGAAGATGTTGCGCACATCGTCGTCCACCAGCAGCACCTTGCGACCCTCGAAAACCTTGTCGCGACTGCGCGCGGTCTTGAGCATCCTCTGGCGTTCATGGGACAACCTGGATTCGACTTTGTGCAGAAAGAGTGTGACCTCATCCAGCAAACGCTCTGGCGAGCGCGCACCCTTGATGATGATCGAGCGCGAATACTTGCGCAGCTCGGCCTCTTCGTCCCGGGTCAGGTTGCGTCCGGTGTAGACAATCACTGGGGGGAAGGAGCAGATATCTTCCGTGGACATGCGCTTGAGCAAGTCGTTGCCGAGCATGTCCGGCAGTTTCAGGTCGATGATCATGCAATCGAAAATCGTCGTACGCAGCAGGTCCAGCGCATCTTGTGCCAGGCCAACGGCAGTGATCTCGATGTCCTCGTCGCCGATCAGCCGGGCAATGCTGTCGCGCTGCAGGTCATCGTCTTCGACCAGCAGGACGCGTTTGACTTTCTGGGTCAGCTTGGCCTCAAGACGGGCAAACACGTCCTTGAGTTCTTCTCGGGTAGTCGGCTTGACCGCGTAACCGATAGCGCCCATATGCATTGCGGCTTCGACCCGGTCTTCCACGGAAATCACGTGCACCGGGATATGCCGGGTTTCAGCGTGTTCCTTCAGACGCTGCAACACAGTCAACCCGGAATGATCCGGCAGACGCATGTCCAGCAGAATGGCGTCCGGGATGAATTCCCTGGCCAGGTCGTAGCCTTCGTCCGCCCCGTGCGCCACCAGGCACTGATAACCCAGCTCATGGGCCAGGTCGTACAGGATATTGGCGAAGTTCGCCTCGTCTTCCACCACCAGAATGCAACGCGTGGTGAATGGCGCCTTGGTGCGATCGTCGTCGAAGCGCGGGATATCGACTTCGGCGATCAGCGGTACCCGTGCAGCGGGCATTACTCTCGGGGTCATGGCAACCGGGGTGGCTCTCATCGGTTCGACAGGTTCTTCGCCCGGTTCAACGTATTGCTGCGGCAACACCAGGGTGAACACACTGCCCTGCCCCGGCTCGCTGGTGACACTGATGGAGCCGCCGAGCAAGGCGGCCAGGTCACGGGAAATCGACAAGCCAAGGCCGGTGCCGCCATAACGGCGATTGGTGGTGCCATCGGCCTGGCGGAAGGCTTCGAAAATACTGTCCTGCTGATCCGCGGCAATGCCAATCCCCGAATCGCGAACGATAAAGGCAATACCGTCGGCGGGCTGACTGGCAACTGTCAGGCTGACCTCGCCTTTTTCAGTGAATTTCACCGCGTTGGACACCAGGTTCTTGATCACCTGCTCCAGACGCTGGCGGTCGGTGAAGATCATCATCGGCGCACCGGCCTGCACTTCCACCTGGAAATGCAGCTTCTTATCGGTGGCCAAGGGCTGGAACATCTCGCGTAACCCATCCACCAATCGCGCCACGCTGGTGTTCTCCGGCCGCATTTCAAGCTTGCCGGCCTCGACCTTGGAAATATCGAGAATGTCGTTGATCAAGTTGAGCAAATCATTGCCGGCAGAATAGATCGACTCGGCAAACTTGACCTGTTCGGCGCTGAGGTTTTCCTGGGGGTTTTCCGCCAGCAACTTGGCCAGGATCAACGAGCTGTTCAGCGGCGTGCGCAACTCGTGGGACATGTTGGCGAGGAATTCAGACTTGTACTTGCTCGAACGCTGCAACTCTTCGGCGCGCTCTTCGAGCAGGTGCTGGGCCTGATTGAGCTCGGTATTTTTCTTGTCCATGGCGTCGCGCTGGTCCGCCAGGATCAACGCCTGTTCGGCGAGCTGCTCATTGGTTTGTTCAAGCTCGACCTGCTGGGTCTCCAGATGCGCCTGGGATTCCTTGAGAATCCGCGACTGCTCTTCCAGCTCTTCGTTGGCGGTCTTGAGTTCTTCCTGCTGGACTTGCAGCTCCTCATTGAGCTGCTGGGTTTCAGCCAGCACTTCTTGCAGGCGCTGGCGATAGCGAGCGGCCTCGATGGAGGTGCCTATGTTGCCGGCAATCAGTTCAAGCAATTCGACATCGCGATCCATCAGCGGGCGCAGGAAACCCAGTTCGATCACACCGTTGACCCGATCATCGTCACTGGTCGGCACCACCAGCACACTGTGCGGCAAACCTTCGCCCAGGCCGGAGCTAACCTTGAAGTAACCGTCCGGTACGTTATCGAGACGGATCAAGCGAGCCTGGTGCGCGACCTGGCCGACAATGCCTTCATCGCTGTAAATCTGCTGTTCGCGCGCTTCCTGCTCGCGGGAGAAACCGTAAGAAGCAATGCGCTTGAGCCCGCCATGTTCTTCGCGGACATAAATGGCGGCTACGGCGGTGCCCAGGTATTGCGCGCAGAACTGCAGAATGTTGCGGCCCAGCAGATTCAGCGACAGTTGCCCCAGCACTTGTTCGGCCAGTTCAGTCTGGCCATTGCGCAGCCAGGCCTGCTGTTCCAGACGCTGGGCACTGGCCTGTTGCCCGGCGAGGTTGGCGCTGTAACTTTGCGAAAGGTTGAGCAAATCCCGACGACCGATGTAGGCCAGCAAGGCGCTGATCCCGGCAATGAACAACAGGTAAAGGCTGATGCTCCAGATCGTGGTACTGCGCACATCCTCGTTGCGCGTGGTGCGCAACTGTTGCTCCATGTCGATCACGTCTTCGAATTGCCTGCGGATCTCATCAGTCAGCCGCTTACCGCGCCCGGTCTTGACCGCGCTGCGGTAATCACCGCTGGATCGTTGCAATTCAATTAGGGTCTGCGCGTAAGCGGCCCACTCATTCTGCAAGGCCTGGAGCCGGTGCAGACGGTCGGTCTGCACCGGATTGTCTGCGGTCAGATCGAGCAAGGTTTTGAGGGCCACTGCTATTCGCGGCTTGGCCGTTTCGTAGGGTTCAAGGAAGTGCTCGTCGCCAGTCAGCAGGAAGCCGCGCATTCCGGTTTCCAGATCGACGGTCAGCTTGATCGATTCATTGGCGTTATTGATCACCCGGTCGGTGTGCTCGACCCACTGGGTCACCGACAGCAGGTAAGTGATCAGCGAAACAAAGAACACTGCACTGAGCGCGCCGACCCCTAATGGCAGGCTGACGTTACGGCTCAGGAGTTTACGGAATCGTTGCTCATCAACCGAAGACGCGGATGTCATGGGGGAAACCTTGTCGAACTGTTGAAAACCAAGGAGTTTGCCCCAAAAGCGCCGGCTTGATCCAATTTTCTGACACCTTTTCGCGCAAAATCCCACATTCAACTGCTCCACTGCCAAGGAGCGGTTATCCTTGCCAACGCTTGTGTGACTAATCTTTTTTCTACCGCGTGGGAACTTGTCGGGTTCCGTCACTTACTGAAGCAAGAGCCCGGCGATTTCGATCGACCGACCACCCGCGAATTCAACCTCTGAGAACCCACTATGTCCGCCACCGCGTCCATCATCCTTGTAGTCGAAGACGACGCCATCGTGCGCATGCTGATTGTCGATGTGCTGGAGGAACTCGAGTTCAAGGTGCTCGAAGCCGATGGCAGCGAACAGGCGCTGGAGTTTCTCAACGATGAAGACCAGCACATCGATTTGATGATGACCGACGTTGGATTGCCAGTGATGGACGGCCGTGAACTGGCCACCCAGGCCCGGATGCTGCGCCCCGAGCTGCCCATCCTGTTTGCCAGCGGTTATGCCGAAAGCATGGATGTGCCCGAAGGCATGCACGTGATCGGCAAACCGTTTTCCATTGATCAGTTGCGCGACAAGGTCAAAGGCATGCTGGCCTGAGA
>LNAP01002442.1_pt1 | contig 18588 bp, 15 predicted proteins | sample 602601 | NCBI WGS metagenome assembly LNAP01 (sample SAMN02440304, study PRJNA202911) | soil metagenome | biome: Subtropical and temperate rainforests or woodlands; isolation source: soil samples (1 kg each in a 20% v/v slurry with milli Q water) were... ...
TGAAGGCGCAGGTACTCGGGAAAGGAGTTCTCGGACAGGGGCAGCGTCACGGACCTACCGGCGCGGTTCGTCTGCGCCGGCCCCTTCGATGCGGCGTTCTCCGCCCGGGCCAGCAGCCGCTCCAGCGCCTTGCGCGCCAGCGCCGCACCGTGCCCGGCTGTCTTGTCTTCATCCTCTGCCATGCCCCTTCACCCTCCCCTAGCCGCGGCAAGCAGCTGGGATTCCGCAACCTCGATCAATTCCGGATGGAGTATCGGGATATCGCTCGAAAACAACGCATGCGCCGCTTCCTTAACGACCACATGTTCGGCAAACACGTCCGAGCCATACCTGGCCAAATCGTAGTAGTTGTCCATCAGGGGAGCGAGCTTGCCGACATCGCTATCGGGGCCCGCCATCATCAGCTGTAATCCCAGGCTCTTCAAGAAGGTTGCGGTCACATAGGTGTTCTGGGCATCCATACCGTAGAAGGCCTCGTCGAGGATCATCAAGCCCGCACCGACGTGTGAGACTCCCGGCCGAATGCGGTAGGCCGTCGCCAGCGCAGCACCTGCAATGACGTAGAAGGGCACACGGTGCTCTCCGTTGGAAGCCACGCCCATTCGCTTGCTCAATAAGTCTACGACCTTGCCGTCTTGGATGATCTGCAGGTCGAAATTGAACAGCAAACGGTAGTCCTCTAGCGGATTGTTGCCTCGGTCCTTGCCGCTTTCGCTGTCCTCCAGCAGAGCCATGAGGTTGTTTTGAACGCCCTGCTGCCCAAACAGATCCTCACCTCCTGCATCGGGTGCTGCGACGATGAGTTCGTACAGATCGCGGTGCGCCGGCGATGGCTTTGCCAAGAACTGGTACTTCTCGCCATTGGTAAAGGCGGGGCAGGTTTGCAGGATCGCGTTCAAGTCGCGAATCTCCTGCCTGACCCGCTGGATAGCCTCGCGCATCTTGAACTTGACGTCCGACCTGAACGATTGTTCAGCAGCCTCGCGCGCATCTTCTGCCTGCTTGCGGTACTCCTTCAGCGTCGAATCATTCAGCTTCCTGATGTGCCGTCTGATCCAGCCATGGGCCTTGCGCCAGTCGCTGCGTTCATCCACCAAGCCGATTGAGTATTCATTGATGAAGTCAACAAAGCCGTCACGAGCAATCGCGAGGGCTGTCTGGATGTTGGAGTCCAACTGCCGAGCATGCTGCTCCAGCTCCACTAGCGCCACTTCAAGCCCGGCCGACAGAATCGCTGCCTGTAGCCGGTCGTACTCCTGGGGCATCGTGTCGTGGTCGCAGTCCGGATCGCGGATGGCGTCTGCATGCTTCTTTTCCAGCTTTGCCAGTTCTTCACGCGCTTGAGCAAACTGCGGGACGAGCCCCGACAGCTTCGTTTCCTTGCCTTTGATGTCGATCTTGTGGTTCCCCAACACATTGCCGGCTTCGACCGACTGCTCGCGCGCCTCTTTAACCTTTTCTCGCAGAGCACTAAGACGCTCAGACACAGGCATCGCTGCCGGATCGGCCGTGGCGTCCAGCTCTCGTACTGCGGACGTATGCTGCGCCACTGCGGCCGCGTAAGACAGTTGCGTAACCTGCGTCAAAACGGCTTGGACCTTTACAAACGCTCCCTCGACTTGGCCGAGGTATAGACTGGCGTCACGCTCCGCGTTAGCCGCGCTGCGGCTCTCATTGACGGCGGCGACCCGATCTTCGTTGGTCAGCTTCACGCCGAGCATCCAAGATTGCTCATCGAGGGGACGAATGCGCTTGGTTCCACCATTGGCGCTGAGCATGTAATCGACCGTCATGGCGCGCGACTCATGCCGTAGTTGCTCAGTGGAGTCCACTCGCTTCATGCGGCCCAGAATTCTGCGCAGATAGGCCAAGGCGACTGCATTGGTGCTGTCCAGCAGCGCCGCGACCGAGTCTGGAGCCGGTGCACGTTCGATGTCCACGCGCAAGTGCTCTGGTTGCACCACCGTGACGTTGTTGACCCGCTGCCGCCGAATCAGATCTACTGCGTCATCTTCCCTCCCAGCCTCCACGACGAGTGCCAGACGATGGGGGCCCAGGAATGTCTCGATGGGGCCCCGCCAACGTGGATCGGTCACCTGCACCAAGCTGGCCACGGGCTCATAGGCGATCCCGGCCTGCTCGAATAAAGCCGCTGCCGTTGCCACATCGCCATCGGAGATCTTCTTGCCCTGGTTGACGGCCTGCAGCTTCGCTTTGGCGGACTGTGCTGAGGCCTTCGCTACATCCTCTTCTTTCCGGGCCAGAGCACGTTCGGCGCTCAACTGCGTCTCGCACGCCCTCAGGATGCCAAGTGCAGTTTGCAGTTGCTCCGGAGTCGCGATATGTCCTGCCTTGGCCCAACCGTCCCAGCGCTTCAACTCTTCCTCGACAGCATTTGCCTTTAACTTATGCCGGCTCTCTAGCGCTGCCACTGTATCCTGCATTGCTTCTCGCAGTTGCAGCACCAGGCGCTCTACTTCTTTGCGCGCCTGCTTGACAGTCGTGCTGTGGGCCTTCCGTAATTGCTCCAACTGCGCGGGTTGTTGCGCCTCGGGATCAGAGCCCAACTGTGCTAACAGACTCTCATAGGTCTCGTTCAAAGTCTGGTGCCTTTGCTCCAGCAGCGGAAGATCCAATTGAGCCCTATCCAGCAGTTTCTTTATGTCGGTGATTTCTGCGTCTAGAGCTGCGGAAGTCTCGTCGGCCGCCTCCAATCGAACCTGAAGGCCAACAGCTCTGGCGACAGCGGTCTGGCGGTGCAAACCGGCAAGCTTCGCATAGCGTTTTTCGATCGCCTCAAGCCTTGCCACTTGCGCTGTCACGTCTTCAATCTGACGTCCCAGGCTGCGAAGTGTTTTGATATGTTGGAGAGTCCCCCGCTTGTCGATCGGTGTGGCTTCTACGAGGTATCCACGCAGGAAGTCTCCCACGCTGCTGACAGCCTTGAGATTGATGCTGTGGCCAAAGGCGCGCAGGAACTTGCGTACATCGACCCCCTGTTGGACGTTGTGCAGCAACTCCTGCATGTAGGTTTCAGGACGTGTCGTGATCGTGGGAGTGCGTCCAGCAGAGCGAACATGCGAGCGCCCGAATTCGGCGAAAAGTTCCCAATCAATCGGGGCTTTGCCTCGATCGCCCAGGTCTTCCAGGTGGTGCTCCAATTTCAGCTCCACGCCGGGCAAGACGTACAAACCCATCACCCGCTGATCAACCGTTGTCGCATGTATGCATATGCCGGCACTGAGCACATCGCCCGGCTCCTGGCCGCGGAAAACCAGCGAAATGTACGAAAGAGCCGCGTCCCGCTTACGCGACACCACACCTTGCTCGCCTTCTCCGGAGCGCATCGTGCCGAGCGCATAAGCCCGGATCGACCGAGAGTCCTTGTGCACCGATTGCGCATTGAAGTGCAGATGCTGGCCGTGCCCACCGACCATCGCGATCTGGACAGCATCGACCAGGCTTGTCTTGCCAGCACCGTTGGGCCCGATGAATCCGGTCCCGCCCGGACTGATCTGGAATGTCTCGTAATCCCACAAGGAAAACTGCACGACGTGCACGGCGACCAGGGTTTTCATGAGGTGGACTCCTGCGCCGCTCGCGCCGCTTCGGCATTGACCGCACGAGCCTTCAGGTCAGCACCGAACCGATTCAACGCGTACTCACTCAGTACTTCGACGATACCCGGCCATATCATGATGGCAAAGGGTTGCGGATCCCCTTCGGGCGCATCCACGGCCCTCGCGACGCCGTGCCGCGCCGACATCTTCAAGAGGGTGCGCAGGGTATCCACGCGGCCGTCGAAATCCCGGTGACACAAGCTCTTGTAGCTTTCCTCGAACTCCGCAATGTCGATCAACGCATCACCATCCGGCGTAAGGTCGCCGGCGCTTGCACGGGTGTGGTAAACGTGTCGCAACGTCAGGAGAAAGAGCGTCTCCTGCAGGTCCATCGGGCTCTGCGTGCCGCCATCCTGAGTCACATAGCAGAGCTCGTGCCGATCGACGAAGCCCAGGCGCAATCCCATCAACGCGACAGCCTCTGCAAAGGCATCGCGGTGCGCCGAGATCAGGCGGTAGGCGACGGCCTGGTCGCGCTGCCGCAGATAGATGCACTGCTGGACAACCAACTGGTACATGGCGTGCTTAAAGTCGCTCACCTCATACAGTCCATCTGAGTTTGCCGCAAGGGCATTCCAATCACGCGGCATTGGCAGACCTCCTTCTCACCTTGAATCCTGGTAGTTCGAATAGCTCTGTGTTCACCCGTCCACTTTCATCCATGACTGCTTCGAAATCGAGGTTCCGCAGCAGCGGATTGGCGCGCAGCGCCTTCGGGTTAACGCGCCCGATAGCGGCTAGCCGCATCAACACCAGGACCGCTACCGCGTCATCCACCCCGTGCACGGGAAGATGAGCTCCCTCGATCTCCGCGCCCACGGGCACATGCGCCTGCACATAACGCCTGATCGCTGCGGGAGTGGTATCCCGGTGACGCACCATGGCTCGACGAAGCATCAGCTCAGCCCGCTCGCGCGGCGTCATCTCGCGCTTGACCATCGCGCGCCGGTCTGGTTTGGCCACCGGCAGGTTGGGCATCCGGAGGCGGTAGTCCGCCACCACCGGCGACGGGGAGAGCAGCCTGCCGGAAATGACCTGGCCCTGATCGGACAAACGGCAGGCACTGGCGACTGCGTCCGCCAAAACGTCCTCGAGCCGCTCCGACGCCTTGAGGCGATAGCCAAGATAGGCCAGCGCCCGCTGTGTCGCCGAATCGATGACGCGGTCCATCCGCTCCAGGAATTTCTCAACGTCCAGCAGACGCTGGAATCTCGAAACGTCGCGAGCCAACATGTCCTCAACCGCCTCATGGCGAGCACCGGGTAGTGCACGGTAGCCGACCAACAGCTGTTCACGAGACGGCTCCGTGGTCGCGACCGTATTAACGAGCTCGATAATTTCGAAACGCAGCATCAGCGGATGGTTCTCTGTTCGCATCTGGCGGAAGTCGCGAACATAGAGTTCTTCGATGTGCTCACTGAAGAAGCGCTTCACAAAGACAGGCGTGGCCTGCTCCTGCGTGAGATCTCGAATGAGGTCCCTTACCCTCAAGGTGGTGGCGTTCAGACTATTGATCAGCCGCGAGCAAGACTGGGCGGCCGTCTGAAAGCCGGCCGCTTGTTCTCTTGGATTGGACTGAGCTGCCTTCAGCTGGTTGTAGATCATCTGAATGCTGCCGCCGACCAGTTGCGGGCCGTCGAGCGCGAACTGCTCCAAGGCATCGAAAAATCGGGCCACCACCGGGCGCATGCTGACAAAGACCCGTAGCCCAACGCGGTCCTCGATCAGCCAACCGGTTTCAACCAGCCTCGCCAGCCATTGGTTGGCCTGCACGTTGATCGGTGTCGCCGCAGCATCCGCACTCTCCTCCTCCCATTGCTCGTCAAGCAGGAAGCGTTCTATCTCCTTCGTCACCTGCTCGTGCAGATAGCCTTCGGCATACGGTGGCACGCAGTCCGCGCCGAAGAAGCGCTCCGACAACCGGACCAGCAACTCCCAGGCTCGGCGGTTGTAGCGCCCTATGAGCGGACCGAACAGTCCATTGGGCAGGCGATCGAACAGGTTCATGACAAATTTATACATCAAGCTAATTTAGCTTGCAAGCTAACTTTGTAGTATGCTTCCGACATCGCAATTCGACTTATCGGCTCCGTGTCCCACCTGAGCAATCTCGAAACCGTACTGACCTGGGAAGGCGCGATCGACAACGAGCGCATTCGACAGTTGTTGGACGTCAAAGCCGTGTGGGCGAGCCGCCTGATGGGCGAACTGGTCAAACGGATGGGACGCCGCGCCCGACGCGCGTCGGCTCATGCCCCACTCGAATTCGCTGATCCACGGTCCGCAAGACGCTCGCCCGACGAGTACCTGCGGATCGTGAGCCATCACCAGGACCGGTTGGTCGGGGGATTCGTGGAGGATGCCCGGATCGATCTCTCAGCGGTAGCTCCACAGGTGTTTTCGACCCTGTTCCGCGCCGTCAAGCAGCAGACCGGCGTCCAAATCATCTACAGGTCCATGTCCTCGCCAGCAGGCTCGGAACGGATCATCTTTCCCCACGCATTCGTGCGCGCACCCCGGCGCTGGCATGTGCGCGCCTGGTGCGCACAGCGTCTGAGCTATCGCGACTTCACACTGGGTCGCATGGCGTCAGCCGAACTCGTGGATACCCCGAACATGAATCCGCAAGATGGTGACGCGGAGTGGTTGCGCATGCTGGAGCTCGTGGTCGTTGCACACCCTGCCCTGTCCATCGCACAGCAAGAGATGATCGCGCATGAATACTTTCCCGGCGCCCGAGCCATGCGCCTGCGAGTGCGCGAATGTCTTGCCTCGTATGCCATCCAGGACTTGCGCCTCGCACTGGACGCATCCAGGCAGGCGCCGCCGGACTACCAATTACTGGTCAGCAATGCGGCGAAGCTCCCCCCGTTGTTCAGCCAAAAGGGAAATTTGTCATGACCGGACGAGCGGCCCTTTCGCCAGTATGCAGGACGCCAGACCTGTGCCATACAGATGCATACCGCTCGCAATAAATCGTCAATGCCATCATCCCTCATTGCGGCATTCTGCACGCCACCTATGGCTGCCTGTATGTCGCCAAGCAGCACGGCGATAAGCATTAGAAGCCTGCGGCCGTGGGCATCAAGTCCCCACGGCCGCCAGAAGGAGAGCAGATATCAAGTGGAGAATGAGGCGCGCAGACTATGAGCGACCTTTTCGACGTTGATGGTGCCAATCTCGATCTCGGGTTCGAGAACCTGAAGGCCGCCGAGTCTCCCTTCGAGCAGGGGATCCGCGCCAGGCTGCAGGAGATGTGGTTGCGCTACGAGCCCTATGCCGATTCCGATTTTCGCCATGGCTTTGCGCGCGACGTCGATGGCCGCTTCTGGGAGATGTACCTGGGTTGCACGCTGCTCGAAGCGGGACGCACCTTACTTCCAGTGCTTGAGCGCCAACGCGACGGCGGGCAGCCCGACCTGTGCGTCCTCGAAGACGGCTACCGTATTTGGATCGAGGCCATCACCCCGGACGAAGGCACTCCAGGCCCAGACCAGATCGTGCGGCCCGTTCCGATTAACGAAGGCGGAGGTCTCGTCGCCGCACCGATCCGGCAGGCACAGCTTCGAACCTCCGGCGCGTTCTGGACCAAGGCACGGAAGATCGGCCGCTACATCGAACAAGGCGTGATCGCGCCGGACGACACCCGCATCATCGCGATCAGCGCCAGCCGCTTCGGTGTCTACGTTGCCGAGCGGCCATTGCCTCTCATCATGACGACGCTGTTTCCGATCGGGGACGCATACGTCACCATCGACCGAGAGACCGGCGCCGTCCTCGAAGAGGGCTTTCACGCCGCGCCCTTCATCCAGCGTGAGCGCGATCCGATCCCGCGCACGGCATTTCTCGACGAGCGCTTCGCAGACATCTCGGGTGTGATCTGGTCGCGGATCGGCATCGGCAACCTGTCACGCCAGGTCCGGCCTATCACCTATGTCCACAATCCCTTGGCACGGACTCCGCTGCCGCCGAACTGGGGCGTCTGGGATCGAGAGTTCGTGACGACCCGGCGCGGTGACGAATGGGAGGCCAACGACATCCTCGCCAATGCAGTCGCGGCGGATGAGTCATGACGATGCGATCAAGCCCGCGTACCTGAGCGCTGCACGATCATGAGGGTTGTCTATGGCCGTGGCCGATGAACAGCGATAGATCGCGCCGATCACCCAACGGTAGTTCGAGCTTTATCCGCTCTCCCTCGAACGCGGCCCAAACTTCGATCCCGCGCATATTTTCGGGAGCTATCAAGTGAGGGGCGGCAGCCCGAGCAGCGCGCGAAGCGAAATCGAGAAATCATGACCAGCCCACCAGCTACGCCTCCAAACTCACCGCTGACCATAGACGAAGCTCCGACTATGACGACCACGCCATCGGACCGCACAATCGTCCTTTATCTACTACGCGGGGCTGTACCAGAGCGTGCCGACGAGATCAGCGGTCTATGGCGCCAGTACGGCCATGCTGTCGAAGTCGCGCCGAGCACCAAAGGCGTTACGATGAATGCCGATGCCACTCGCATCGAGTTCGACACGAAAACGATCGATTCCTTCTGGCTGCTCGGCTTCAGTGCATGGCGCGCAATCGAGGTCTATTCTCCTGCGTTGGTGATTGCGACCTTAACCGGGGTGCCACTCGACCAGGCACTCAACATCGATGACGCCCGCGGGCAGTACGAATTTGACTTCAAGCAGCGTATCGCCAGCGCTCAATCGCTTATCGCTGCCGAGCAGACGGGCAACATTCGTTGGCCAGCGGACATCCCTACGCCGACCGATGATCGTGACGGCTTGGGCGACGATCAGCACAAAGCCGCCTTCGACCTGGTAGCGTTCGCTCTGGCCTTCGCGTTCTTGCACGAGTTCAGACACGTCATGTATTGCGTTGACGACAATGCGCCCTCGACGTTGGCCGAAGAGGAGATCGCATGCGATATTTGGGCTCGCGACTTCATGATGAGCGGCCTCGCGGACTACGCCAGAGCGCATGGACACAACTTCGCTCAAGTTCAGCAAAAGCGTGCGACCGGAATAGCGTTCGCCGCATTGATCATCCATGCGATGACGCCGACACACGCACATTGGGGCAACCGACAATACCCACCGATCGCTGAGCGGCTGACGGCGATGATCAGCGGCTACAGTCTGTCCGCAAGCTCATCCTTTTGGCTTGTCACAGCCTGCCTCCTAATTGCACTCATGCGGCAGGAAAATCGCCCCCTCGACATCGTCGCGAACTCAAGCCAAGAGATGGTCGAGATGCTGCTCGACCGGCTCCGCTAACACCGCAGGGAGCACGACGTGCCGGCCTACTTCATTGGCGAGGAGGAAAATGGATGCTCACCGATCAAGATTGGGGTCGCAAAGAATATTGAGGTGCGCAAACGCAACCTTCAGACCGGCAATCCCCTGGAACTTCGTCTGCTCGGTTGGATCGTCGCTGTCGACTCGTTCCAGCTTGAGCGGCACCTACAACAACACTTTGAGGCGACCCGTGTACGGGGAGAGTGGTTCTCTATCGAGCCGACGGACATCCTGCTTATTCTCATGCGCGCTGGCCGCAATGGGTTTGTCGCCAAGAACGCTGACGCATTCCAGATCGTCGGCTATGACCGTGACGCAGTCCCTGAGTACCTCGGCGTATGGGAATGGGGAGACCTTGAAATCAACGAATGCTGTCCCTTCTGCGGGTGCTTTTGCGGTATGCATTTTCAGGAGGCTTCGCAGATGTACCACTGCCTCAACTGTGACACGCTGAGCGACTTTTCGGAGCTCGATCCGCGTAACGAAGAACCTGAGGACTGAGCCATGGCCGACAACGGACAGACAGCAAGCGAGCTATGGCTGGAAGCGCGCGCGCCCGGCTTTCGGGATCTTCCTGATCCAGACCGACGCGTCATCTTAGACTTCGCTTTTCTCTGGAGTCTTTTCGAGGCACAGATCATGGGCAATTTCGCTCGTGCCGACCGTATCCGGGAGCAGGTCGATCGCTGGGCAGCGGACGGTTCGCTTGGGGCAGATGTCTACAACGCGGAACTTGCCTACTTTCGGACCCGCTACTTCTCCAATGGGGCATTGACCCATCACTTCCCTTTCCTCAATCTTCGCCCTTCAGACCACCCTGATCTCGTGCAAGCTGTCATCGAGGGCACGAATGACGACCCACGCGACCGGGTGTTGAGTCTGCTTATGATCATCTGGCGGCTGCGCAACAATCTCTTCCACGGCGCAAAATGGGCCTACGAGCTTCGCGGCCAGCGGGACAATTTCACGCACGCGAACTGCATTTTGATGCGGATGCTGGACCGTCATGGCCAGCTTGGCTAGCGGCGAAATGCCTTTAGATCTGATCCACGGAAATCCGCCTATGTAATCTCCAGGACCTGCTCGTCGACAACGCGAGCGTTAAGCCGAAGCCTCCTATAGACAGGCTCATTTCTGATTCCTTGCACGCTTTCGTGGCGTGGCAGGATCCGTCGCGCCCCTTGCACTCGCGCTGATCGCACTGGGCAAGTATCTCCGCCCTGGCACCTTCACGACGACAACATGCCGCGGTTCCGCCTCGTCTTTTCTGAGCACGGAGCGGCACTCTACAAGGGATCGAATATGCGGGGTGCCCTGGCGCTTCGCCTCGGTCAGGTCAAGTACCAGCAGGAACCCCAATCGGATACTGACGTTCTGATAATCGGTGGTTTGCCCGGCGTAGCTCTTCGCCAAGAAGTCGAACGATGCGTCCTGCGTTTCACGCTTGACCTCAATTACGATCCGCTCACCAGTCGTCTTGAGCGCCACATCCGCCCGGCCACCGCCAAGATTCGTTGCCTCGATTTCTCCGACGGCAGCTTGGGTAGACAACCAACGAAAATAGTCCTCCTGCAGGGCACTTTCTGGCGGAACCGTGCCGTCTTCTTTTTCAAAGAGGTAGGCAACTGAAGGATCATCCTTTCTGGTCACTTCAAGACGGTTCTTCAGAAACCTCACCGTCCATAGCAGTACGGTGTCGAACAATTTGGCGCCACGAATATTCTTGCTGTGATCTGGATGGTTCTCAACTGCCGATCGACAATGGTCAAAGATATCAATCTCCGCCCCGCTCAGATTCTCGATGCTCGAAGCGAATGCATTGGAAATGACTTCCCTTACTCTCCGTTCAGTGTCTTCACTGCAGCGGGCTTGTGAGAGTACGGCAGCAACCGGCGCCCAAACGGCGGCTGCCTCAATGGGGTTTCGCGAGACTTCGGCGCGCTTCGGCATAGCGCGTTCTATGCCCTCTAGGACGGCATTGGCCTCCAGAACCAATTCGTGCCCGCGATTCTGCACCAGCCAGCGCTTCAAAAGATAAGCTTGCCCTTCGCGTCCGCTAATAGAGGACTCGATTCTTGGCCTGACCAAAGTCTCAAGGTAACCGTCGCGATTTCGCTTGAGGATCGTTCGTCCCGCACTGTACGCGGCCAGAACTTGGCTCTCGATCACGACCTTGGGTTCCCACCAGCTAACTTCGTCAAGACTTTCGGCAAGGGACGCCAAAGTGTTTGCGAGATCATTCCAACAAGCAGCTTGCAGGTGCCGTGCACCCAGCCAAGCCGGCGCACTGGCATCAGTATGCCAGGCGAGCAATTCAAAGGCGGCCTTGTGAACTGAGGCGCTGCGTCGATTCAGTTCGAGCTTGCTCCTGTGCGCTTCGAAATCCGTCAGCAGCGTAAGGCATTCACCATACAGCACTGCCTCTGGTGCTGTCTCTCGCGTTGCCTCGGCCTTCTTGAACCAGAATAGCGCATCTTTGAATAGGGAATCCGCTACATCGCGACGAGATTCGTCGAGCGCGGAGGTCAACCCTGCCATCCCCATTTCAAAGCTTGCGTCATATGCGGCCTCCTCACACTCTGCAAGACCTTTCAGGATGCAGAGCAGTTCTACCTCCCGCCAGTGCGAATGCGCGACGCCCATAATCTTCGCTGCGTAGCGGAGAAAAGTCGGCTCGTCGGACGCCTTGATACCAAGCAAGACGTCAAGGAGACGAAACTGCAACCGGCGAGTGGATGCTGCCATGCGGAAGGCACCTTCGAGAGCGATCGCACGAGCGTAGCCCGAGACGCGCCCTGACAAGTCGGCCGCCTTGTGCAGAAAGGCCATGAAAACATCTTCAACAGCAATCTCCGGCAACTCTCCATGAGAAACAGTGGCATCGACCATCTCAATCAGTACGACGTCGCTGGTCGCCCCGCGTACCAGACACCCAATGGAGTCCATCCATGCATGCGTATCATCTCCAAGAGCTTCGCTCGGCATGCGGAGTAGCGCCGAAAGAATCTCGCCCGCCAACGGCGACGTCATCAGCGACGGGGCGGCTTTGGCAATTGCATCCACCCCACCAAGGTCTTCTACGCGCGGCGTTTTGCCTTGTACCAACAATGTCTGCAGAGCTCTCTCCAGCGGGTGGAACAGAGTTCCTGCAAGGTTGCTCACCACAGATAGCCTCCATCAGAGGCTTCTTTGCGGCGATTGGGAGGGATGAATTCGCCCATCGCCGCGGAAGTAATTCCTGCGACGAAGATCTGAAGGTGTGGGAGTTCTTCTCGCACCACCGTCAGGCCTGAAAGTAGACCGCGGAGATCTTCTGGAGCAACTTCCTGCGCTGCGGGTGAATCAATCATGATCAGACCGGGATGTCTTCCAATACTGCGGCGCTCACCCACCTGAATCATGGCAAGCACCGTAGCGACCTTGAGACGTAGACGTTCACCCTTCGTCACCTTGCTGAAAGAAGTGTCGGCGCCTCCTTTTACGAGCAAGAGATTCGCATTTCCACGAAGCTGCGCCTTCGACAGGCTGTGCATTCCAAAGCTCTGGGCATAGTGCAGGAGGCTGGTTGACACCTCTTCAAGGAATTCGTCGCGAACTGCTTTGGATCTCGACTCAGTCTCACTGACGATTGCCTTCAGTACTGTTGGCTCATCATCCGCCACTTCACTGATGCCAGGATCGAACCTGGCTTCTTCCAGACGCCCTTCAAGCATTGCAATTTCGTTCAACAGCAGCTTCCGTGAATCGAACGTCCCCAACTGCTCCGTCAACTCTTGAGTCTTGGATTGGATGCCTTCCAAGTCCGTCTGCAATGTCATGAGGCTCTCCTCAGCCAGCTTTCTATTCTTCTCAGCCTTGTCGAAGGCCGCCTTCGATGCCTTAACGCTTGACTCAAGCCCCGCTTTCAGAAGGTCGGTGTCTTCGCTACTCCCAATGCTCTCACCACACACTGAACACGAATGGCTCAGTGCCTCCTTCTTCTTTCTCTCCTTGTCGATTTCATGATCGCAACGCGGACAACATGTCGGGTCAAGCATGCGGAAGATTGATCCAGCAGCTGCGGAGTCCTTGTGTGCCTGAAGCTCCCTGCGATCCTGCAGATAGGCTGCATTTGCTTGCTGCTCTGCAGCCGCTTCCCGATCGGCCCGTTCCTGCATCGCCTTTTCACGGCGCTTTGTTTCCGCATACTTGCCACTGAGTAGCGAGAGTTCGGCTTGAATAGCCTCGTCCGAAGGAAGCGCAGCCAGGCTTGCTCGCTTCTCGGCGAGCTGTGTCTCAATCTCTCCGACACGCGCCTGTTTCGCGCGCGCTGACTGACCTCGCCGACGTGCCTCCAGGTCATTGCCAGACTCGACCAATTTCTGTGCGGCAAGTGCCGAAGCGTGGGTGGACACCCAAGGCACGCCGAGATACATCTGCATGAGCCGCGCCTGCGTTCCCGTGGTGAAGGGAAGATCGCCCAGCACGACGTCATAGTTGGTACCGATGAACATCGCGCCGGACAGAGCTGGCCAGCCGTGAACGACGGTTTGGCCGCTTTTGTCTTCCGAGTCACTTTCTCGCCAGGTTGCGATGCTCTCCATAGAGAACGCTCGCAGAAAAAAGTCGGACATCACCATCTCGAACTGCTTCTCGCTGCTGAACGTGGCGATAACCGTGGCGTTGGCTGTTGCCGATGTTCGTCGGCTCAGCGTTCCCTTGGCCCCGTCCCGACAATCCACCTGAATCTCATACTCAAGACCATCTAGATCGAGGCGCAGACAGGCGGTATGTATCCAGGCCCTCACGTCATCCTGCAGATTCGGCGAAGGTCTTCCTCTGATTAGCCAGCGCACGACCTCGATGATTGACGACTTTCCGCGCAGATTGCGATCAGTCATCATCCCCCACAACCCTTCGCTGAGATCGTTCCATTCGAACGTATAAGGGCCTTCGTCCACTACCTCGCGTTTCACGCCACCGAAGGAAATGCTCAGGAGCTTCAGCCTTCGCGGAGCCGGTAGTACCGGCGTTGGCACTATATGTCGCGCTGTCAAGACCTGCTCAACCCGAGCTACGTCGACATTTGCCTTGTTTGCGATGGCCTCCAGCCATTCCATGCTCTCTTTTGCCATGTCCCCTCCTTTAGGCAGCTTGCTTGAGCTGAGCAAGCCTCTTCTGCACCTGCGGTCCGATTGGTGGAATGATTCCGCCAAGTTGAGTCTCGGCGTAAGTCGCTTGCTCGTATTGCTTTTCCTTGAGGGCACCACCACCACGGGTGCCCGCAATGTCAGCGACCAATGCTGCCCGATCTGCATACCACCCGAGAACAGGCTCCTGAACCACGGCCTTCGAACACACTCCAGCGCCCTGGACCGTGAGGATGAAGTCTGTTTCGTGAACCTTTACTTTTCCCTTGGTCCCCGTGATCCGCACGAGGTCGCGCGACCGTAGTAATGACAGCGCATCATCGAGTCGTTCATACGCCCCAAACAGGTAGCGAATCATCGGGATGCGCCGTAGATCCGGCTCGTCGCTTTCGAATATCGCCTCAGCCGCGAGACGGTGATCAGCATTGCCGGTTGCTACAAAAGAGTCCAACAACTCACTTGCCAGGTAGTCTGGATTGCGCATCCAAAAATCGAAAGCATGCAATCGCGCTTCGCCTCTAAAGATTTTGGCGACCGTCGCATCGTCTGGATCGCTCAGCGGCACGCCGCCCGCGTTCAAAATGAAGAGTATGCGCATCGCATCACGGTGTGGACTACGACCACTCATGCTCGCTCCTTTTTCCTCAGCATCAACTGGATCATCGCGAACAGACGATGAAAGAGGTAATCGATATGGTCCACATCGATAACAGGCACTTGTGAAACCTCTGAGTGGCGAATCAGATAGCTGTTGCCGATGGAGGTCAGCTCCAGTGCTTCCGTTTCCAACCTAGTCCGCAAAGTCGATTCCGATGCTGCAGCGTCCAGAATGATCTGGACCGACCGCTTCTTGTCGCCAGGATCGGCAACAGATTTGAGCCGTTCCCACGCGTCCCACAAACGCTCCAGCGCCTCGCGTCTAACGAGAGGATTCCTATCTGAAAATTTCACGCGGCACTCGTCCAGCATGTTGTCGAGAGTACGGTCTCCGGTGTCGAACGCTGTTCGTCTCAGTTCGTCACCCAGAACCAGTGGCAGAACTCGAACAATGCGTCCTGTCCCAAGCATCTCAAAGGCCAGGCCGTTGCGCGCGAAAATGCGATTGATGGTCGCCCGAAACTCGTCTTGTCCGGCTTGCTGGTCGAAAGTCAGGTGATGGTGACTGAAGAAATCGTGGTACTTGCCGGGAATTGGCTTCGCTAAGGCTGCATAAACGAACTCAATGAAGTCAAGAACCAACAACGTGTCCGGCGCAAAGGGCTCTCGTTGAGAGAAAAATCCCTCGGCCACGTCACGAGTGGTTTCCAGCGGCCATGCCAGGCCTGGCATCTCCGAAACCACAGCCGCAGCCAGTGAGTCGGAATCGCACCCGCAAATAGCTTGCCCATCTGGGCACCGTTCGGGGAACCGAAATCCGAAGGCACCGCTGTTGATCAACCCCTGCACCGAGGCGACCAAGCCGGCCCAAACCGCAGGTGAGATCGACTGCTCGGTTCGAGCCTTTGGACCGTTCTCCCGGTCGCTAAAGTAGTCCCCCATCAGCGCACCGCCTTGTGATCGATTGACTCGGCTATTGCCGGGCCGTTGAAGAACCATTCGCGATCGGTTGGCCGCGCATGGGAAGTTCCTGGCAACCCGCACATCTAGTTCGCCTCCCGAATGGACGTAATCAGCGGTGACTCGTCGGCGTCGTATGTCAGATGGATCTGAGTTTTTGCGCGCGTCACGCCGACGTAGAAAAGTCGAGCTGCTTCTTCCAACTGCTCATCGGTCTTGTCGTAGCGGCTGGGGAATACACCGTTCTCCAGCCCAACCATGATGACGGCCTGGAACTCCAGCCCCTTCGAGCTGTGCAGTGTCATCAGATTGATCTGGTCCGGACTCTTGCCCTGATTCCCGAAGATCTCTACCGTGAATGTTTGCAAGAGTCCGCCAGCAGCAGCCTCCATCAGATCGTTCAGATTGTCTCCCTCATCGGCGAGACCAGGCTCCTCTCGAAGCAGTTCATCCAACGCTTCGCGACGCAATACCGAGAGCCATCGATGCAGAGGCTGCGCACCGTCCCGCAGTGAGAACAAGGCCGAGATCAACTGCTTGCGTGCGGCCAGCAGTTCGGATTCACGCGTGACAGAGCGGCGCAACCGTCGCCAGGCTTTGAGCAGCTGCGAAAGAGGCACTGACCCTGTCTGCCAGCCACCGGCACACCACCGCGCAGCATCGGTGAGCCACTCGGTCAGGCGGGTACGCTTTATCGGCGATCCATTGTCAAGCCGGAAGTACCGCAAGCCGAGGGCATCCGCTGCCTGAGCAATCGGTGTCCCCTCGTTGAGCGTGCGGTACAGCACCGCTATGTCCCCGTGAGTCCAAGACGGATTTGCCGCGAGGAGCGCCGGCACCAGCGTCCCCAGCGCATAGTCCGCCTGTTCGCGGATATTGCATTCCAAACGGTGGATAAGGATTTCGCCCGTCCGCCCATCATGAGAACGAAACTCAGCGGGTTCCGGCAAAAGCGCCATGGAAGCAGCGATGATGCGGTCGGCGCACCGATAATTCAACTTGAGTCTGATGGGCTCCATCTGTGGGAGGCGGGCCAATGCTCGCAACAGGCTCGGCTTGGCACCAGTGAACCCATAGATGGACTGGTCTGGGTCCCCCACGGCAACGATCCGGGTGCCCGCCCGAAGCAATGCCAACACGATGCGATGCAGTGGAAGGCCAAGATCCTGATATTCATCGATCACGATCACCGGATACTTGGCCTGAATGGCACGTCTAACCCACTCATGCTTCTCGACAAGTTGCAGTCCGGCAAGGACCAGGCCGTCGAAGTCGATCAGGCCATTTTTCAGAAGCAATGTTTCGTAGGCCTCCACCACCGCTGTCTCACGGGCGGACCATGCACGCCACTCGTCACTACTCTTGTCCGGGACGGTACGCCGCAGCTTGTCGCAAGCCATGCGAAACCAACTAGGCGCATTGCCCCCCAACTGCTCGCGATAGGCATCGGCAAAGAGCTTTCGCGCCTGCGCCGGTGAAGCTACGACGAGCGGATCCGGCACGTCGAGACCTGCCAGTGCGGCGTAGGGCAACACCAGCTCTGTCAGGCAAAAGGAGTGCACAGTGGAGAGCAAGAGACGATCGCCGTCGTACACCCCGAGCTTGCTTAGCCTTGATCGCAGTTCGCCAACGCAAGCATTGCTGTAAGTGATGCACGCCAGTCGCCGTGGACGGTGTACATCCTCAGCAAGCAGCCGGGCAATCTTGACGGTGATCGTCTTGGTCTTGCCGCTGCCGGGCCCGGCCAAGATCACGCAGTTCCCTGTTGATTGGTACGCGCGCCATTGATCGTCGTTCCCGCGCAAATCTTCTGCGGCTTTGAGATGCGGGGGCGCAGTGGAGGTCATCCCAGCTTGGCCTTCAGATAGTCCAGCGCAGATTCGATGTACTCAGGACATACATCCACCCCCTCCTTTATCAGTACGGACGCCAGCCTTTGCGCCACTCGACCCTTGCCGATGGAGTCGATGTCCTTGAGAAATTGCGAGGGATCGAGCGAATCAGGATCGGTCGCGAGGCGGGCGAAGCGCGCATGCATCTTCTTGTTGGTGGTGAGGTCTTTGATGGCTGTCAGGAAATGATCCTCTGCCCCTGCCCGGAAAACGTCGATCTCAAAAGTGAATTCGTTCAAGAACACACCGTGCTTTGGAGCGAGCACCATCACCTGCGCAAAGTCGCTTTTCTCCCAAACGTCCTCATCCAATATGTGTTCCATGATCTGATTGACGACGCGATTCTTGCCATAGCTATCTGTCACACCTCCGTCATCCGGATCGGCATCCTCCTGACTTACTTCTTCCTTCTTCGGATCGAAATCGGTCAGCACCACAAATGGGATATCGAGCCCCTTCGGCCCCAACAATTTGACATATGGAGCGAAGTTGGTGCCAGCGATGGAGCAGACGGTGATGCCCATCGCATCGAAATCCAGGGTCTCGTCATACAGCTTGGCCAGCGTCGGCAGAAGAAACTTCTCCGCGTCGCCCTCCACGAGAATGACGCCCTTTGAGAAAAACAGCTCTCCACGTGTCACATCAATGTAGCGCTCTAGATCTTCGCGGTCGGTGGCATCGAGTTTGATGCCCTTTAGAGAGCGCCCGACGGTATGCCCTTCGCCAGCAACCTGACGCAGGACAACAACATTGGCGAGCGGAGCCACACTGGCCACATTCGGCGAATGCGTGGTGAGGAAAATGCTGCGCGGCCCGGGTCCAGCTTGCGCGTCGTCACGCGTTTGCAAGTAGTTTCGATAGATAAGCCGCTGCAGATGAGGATGCAGGTGGGCCTCGGGCTCCTCTATCGCCAGAAACGTGTGTTGACGCTCCCCCTCGTCCACCAGGTATTGATGCTCCAGATGCTTCAGTGCGAGGTAAAGCACATTGGCAGATCCGAGGCTGGCCTCTGCCACACCGCGCTTGCCGCCATCGATCATCATTTGAAGCGCGCGGAGCAAACGGTCCGGCTCTGTAGGCGCGAAACCTA
>LNAP01002443.1_pt1 | contig 18587 bp, 17 predicted proteins | sample 602601 | NCBI WGS metagenome assembly LNAP01 (sample SAMN02440304, study PRJNA202911) | soil metagenome | biome: Subtropical and temperate rainforests or woodlands; isolation source: soil samples (1 kg each in a 20% v/v slurry with milli Q water) were... ...
AGATCCCTTCGGTGATCAAAGGCAGCATGGTCGCGGACTTGATCGCGTACCTGGGTAGTATCGATTTCGTTATGGCCGACGTGGACCGCTAAGCATGAATAGCCCGCTTATCCAGACAGACCGTTTCGCCCTCAGCGAAACCGAGCGCTCGGCCATCGAGCATGAGCTGCATCACTACGAAGACCCGCGTGCGGCGTCTATCGAAGCCCTGAAAATCGTGCAGAAGGAACGCGGCTGGGTACCTGACGGTGCGATTTATGCCATCGGCGACCTGCTGGGCATTCCCGCCAGTGACGTCGAAGGCGTGGCAACGTTCTACAGCCAGATCTTCCGCCAGCCGGTTGGCCGCCACATCATTCGCGTCTGCAACAGCATGGTCTGCTTCATTGCCGGTCACGAGTCAGTGGTCGAAGAAATCCAGAACTCCCTGGGCATTGCGCCAGGCCAGACCACTGCCGACGGGCGTTTCACCCTGTTGCCGGTTTGCTGCCTGGGTAACTGTGACAAGGCTCCGGCCGTGATGGTCGACGATGACACGTTCGGCGACGTGCAGCCTTCGGGCGTTGCCAAGATGTTGGAGGGTTACCCATGACCGTCACTTCCTTCGGCCCCGCTAATCTCATTGCGCGCACGGCAGAAACCCATCCACTGACCTGGCGTCTGCGCGATGACGGCGAGCCGGTCTGGCTCGACGAATATCAGGCCAAAGACGGTTATGCAGCGGCTCGCAAGGTCTTTGCCGAGCAGTCGCCTGATGAAATCGTGCAGTCCGTGAAGGACTCCGGCCTCAAAGGTCGCGGTGGCGCAGGCTTCCCCACAGGTGTGAAGTGGGGGCTGATGCCTAAAGACGAATCCATGAACATCCGCTACCTGCTGTGCAACGCGGATGAAATGGAACCCAACACCTGGAAAGACCGGATGTTGATGGAACAGCTGCCGCACCTTTTGGTGGAAGGCATGCTGATCAGTGCGCGGGCGTTGAAAGCCTATCGCGGCTACATCTTCCTGCGCGGCGAATACGTGACAGCTGCCAAGCACCTGAACCGCGCCGTGGCTGAAGCCAAGGCCGCGGGCCTGCTGGGCAAGAACATTCTCGGCAGCGGTTTCGACTTCGAGCTGTTCGTCCACACCGGCGCCGGGCGTTATATCTGCGGTGAAGAAACCGCGCTGATCAACTCCCTGGAAGGCCGTCGCGCCAACCCGCGCTCCAAGCCGCCCTTCCCCGCCGCTGTTGGCGTGTGGGGCAAGCCGACCTGTGTAAATAACGTCGAAACCCTGTGTAACGTGCCAGCCATCGTCGGCAATGGTAACGACTGGTACAAATCCCTGGCCCGCGAAGGCAGTGAAGACCACGGCACCAAACTGATGGGTTTTTCCGGCAAGGTGAAAAACCCTGGCCTGTGGGAACTGCCGTTCGGGGTGCAGGCGCGAGAGTTGTTCGAAGATTACGCGGGCGGCATGCGCGACGGCTTCAAGCTCAAGTGCTGGCAACCAGGCGGCGCCGGTACCGGCTTCCTGCTGCCGGAACACCTGGACGCGCAAATGTACGCCGGCGGCATCGCCAAGGTCGGCACCCGGATGGGTACCGGTCTGGCCATGGCGGTCGACGACAAGGTCAACATGGTTTCGCTGCTGCGCAACATGGAAGAGTTCTTCTCCCAGGAGTCGTGCGGTTTCTGCACGCCTTGCCGCGATGGCTTGCCGTGGAGTGTGAAGATCCTGCGCGCCATCGAGAACGGTCACGGTCAGCCGGGGGATATCGAAACCCTGCTGGGCCTGGTGAACTTTCTCGGCCCTGGCAAGACGTTCTGCGCCCACGCACCGGGCGCCGTGGAACCGTTGGGCAGCGCGATCAAATACTTCAGGCCTGAATTCGAGGCAGGTATCGCGCCAGCAGTGCCGGGCAGCCTGACCCAGGTGATCAGCCCGACTCTGGTTGGCGCATAACAAGACAGACCGGTCGGCGGCCCACAAGGCTGCCGTCCTTATCCGACTGCGCCATGACTGGCTGTTCGAGTCGGATAGCACCGAGATTCCATTAGCCACGCCCGTTGACAGCGGGCCAACGAAGAACTTTGAACCATGGCCACTATCCACGTAGACGGCAAAGCGCTCGAAGTCGACGGTGCAGACAACCTGTTACAGGCTTGTCTGTCCCTGGGCCTCGACATCCCTTATTTCTGCTGGCATCCCGCCCTTGGCAGCGTTGGCGCTTGTCGCCAGTGCGCGGTCAAGCAGTACACCGACGAGAACGACACCCGTGGTCGCATCGTCATGTCCTGCATGACGCCAGCCACCGACAACACCTGGATCTCCATCGAAGACGATGAATCCAAGGCCTTCCGCGCCAGTGTCGTCGAATGGCTGATGACCAACCATCCGCACGACTGCCCGGTCTGCGAAGAAGGTGGTCACTGCCATTTGCAAGACATGACCGTGATGACCGGCCACAACGAGCGCCGTTATCGCTTCAGCAAGCGTACCCACCAGAATCAGGAACTCGGCCCGTTCATCGCTCACGAGATGAACCGCTGCATCGCCTGCTACCGCTGCGTGCGCTTCTATAAAGACTATGCAGGCGGCACTGACCTCGGCGTATTCGGTGCCCACGACAACGTGTACTTCGGTCGTGTTGAAGACGGCACCCTGGAAAGCGAGTTTTCCGGCAACCTCACCGAGGTCTGCCCGACCGGCGTGTTCACCGACAAGACCCACTCCGAGCGCTACAACCGCAAGTGGGATATGCAGTTTTCGCCAAGCATCTGCCATGGCTGCTCAAGTGGCTGCAACATCAGCCCCGGCGAGCGTTACGGCGAGATCCGCCGCATCGAAAACCGTTACAACGGCTCGGTAAACCAGTATTTCCTCTGTGACCGTGGTCGTTTCGGCTATGGCTACGTGAACCGCGAAGACCGCCCTCGCCAGCCGCTGCTGGCTGACGGTCAGGTCAAGCTGAGCCTTGATGGCGCCCTGGACAAGGCCGCCGATCTGCTGCGCGGTCGCAACATTGTCGGTATCGGCTCACCGCGCGCCAGCCTCGAAAGCAACTTCGCCCTGCGCGAGCTGGTGGGCGCCGAGCATTTCTACTCGGGTATCGAGGCCGGTGAACTGGAGCGTTTGCGCCTGATCCTCAAGGTGCTGAACGACAGCCCGCTGCCAGTTCCAACGATGCGGGATATCGAAGACCACGACGCGATTTTCGTGCTCGGTGAAGATTTGACCCAGACCGCTGCGCGCATGGCCCTGGGCTTGCGTCAGGCGGTCAAAGGCAAGGCTGAAGACATGGCTGCGGCGATGAAAGTCCAGCCATGGCTCGACGCCGCAGTGAAAAACATCGGCCAGCACGAGCTGAACCCGTTGTTCATCGCCAGCCTGGCTGAAACCAAGCTGGATGACATCGCCGAAGAATGCGTTCACGCAGCTCCGGACGATCTGGCCCGCATCGGTTTCGCCGTCGCCCACGCCCTGGATGCCAGCGCCCCCGCCGTCACAGGTCTGGACAGCGAAGCATTGGCGTTGGCGCAACGCATTGCCGACGCACTGCTGGCCGCCAAGCGTCCACTGATCATTTCCGGCAGCTCGCTGGGTTCGACCGCATTGATCGAAGCCGCCGCCAACATCGCCAAGGCACTGAAACTGCGCGACAAGCAAGGCTCCATCAGCCTGATCGTGCCGGAAGCCAACAGTATGGGTCTGGCGATGTTCGGCGGTGATTCCGTCGACGCCGCGCTGCAAGCCGTGATTTCCGGCCAGGCCGACGCCATCGTGATTCTGGAAAACGATCTGTACCGTCGCGTTGATGCGGCGACGGTCGATGCCGCATTGAACGCCGCCAAAGTGGTGATCGTTGCGGACCACCAGAAAACTGCGACCAGCGAACGCGCTCACCTGATCCTGCCGGCCGCCAGCTTCGCAGAAGGCGACGGCACCTTGATCAGCCAGGAAGGCCGCGCCCAGCGCTTCTTCCAGGTGTTCGATCCGACTTATCTGGATGCCAGCATTCTGGTTCACGAAGGCTGGCGCTGGCTGCATGCGCTGCGTTCAACCCTGCTGAACAGGCCGGTGGACTGGACTCAACTCGATCACGTCACCGCTGCCTGTGCTGCAAGCACTCCGCAACTGGCCGGGATCGTCAACGCTGCGCCGTCCGCTTCGTTCCGCATCAAAGGCTTGAAACTGGCGCGCGAACCACTGCGTTACAGCGGTCGGACTGCCATGCGTGCCGACATCAGCGTGCATGAGCCGCGTACTTCCCAGGACAAGGACACTGCGTTCGCTTTCTCCATGGAAGGCTACTCGGGATCCGTCGAGCCTCATCAGCAAGTTCCATTCGCCTGGTCTCCGGGCTGGAACTCGCCGCAAGCCTGGAACAAGTTCCAGGACGAAGTTGGTGGCCATTTGCGTGCAGGCGATCCAGGCACCCGCCTGATCGAAAGCACCGGCGACGCGCTGTCCTGGTTTGCCAGCGTACCGGGTGCATTTTCCCCAGCGCGCGGCACTTGGCAGGTGGTCCCGTTCTATCATCTGTTCGGCAGTGACGAAACCTCGTCCCTCGCCGCGCCGGTGCAGGAACGCATTCCGCAGGCTTACGTGGCGCTCGCCAAATCCGAAGCTGATCGCCTGGGGGTCAATGACGGCGCCCTGCTGAACCTGACCGTCGCCGGCCAGACATTGCGTCTGCCGCTGCGCATCAACGAAGAGCTGGGCGCTGGTCTGGTCGCATTGCCAGCCGGTCTGGCCGGCATTCCGCCCGCCGTGTTCGGCAAAACCGTTGATGGTCTGCAGGAGGCAGCGCTATGACCTGGTTCACACCTGAAGTGGTCGACGCGATCATCTCGGTAGTCAAGGCGATCGTCATCCTGCTGGCCGTGGTGGTCTGCGGGGCATTGCTCAGCTGGGTCGAACGTCGTTTGCTCGCCCTCTGGCAGGATCGTTATGGTCCGAACCGGGTTGGGCCTTTCGGCGCCTTCCAGATTGCCGCCGACATGATCAAGATGTTCTTCAAGGAAGACTGGACGCCGCCATTCGCCGACAAGGTGATCTTCACCCTGGCGCCGGTGGTGGCCATGAGTGCCTTGCTGATCGCCTTTGCCATCATCCCGATCACCCCGACCTGGGGCGTAGCGGACCTGAACATCGGTTTGCTGTTCTTCTTCGCCATGGCCGGTCTGTCGGTGTATGCGGTGCTGTTCGCCGGCTGGTCGAGCAACAACAAGTTCGCCCTGCTCGGCGCGTTGCGTGCTTCGGCACAAACCGTGTCCTATGAAGTGTTCATGGGCCTGGCATTGATGGGCATCGTGGTTCAGGTTGGCTCGTTCAACATGCGCGACATCGTTGAATATCAGGCCCAGAACCTGTGGTTCATCATTCCGCAGTTCTTTGGCTTCTGCACGTTCTTCATCGCAGGCGTGGCGGTGACTCACCGTCACCCATTCGACCAACCGGAAGCCGAGCAGGAACTGGCCGACGGTTATCACATCGAATATGCCGGTATGAAGTGGGGGATGTTCTTCGTTGGCGAATACATCGGGATCGTGCTGATCTCGGCCTTGCTGGTAACGCTGTTCTTCGGCGGCTGGCATGGCCCTTTCAACATCCTGCCTTCGCTGGCGTTTGTCTGGTTCGCCCTGAAGACCGCGTTCTTCATCATGCTGTTCATCCTGCTGCGCGCTTCGATTCCGCGCCCACGTTATGACCAGGTGATGGATTTCAGCTGGAAATTCTGCCTGCCGCTGACCCTGATCAATCTGCTGGTGACCGCCGCGGTCGTGTTGCTGAACACGCCCGCTGGCGTGGCTCAGTGAGGATATAAACCATGCTCAAGTATTTGTTCAATATCGTGCATGGCACCTACACCCAGCTTCGCAGCCTGGTGATGGTGTTCTCACATGCATTCCGCAAGCGTGACACGTTGCAGTACCCGGAAGAGCAGGTTTACCTGCCGCCGCGTTACCGTGGTCGCATTGTCCTGACCCGTGATCCCGACGGCGAAGAGCGTTGCGTAGCGTGCAACCTGTGCGCGGTGGCCTGCCCGGTCGGCTGTATCTCGCTGCAGAAAGCCGAGACTGACGACGGTCGCTGGTATCCAGAGTTCTTCCGCATCAACTTCTCGCGCTGCATTTTCTGCGGCCTGTGCGAAGAAGCCTGCCCGACCACGGCAATCCAGCTGACACCGGATTTCGAAATGGCCGAGTTCAAGCGTCAGGATCTGGTCTACGAAAAGGAAGATCTGCTGATCTCCGGCCCTGGCAAGAACCCCGACTACAACTTCTATCGCGTCGCCGGCATGGCCATCGCTGGCAAGCCTAAAGGCTCTGCGCAGAATGAAGCCGAACCGATCAACGTCAAGAGCTTGCTGCCTTAAGGAAGAAAGATGGAATTCGCTTTCTATTTCGCATCGGGTGTCGCTGTGGTGTCCACTCTAAGAGTGATCACCAACACCAACCCGGTGCACGCCCTGCTCTACCTCATCATTTCGCTGATCGCCGTGGCGATGACATTTTTCAGCCTCGGCGCACCCTTTGCCGGCGTACTGGAAGTCATCGCTTATGCAGGCGCGATCATGGTGCTCTTCGTCTTCGTGGTGATGATGCTCAATCTGGGTCCGGCCTCTGTCCAGCAGGAACGCACCTGGCTCAAGCCTGGCATCTGGGTCGGCCCGGTCATCCTAGGCGCGCTGCTGCTGGCTGAACTGCTTTACGTACTGTTCAGCAATTCGACCGGCGCCAGCATCGGCCACACCACTGTCGATGCAAAAGCGGTCGGTATCAGTCTGTTTGGACCGTATCTGCTGGTGGTGGAACTCGCCTCGATGCTGCTGCTCGCTGCAGCCGTCACGGCGTTCCATCTGGGCCGTAACGAGGCGAAGGAGCCAAGCCAATGAATGCAATCCCTCTGGAACACGGGCTGGCGGTCGCCGGTATCCTGTTCTGCCTCGGTCTGGTCGGCCTGATGGTGCGCCGCAACATACTCTTCGTGCTGATGAGCCTGGAGATCATGATGAACGCATCGGCTCTGGCGTTCGTCGTTGCCGGTAGCCGCTGGGCACAGCCGGATGGACAGATCATGTTCATCCTGGTGATCAGCCTGGCCGCCGCCGAGGCCAGTATTGGCCTGGCGATCCTGATGCAGCTGTATCGCCGCTTCCACACTCTCGATATCGACGCTGCCAGCGAGATGCGCGGATGAACCTTCTCTTTCTGACTTTCGTATTCCCCCTGATCGGTTTTCTGCTGCTGTCGTTCTCTCGCGGACGCATCTCGGAAAACCTCGCTGCGCTGATCGGCGTCGGCTCCATCGGGCTGTCGGCCATTGTTTCGGCCTGGGTCATCTTCCAGTTCAACGTTGCGCCGCCTGATGGTGGTCACTACACCCAAGTGCTGTGGCGCTGGATGACTGTGGATGGCTTCGAACCGAACTTCGCGCTGTATCTGGACGGTCTTTCCGTCACGATGCTGGGCGTCGTGGTCGGTGTCGGCTTCCTGATCCACCTGTTCGCATCATGGTACATGCGTGGCGAAGCGGGTTACTCACGCTTCTTCGCGTACACCAACCTGTTCATCGCCAGCATGCTGTTCCTGATTCTGGGCGATAACCTGTTGTTCCTGTACTTCGGCTGGGAAGGCGTAGGCCTGTGCAGCTATCTGTTGATCGGTTTCTACTACAGCAACCGCAACAACGGTAACGCCGCACTCAAAGCCTTTATCGTGACCCGGATCGGCGATGTGTTCATGGCCATCGGCCTGTTCATCCTGTTCCAGCAACTGGGCACGCTCAACGTGCAAGAGTTGCTGGTTCGGGCGCCGGAGCATTTCAAGGTCGGCGACTTCTGGATTGTCCTGGCGACGCTGATGTTGCTCGGCGGTGCAGTCGGTAAATCCGCACAACTGCCGCTGCAAACCTGGCTGGCGGACGCGATGGCCGGTCCTACTCCGGTTTCGGCACTGATCCACGCCGCAACCATGGTAACCGCAGGCGTCTACCTGATCGCCCGCACTCATGGCCTGTTCGCGCTGGCCCCGGACATCCTGCATCTGGTCGGCATTGTCGGCGGCGTAACCCTGGTGCTGGCGGGTTTTGCGGCACTGGTGCAGACCGACATCAAACGTATCCTCGCCTACTCGACCATGAGCCAGATCGGTTACATGTTCCTGGCGCTGGGCGTTGGTGCCTGGGAAGGCGCGATCTTTCACCTGATGACGCACGCTTTCTTCAAGGCGCTGCTGTTCCTTGCATCCGGTGCGGTAATCGTTGCCTGCCACCACGAGCAGAACATCTTCAAAATGGGCGGCCTGTGGAAGAAACTGCCACTGGCCTACACCAGCTTCATCGTCGGTGGCGCGGCCTTGTCCGCCCTGCCGCTGCTGACCGCTGGCTTCTACTCCAAGGACGAAATTCTTTGGGAAGCCTTCGCCAGCGGTAACCATGCGCTGCTGTATGCAGGTCTGGTCGGCGCGTTCATGACTTCGCTGTACACCTTCCGCCTGATCTTCATCGCCTTCCATGGTGAAGCCAAGACCGAAGCCCACGCAGGTCACGGTATCGCTCACTGGCTGCCGTTGTCGGTGCTGATCGTTCTGTCGACCTTCATCGGCGCCATGATCACTCCGCCACTGGCTGATGTATTGCCGCAAAGCGTCGGTCATGCCGGCGGCGACGCCAAACACAGTCTGGAAATCGCGTCGGGTGCAATCGCCCTGGCCGGTATCCTGCTGGCCGCCTTGCTGTTCCTCGGCAAGCGTCGTCTGGTTACTGCCATTGCCAACAGCGTTCCGGGCCGTTTCCTCTCGGCCTGGTGGTTCGCGGCATGGGGCTTCGATTGGGTTTACGACAAGTTGTTCGTCAAACCTTATCTGGCTATCAGCCATGTGCTGCGTGGCGATCCGCTGGATCGCACCATTGGTTTGATCCCACGTCTGGTCAAGGGGGGTCATGACGTCATGAGCCGCACCGAAACCGGCCAACTGCGTTGGTACGCTGCTTCGATCGCCGTAGGTGCCGTATTGGTACTCGGTGCCGTCGTTGTGGTTGCGGTCTGACATGAACCTTGCGAATTTGCGAAAGGAATTGAGCCCGTCATGATTCTGCCTTGGCTAATCCTGATCCCCTTTATCGGCGGCCTGCTGTGCTGGCTGGGTGAGCAATACAGCTCCACCCTGCCGCGCTGGATTGCGCTGCTGACCATGTCCCTCGAACTGGCCCTGGGCCTCTGGTTGTGGAGTACTGGCAACTTCAGTTACGCACCGGCTCCCGGCGTCGACCCAACCTGGGCGCTTGAATTCAAGCACCTGTGGATCTCGCGCTTCGGTATCAGCGTGCACCTGGCGCTGGACGGCCTCTCGCTGCTGATGATCCTGCTCACCGGCCTGCTCGGCATTCTGTCGGTGCTGTGCTCGTGGAACGAGATCCAGCGCAAGGTCGGCTTCTTCCACCTGAACCTGATGTGGATCCTGGGCGGCGTGATTGGCGTGTTCCTCGCCATCGACCTGTTCATGTTCTTCTTCTTCTGGGAAATGATGCTGGTGCCGATGTACTTCCTCATCGCGCTCTGGGGTCATAGCTCATCGGACGGCAAGAAGACCCGAATCTACGCTGCGACCAAGTTCTTCATCTTCACTCAGGCCAGCGGCTTGATCATGTTGGTGGCGATCCTCGGTCTGGTGCTGGTCAACTTCAACCAGACCGGTGTGATCACCTTTGATTACGCCACGCTGCTGAAGACCCAACTGGCACCGGGCACCGAATACATCCTGATGCTGGGCTTCTTTATCGCCTTCGCGGTGAAGCTGCCGGTGGTGCCTTTCCACTCCTGGCTGCCGGACGCTCACGCCCAGGCGCCCACAGCGGGTTCGGTCGATCTGGCCGGTATCCTGCTGAAAACCGCCGCTTATGGTCTGCTGCGCTTCGCCCTGCCGTTGTTCCCCAACGCATCGGCCGAGTTCGCGCCAATCGCGATGGTGCTGGGTCTGATCGGCATTTTCTACGGTGCCTTCCTGGCCTTTGCTCAGACCGATATCAAGCGTCTGATCGCGTTTTCCAGCGTGTCGCACATGGGCTTCGTGCTGATCGGTATCTACTCCGGCAGCCAACAAGCACTACAAGGCGTTGTGGTGCAGATGATTGCCCACGGTTTGTCGGCAGCCGCGCTGTTTATCCTCAGCGGTCAGTTGTACGAACGCATGCACACCCGGGATATGCGTGAAATGGGCGGTTTGTGGTCGCGCATTGCTTATCTGCCAGCGATCAGCCTGTTCTTCGCTGCTGCCTCTCTGGGTCTGCCGGGAACCGGTAACTTCGTCGGTGAATTCCTGATCCTGCTGGGCAACTTTGTCGCCTCACCATGGATCACGGCAATCGCCACTTCCGGTCTGGTGTTTGGCTCCGTCTACTCGCTGATCATGATCCACCGCGCCTACTTTGGCCCGTCGAAATCGGACGAGGTTCTCAAAGGAATGGACGCACGGGAATTGATCATGGTGCTGGGACTCGCCGTATTGCTGGTGGTGCTCGGGGTTTACCCGCAGCCGTTCCTCGATACTTCGGCAGCGACCATGCATGGCGTGCAGCAATGGCTCGGCACCGCCTTCACTCAACTCGCTTCGGCCCGGTAAGAGCGCTATGGACCTGACGATTCAACACTTTATTGCGCTTGCGCCGCTGCTGATTACCAGCGCCACGATTATCGTGGTGATGCTGGCAATCGCGTGGCGTCGCAATCACTCGCAAACATTCCTGCTGTCCGTTGCAGGCCTGAATCTGGCACTGCTGTCGATCTACCCGGCACTGAAAGTCGCCCCGCTGGTCGTCACGCCGCTGCTGCACATCGACAGCTTTGCCTGTCTGTACATGGCGCTGATCCTGGCATCGACCCTGGCCTGCGTGACCATGGCCCACGCCTACCTCGGCGACGGCAAGGTCGGTTACCCGGGCAATCGCGAAGAGCTTTACCTGCTGATTCTGATGGCTGCTGCCGGTGGCATGGTTTTGGTCAGCGCACAGCATCTGGCCGGCTTGTTCATTGGTCTGGAGCTGTTGTCGGTGCCGGTGTACGGGCTGGTGGCTTATGCCTTCTTCAACAAGCGCTCGCTGGAAGGCGGCATCAAGTACATGGTCCTGTCAGCGGCAGGCTCTGCATTCCTGCTGTTCGGCATGGCATTGCTGTACGCCGAAGCCGGCTCCCTGAGCTTCGACGGGATCGGCAAGGCACTGGCTGCAACTGGCCTGCCTAGCCCGATCGCAAGCCTGGGCCTGGGCATGATGCTGGTCGGTCTGGCGTTCAAACTGTCGCTGGTACCCTTCCACCTGTGGACGCCGGACGTTTACGAAGGCGCCCCTGCCCCGGTAGCGGCCTTCCTGGCTACTGCCAGTAAAGTCGCGGTGTTTGCCGTGCTGGTGCGTTTGTTCCAGATTTCCCCGGCGGCCAGCAGCGGTGTGCTGCATGACGTACTGGCGGTGATCGCCGTTGCGTCGATCCTCGTGGGCAACCTGCTGGCACTGACGCAGACCAACCTCAAGCGTCTGCTGGGTTATTCGTCCATCGCCCACTTCGGCTATCTGATGATCGCGCTGGTTGCCAGCAAAGGCATGGCGGTTGAAGCGATTGGCGTTTATCTGGTGACCTACGTCATCACTACCCTGGGCAGCTTCGGCGTCATCACCATGATGTCCTCGCCTTACAGCGGTCGTGATGCCGACGCGATGTTCGAATATCGCGGCCTGTTCTGGCGCCGTCCGTACCTGACTGCAGTGATGACCTTGATGATGCTGTCCCTGGCGGGCATTCCGCTGACTGCGGGCTTCATCGGCAAGTTCTACATCATTGCTACCGGCGTTGAAGCGCACCTGTGGTGGCTGACCGGCTCGCTGATCATTGGTAGCGCCATTGGCGTGTTCTACTACCTGCGCGTGATGGTCACCCTGTATCTGGTTGACTCCAAACTGCCGCGTCACGATGCGCAGTTCAACTGGGCGCAACGGACTGGCGGCGTAATGCTGCTGGCCATCGCTATCCTGGCGTTCGCGCTTGGGGTTTACCCACAACCCCTGCTTGACCTGGTATTGCACTCGGGCCTGCAACTCGCCAGCTGATCCAGAAGGCATAAAAAAACCTGCTCCCATGAGCAGGTTTTTTTTGGTCGACGCAAACGTCTTCTTTGCAGGAGCTAGCCCGGCAAGCGCACGGTTTTCTTGGCCCCGACGAATAGCCCCCAGGTCGACATGAACAGCGCAGCGACCATCGGGCCGATGACGAAACCGTTCAGGCCGAATACAGCCATGCCACCCAGGGTCGAGATCAGGATCAGGTAATCCGGCATCTTGGTGTCCTTGCCCACCAGAATCGGCCGCAGGACGTTATCTACCAGACCAATCACGAAGACCCCGAACAGCGAGAGCACTACGCCCTGCCAGATCATCCCGCTGAGCAGGAAGTACGCCGCAACCGGCGCCCAGACGATCCCCGCACCGACCGCTGGCAACAGTGACAGGAAGGCCATGATGACTGCCCACAGCAGTGCGCTGGGAATGTCGAGACTCCAGAAGATCAGCCCGCCCAAAGCGCCCTGAGTGATCGCCACCACGACGTTGCCTTTGACCGTGGCGCGAACCACCCGGGTGAACTTCAGTTGCAGGCGGCGCTTCTGCGGCTCGGCCAGTGGCACGGCGATGCGAATCTTGCGGACCAGATCCTGGCCGTCGCGCAGAAAGAAGAACAGCAGATAAAGCATGATGAAAAAGCTCACCACGAAATCAAACGTGCCCTGCCCGAAGCTGAAGGCCTGAGTGGCAAGGTACTGACTGCCCTGCATTGCACCTTTGGCAATTTTGTCGCGCAGACCGTTGAGGTCGCCCATGCCAAGGCGATCAAGCCAGTGCTGCAGGTACGGTGGCAGCAGTTCCTTGAATTCAGCCAGATAGCTGGCGATATCCAGCTGCCCGCTTTCGACGTTTTTGTACAACGTGGCGCCCTCTTGCACCAGCAAGGCACTGATGACAATGACTGGCAGGATGGCAATCACCAGGCAAATCAACAGCGTGCATAGGGACGTCAGGTTGCGTTGCCAGCCGAATCGCAGCAGCAAACGACGTTGCAGCGGAGCAAAGATGATGCCGAGGATCACTGCCCAGAATACCGCTCCGTAAAATGGCAGCAGGATCCACACGAAAGCGATGGTGACCAGCACCAGCAACATCAATAAGGTTTTGTATTGCAACGTGGTTTCGTTCATGTCCTTTCCATGTCAGAGGCCCGCGAATCGGCGGACCTAGTGCTTAGTCCGCCAATCTACGGGCAAGTGCCATCATCCCGGCAATCAGAGAACTGATTGCCGGAGGACGGTGAAAACAAAGCCGGTAAAGTTGCGGATCAGGACAGGACGTGTCCCAGCGGGATCAGACGCGGAACTGGTTTACCAGAGCACCCAGGCGACGACCAAGATCGTCAAGGTTGCGTGAGGTTTCGGCGCTCTGGCGGGTCTCATCGGCCACGGTGTCCACTGCCGAAGCGATCTGGTGCACGCTGCGATTGATCTCTTCAGCCACGGCGGTCTGCTCTTCGGCTGCACTGGCAATTTGCGCGTTCATCGAGTTGATGGTGCCGATCAACTGGCCAATTGTATCCAGAGAGGCTCCAGCCTGATTGGCCTGCACAGAAGTGCCATCGCCAGCCTCACTAGAGCGGCGCATGGCATCTACTGCGGTCTGCGTGCCCTTTTGCAGTCGATCAATCATCCCCTGAATTTCCTGGGTGCTTTGCTGAGTGCGACTGGCCAGGGCACGCACCTCATCAGCAACCACCGCAAACCCACGTCCCGCTTCCCCGGCCCTCGCGGCCTCAATAGCGGCGTTGAGCGCCAGCAGGTTGGTCTGTTCAGCGATTGAGCGAATCACGCCCAGCACGCTGACAATTGACGATACATCCTGCTGCAGGCTGTCCAGAGACGTACCGCTATTACGGATATCTTCCACCAACGCATGAATCTGCTTGATGCTGCCGTCCACCACTCGCTTGGCGGACTGACCTTGCTCGTCGGTCTGCTGCGCGGCAACCGATGCGCCCTGCGCGCTCTTGGCGACTTCCTGCGCTGCGGCAGACATTTCGTTGATCGCAGTGGCGACCTGATCCGTTTCGTGTCGCTGGCGTTCCATTGCCTGTTCGGATCGTTGCGCCTGGCTGGAAACCTGACCGACAAGCCCGTTCAATTGGGTCGTCATGCCCGCGATCTGTTGCACCAGACTATGGATCTTGTCGACGAAGCGGTTGAAAGACCCGGCAAGATCACCGAGTTCATCCTGGCTGGTAATTGTCAGGCGGCGAGTCAGGTCACCCTCCCCCGCTGCGATGTCGTCAAGATTGGCTTTCATCAGGCGAAGTGGGCGTAGCAGCGTTCCGGCCAGAATGGTCCCAACCGCGGTGATGATGATCAGAACAAGCACGGCGATGCCGATGATGCTCAGCAGCATCTCCTGCAGACGCGCTTCAACGCTTTTCTCGACCACGGCGACCTGAGCGTCGATGCCATCCAGATTTACCGATGACCCGACCGCCATGTCCCATTTCGGCAAATATTCGGTATAACCCAGCTTCGGCAGCAACTCGGTCTTGCCCGGCAGCGGTGATGAATAAAGGAGGTAATGCGTACCGGCTTTAGCAACGGCAACCAGTTCGTTGTTGACATAAACGCCATTGGGATCGCGGGCGTCCTTGAAACTCTTGCCAATGCCATCTGGACTACTGGCCTTGAACAGGCGCACCGATTGCGAATCGTAACCGAAGAAGTAACCGTCTTTGCCGTAGGTGATATTGGAGAGCAGCTTGATGACCTGAGCGCGCGCAGCATCGTCACCTGGCGCAGCAGCATCGTAGATCGGCTTGATAGTGGTCATGGCGACCGCGACATAGCTTTGCAGGGTCGACTTGGCTTCAGCAAGCAAGCGATCTCGCGTCTCACTGACCTCGCGCTTCGCCTGCTCGCGGAGCATGACCACGGTCGCTACGCTGATCACCAGCGCAAATATCAGCACCGGCAGCACCGCCAGCGAAAGTACTTTGGCTTTCAGGCTAATACGCATAGAACTCCAGAAATCAGTTAGTTTTTATTGGATAGGCTGCAGTTAATCTGTTTAACGGCCATTTGCCTGAAAAGTTGAGAATCCTCCGAATTCTTTGTAGGACCAAACCGTTATCTACCGCAGGAGTCTCGTATAGCTTCAGAGCAAGGCTGGGCCCGGCGGCAGATCGACACGCACCTGTAATCCGCCAAGCGGACTTTCCAGCAGCCGGAGTTCGCCACCCCAGGCGTGGATAATGTCTCGCACAATGCCCAGGCCCAATCCGTGCCCGGTGATTTGCTCATCCAGCCGGGCGCCGCGGCTGAACACTTCCTCGCGTCTGGATTCAGGAATCCCCGGACCATCATCTTCAACCAACAAACAAAAACCCTGCTCTTGCTCGGTAATGGTCAGCTGCACCTCGCTGTCAGCCCATTTGCAAGCGTTGTCCATCAGGTTGCCGAGCAGCTCCAGAATGTCTTCGCGATCCCAAGGCAGAAACAGACCATCGGCCACCTTGGTCGCCAGCTCCAGATGATCGCCGTGAATCATGCGCAATGTCGCCAACAGCCCGCCGAGCTCCGCATCGCAGTCGAAACGCGCGCCGGGCAGTGCATCTCCGGACAAGCGTGCCCGATTGAGCTCGCGAACCAACCGCTGCTCAATGTGCTCCAGCTGTTCGCGCAAGGTATTGCGCAATGCGGGGTAAGCATCAAGCTGGGAGTTCGATGCGAGACTGACAAGGACAGCCAGTGGCGTCTTCAGCGCATGCCCGAGATTGCCCAAAGCGTTACGGGAACGCTTGAGACTGTCTTCGGTGTGGGCGAGCAAATGATTGATCTGCGCAACGAGTGGCTCCAGCTCAAGCGGCACTTCGCTATCAAGCTGCGATCGTTTCCCCTGCTGCAGCTGGAATATCTGCTTGCGAACATTCTCCAACGGCCTCAATGCGCGACGCACGGTAATACGCTGTAAAACAAGAATGACCAGCAACGCTGCGAGCCCGAGCCCAAGGCCGATCTGTTGCACACGCTGAAAGCTGGCCCTTACCGGGGTGTAATCCTGTGCGACGGTGATCGAAATAGACTGCCCGAACTTGCGGTATTCGGTGTTGAGCAACAGCAGGGATTGGCCGGTCGTGCCCAGCTCTAGATTGGCATGCAGCCCGGTGCCATCGAGCTTGGGCAATTCAAGATCCCACAGCGATCTGGACCGCCAGTGCCCTTGCTCAAAGTCCAGGCGAAAGTAATGACCCGAGTAAGGTCGCTGATACGCCGGGGAAAGCCGATGTTCATCAAGTTGCAAGCCGGTTGGCCCGCGCACCAATGCAACCAGCAGGTTTTCGCTTTCATTGCGCAGGCCGGCTTCAAGATAACGCTGCAAACCGACTTCAAAAAGCCACAGGCTGGTTTGCGCCAGGATCACGCATACGACCACCATGACGCTGATCAGGCCAAGACTGAGACGCCCTTGAATCGACTTCAAACGGGCGCTCCACCGAATCGATAACCCTGGCCCCGGCGGGTTTCTATGACGGCCTTGCCAAGCTTGCGACGCAGGTGATTGACATGCACTTCAATGACATTGGAATCACGCTCGTTTTCTCCGTCGTACAAATGTTCAGCCAAATGGCTTTTGGACAGAATCTGTTCGGGGTGAAGCATGAAGTAGCGCAGCAGTCGGAACTCTGCTGAAGTCAGCTGGATATCCACGCCATCACTGCTGACGCTTTGCCGTCCCTCATCAAGATGAAGACCTGCCGACTCCAGACGAGGTTGATTGGCAAGCCCATGGGAGCGCCGCAATAGTGCCTGGATGCGCAACTGCAACTCTTCGGGATGAAATGGCTTGGTCAGATAATCGTCTGCCCCGGCCTTAAGTCCTTCGATACGCTCGGACCATGATCCCCTGGCAGTCAGAATCAACACCGGGATGGCGAGTCCCGAGGCGCGCCACTGCTCCAGAACCTGTAAACCCGGGAGACCGGGAAGTCCAAGATCCAGCACGATCAAATCGTACGGCTCACTCAGCCCCTGATGCACTGCATCGCGTCCATCAGCGAGCCAGTCCACGGCGTACCCCTGCTTGCCCAGGCCGGCAAGTAGCTCATCAGCCAAAGGGACGTGATCTTCCACCAGTAACAAGCGCATCAGTCATCTTCCTCGTCTTTCAACAGTCGGCTGTCACGTGCGTCGAACTTCAGTTCACGGACAACACCTTCCCTGGTCAACACCTCAAACTCGTACACATAGACGCCATGTTTCTCTTCAAGCTCGGCTTCGAGCAGCCTGGCGCCGGGGTAACGCCCCAAGGCCAAATCGACGAATTGTTCGAGAGGCAGAATGACACCCGCCTGTCGCAAGGTCAGTGCTTCGTCTTGATCAAGATCTCGAGCTTGCACAGCGGTGCACACCAACACCAGGCCGCAGACAGCTACGAAACGCTTTTCAACTGTCATCTACTTGTCCTGATGGTCCTTGAGTATGGCGCCATTGGTGGCATCCAGCTCCACGTCCCACTCAATACCTTGCGCATCACGCAAGTCGATCTGATAAACGTGTTTACCGTACTCCTCGTCCAGCTCACGGTCAGTAATGGTGGCACCTGGGTGCGTCACTAGCGCAGCCGCATCCAACTGTTGCGTTGATTGAATAATGCCGGCGGCGCGCAGCTTCGCTGCCTCCTCCTGACCAATATCGCGGGCGGAGGCTAAGCTGGCATAACAGATGAACAAAGTGGCAGTGAAAAGGGTTAACAATGTCTTCATTATTGATCTCCACTGAGACATTTTTTCCAGACTCAGAGGATACCCGCGTCAACTTAATTGAAGCTGAATCTGTCTGGCCAGAGGCCATCAATACAGATTTTTACATCCTTTGATGCTGTAGGCGCGTTAGTCACTATCGCAAACAGTACGGAGGCGGTTTTAAACGCACCCGTCAAACCATTGCTGATAAACTCGTCGACTGCACGTATCGCTACGGCGATCGCCATTTTTAAGAGTTGATTGATTGTGGAAATTTTTAAAGAGTTTACCTTCGAGTCTGCCCATCGTCTCCCCCACGTGCCCGAGGGCCACAAGTGCGGCCGCCTGCACGGGCATTCGTTCCGGGTGGCAATCTATCTGGCTGGCGACGTCGATCCACACACGGGGTGGATACGTGACTTTTCCGAGATAAAAACAATCTTCAAGCCTCTTTACGAGCGCCTCGATCACAACTATCTGAACGACATTCCAGGCCTCGACAATCCTACCAGCGAAAACCTGGCGAAATGGATCTGGAACGAGCTGAAGCCACTGTTGCCGGAACTCTCCGCAATTCGCATCCACGAGACGTGCACCAGTGGGTGTGAGTATCGCGGAGACTGATCCTGCGATAGACGAGAAGCCACCCAACGAGGTGGCTTTTTTATGTCTGCGATTTGCATAAATCGAGCAGACAAACAAAACCCCTGAACGCGTAAGCGATCAGGGGTTCTGGAATTCAATCTTGACGATGACCTACTCTCACATGGGGAAACCCCACACTACCATCGGC
>LNAP01002444.1_pt1 | contig 18586 bp, 20 predicted proteins | sample 602601 | NCBI WGS metagenome assembly LNAP01 (sample SAMN02440304, study PRJNA202911) | soil metagenome | biome: Subtropical and temperate rainforests or woodlands; isolation source: soil samples (1 kg each in a 20% v/v slurry with milli Q water) were... ...
GCCGGGCAGGTGGTCACGATCACCGGAATCACTGGTCACGATGCCGGACTGAGTGGTCACGATGCCGGAATCGGTGGTCACGATCGACCGGAATACCCAACACGCCTATCGCAAGTTCCGTAAGTATGGCGGCTCCGTTGTTATTGCAACGCAATCTGTCAACGACTTGTACGAGAACGCTGTAGGTCGTGCTATTGCGGAGAACTCGTCGTCAATGTATCTGCTCGGACAAACCGAAGAAACAGTGGAATCAGTGAAGCGATCCGGCCGTTTGTCATTGTCTGAAGGTGGCTACGCGATGCTTAAAACTGTCCATACCGTCGCCGGCGTCTATTCAGAGATTTTCATTAAATCGAAAGCAGGTATGGGCATCGGTCGATTGGTCGTAAGTGACTTTCAAAAGCTGCTTTATTCAACTGATCCTAACGACGTATCGGCAATTAAGTCGCATACCGATCGCGGGTTGCCAATCACAGAGGCTGTTAAAGCAGTCATGGAACAACGCGGCCAATAAGTGGGTCATTTCAACCCCATTGTTAACTGAATAAGGTTTTGCACATCATGGATAAAAAAGCGGCATTTGCAGGGGCGATTGCGGGGGCCATTATGGCCTTTGGTGCCTCATTCTTCTTCATCAACAAACAACGGGTGGCCATTGATGAATTGAAGACTCAAAACCCGCCAATCGTAGTTGTGGATTTTTCGAAAATTGTTTCTCAATACCCAGAAGGCGCGGCCGAAAATGAAATCAACGAATTGATGGTTCGAACCAATAACGCCATCGTCAAACTGCGTGAAGCAGGTTACTTGGTGCTTGATGCACAAGCGGTGCTGTCGGGTCCGACTGAACTTTACCTGCCTACAGATGCGATTGCAGTGGAATAGCTTACATGTCGTTTGTAAGAAAGAAACAGCCCTGGCCGCGATTTGCCATCAAGCTGACTGTACTTTCGGCTTGCCTTGCTGTTGGCGCGGTGGCCTTTGCTAATCGCTATCGCATAGGAATTGACTCACAAATAGAGAAATGCATTCCGGGCATTACCTTCTATCTGGTCGATTTGAAAGACAAAGAACTTAAAAGGGACCAAATCTACTCCTTCTCAGCCAAAGGCCTCCAGCCTTTATTTGCTGATGGCACAAAAATGGTCAAGATCCTTAAGGGTATGCCAAATGACACTGTGCAGGTGGATGAAAGCCATGCTGTGTTGGTAAATGGTCGACAAGTCGGCAAAGGCCTTTTTCTTACCAGAGAGCTTAAACAGCCGGCCAGCAAATTCATCGGCAAAAGCGTGCTTGGCGAGAATAGTTATTGGTTTATGGGCGAGAGTGATCGCAGTTTTGATTCCCGGTATTGGGGTGTGGTGAAAGATGAACAAATTATTGGCAGAGCCTATCCGCTTTTCTAAGTTGGCCCTTGCATGTTGCTTAATTGGCCATAGTGCCATAGCTATGGAGGTGAACATCCATAAGGCTACGCCTGAAGACAAGCAAATTGCCGAACAGGCAAAGGCTATGGCTGAAGCGGCAGGCAAAAGCGGCATGCTCGATGAAGGTTGGATGATCCAAGCTCAAAAAAACGTTCAGGACGCTCGTGGTCAAGCCATGGAGTTGTACCAGGAGCTGACTAGAACCAACCCTACGATTCAGCATGCTAAATCGATGCAGCAGGCCAAACTTGCTGACACTAACTATGACACCCTGATATTTGTCTCGAATTCGCTGGGTGATGAAGCGATCACAGAAATACTAGCGTCTGCCTCCGGTCAGCCAGGTACGGCCGTCGTATTACGTGGCATAGCCGAAGGAACAACCATTGGCCAAGGAGTATTGGCCATGCAGAAAATTGCCATCCAGTTCGATCCTGTACCAAACCTGATTCTCGATCCTTCTTTGTTCATAAAACACAACGTAACGATGGTGCCGACCATTGTTGCGCTGGGGACCAAATCTGAAGACAAAGAACAGATTATGCCGCCTGTCGAAAACGCACAAAACGGCAGCGTGCTTGATATTCAAGGTTCAGAGTCACGTGAAATTGCACGTGTAGAAGGTCTTTACGATCCGGCGTGGTTAACACGCCAGATAGATGCAGGACTGAAGGGCAATCTAGGCGTCCGCGGACCCATAACAGAGATTGCCGAACAAGACATTATCGACGTTATGAAAGAACGTGTCCTGGCCATTGACTGGCACGCTCGCCGTGAACAGGCCAAAGAGCGCTATTGGCAGAACCGCACGTTTATTGATTTACCCCGTGCACCAAAAGCTCGTACGAAGCTTGTCGATGCATCGGTCGTGGCGACGGCTGATATCCAGGCTTCAGATGGGCAGTTCGTGGCACGTGCCGGCGACACCGTAAATCCTCTTGCCTCACGCCCATTTACACAGGCCATTGTTGTCTTTGACCCTACAGACCAGGAGCAAATGGAAATGCTTCGCGAGGCGGTTCCTCAGATTGAAAAAGAGCCCAACGTGGCCAGGATTATCTATATAGCGACACGCATTGATCAAGATAAGGGCTGGGACGGATATGAAGCCCTAACGACATCCATGCAAGCGCCTGTCTATCTGCTTACCAGCGACGTTCGTAATCGATTCGAGCTGGAGCACACTCCCAGCATCGTTACCGCTAACAACACACATTTTGTTATTCGGGAACTGGCTAAACGCGAGGTGAAAACAGAACAATGACTTTGACACCCGCACTTCAACCTATTTTTTCTGTCGGTACCGAAAGTATCGTCGGCTATGAAGCTCTCGCCAGGTGGAATGACGCTGGTTTGTGGCGCCGACCGCATGAGTCATCGCCAGACTGGGCAGCAACGGATCTGGCCATGTTCGAGAAGCTGGCTGAAATTGGTGATTCGATTAAACAGAAATCAGCATGCTTGTTCGTCAATGTGAGCGCTTACACATTGGACCAAACCAACACTTTTAATAATTGGCTTTCCATTGCCAGTGACATGGCTGATGTGATGGATTCGGACTGTGTAATTGAAATCACAGAACAAATACCAGATCAGCTTTTAATGAATCGCTGGGACCAATTGCGTGCATTGGGAACATCGTTGGCCATAGATGACTTTGGTGATGGTCAGTCGCAACTGGCCCGACTTCAGGGATATGACTGGGACTTTTGTAAGTTCGATGCAAAGCGAACGGTCGATATGCGCGATGCAGGCGCTTTGCTGTACTGCCAGAAGGAAGACATCAAGATGATCATTGAGAAGGTAGAAACGCAAAGCGAGAAAATTCTTGGCCGACTATTTGGCCTGGATTGGCAGCAGGGATATTACTTTGCAAAGCCCCAGCTAATCACTGAACTTGATTGCGTAAAGGACTAGGAATGATCAAAAGTTTTTCAAAAGCGATTGCCAGTGCCATGCTGGCTATAGGCCTATCCGCTGCGGCCAATGCCCAAAGCGTAGGTGATGATCCCTTGTGCGTCAACGCGGAGGTCATTGGTCCAAAGATGATTACCGACATTTGTTGGTCGTGCATCTTTCCAATTCGTGTTGCCGGGGTACCCATTAGCGGTGGCGATGGGGTTTATCCAGATGATGCTGTAAAGCAACCCGTGTGTGCTTGTGAAGATAATCTGGGTGTCCCACGCCCAGGGATTACAACATCGATGTGGGAGCCATTTCGACTTATCGAGTTTCAAACAACACCTGGTTGTTCATCCGTATTGAATGGTGCACGTTTCCCGTTTGATCAGCTTTTCCGAGGTGTGCACGGTAATGGTGAGAATGATTCTGGGGATGGCTCATTCATGCACTTTCATTACTACGCCTTTCCCCTTTTGATGATGCTAGACATGTTTGCTGGCGGAGAATGCAATGCAGGCGGCTACGTAGATCTGGATTTGATGTATTTGTCCGAGGTCGATCCGACTTGGAACAATTCCGAGCTGGCCTTCTTCACAAACCCTGAAGCAGCGCTAGTGGCTAATCCTGTGGCAGCGCTTGCCTGCATCCCCGATGCTGTATCGAGCATGGCAGGCAAGCCAATTAAGGAGCTGTTTTGGTGTGCTGGTTCATGGGGCATGCTTTATCCCCTAAGTGGTCACTTGAATGGCGGTAAGGGGGTTCTTCGAGATTCCAGTCTGTTGACGGTCAAAGCTTTAGCTGCACTTCACCGCAGGGGCCTTGCATGGGGAACCGTTGGTAAAGAAGCAATGTGTGGCGGGACCATCAAAACCACACTGCCGAAGGATCAGTACAAATTCACGATGTTGCACCCAGTCCCCGAGACAAGTTCGGCGCACGTCGTTGGCGAAAGCACACTGATCTGGGGCCCTGGCCGAATCATTCCAGCCGTTGGTGAAGATCCGATCTACACCATTTGGCGTTGGAAAGATTGTTGCAATCGTTAAGAACAATGAAAGCGCCGCAATAAGGCGCTTTCATCACACAGCACCAAGCCGTTCACAGAATAGATTGACGTAGACCTACTGCGTAAGAGTTTAACCATGGCCAAACAATCACTTTTTACCCGCTGCGTTGCGTCCTTACTGATGTTGACAATGCCGTTGACCACTACGACGGTTCTTGCCCAGCAAACGGACATGAGCGCCGTCGGCCGGCAGGGCCAGGTTTTAGCAAACGAACTCATTCAGCAATTTCACAGTAGTGGGAAGCCGTCGCTAGATAACAATAGCCTGACTATGCCTGGAACAAGCTCCCCGTTAAGCATAAGTGATTTGTTTCCTTCAACAAGCTCTAGCAATCAAGATCCGGATTCCTATTATTTCCCGGACAGTTATTCCACAAACACGAGTGAATACAAAGGTGTTTTTAATTCATCGCAAGCGATGGATGACAAAGGTACAAATGCCCAGGCGCATTTGTACGACGATGCAACGAGCGGTGATCCATCGGTTCAAGGTGCGGCATACAAAATCATTCTTGACATGACAAACCGTTCGCGGCCGGATCTGCGAGAAGATCCGATGTTCAACCAAACGCGGGATGTCATTGGCAACATAGATGATCTTAAGAAAGAATTCGCTGATTGCTCGACTGAATCAGTATTCTCAAAGGATTCCAGACCAGCGCACGTTCCTGACTATGAGCGATGTGAGCGTGTCGTTGATAAAAGCGCCCAGTGCGAAATCATTCACAATTATGATGCGGCCGTAGTGAAACATCATGGCGGTCCATTTAACTTGGATTCCTGCGGTGATGGTTGTACTCAAATGTGGATTGGTAAGGTCGGAAATAACTACTGGTCGGGTTACTGCTCCATCTATGAGCAATCTACAAGCGTTACCGTAGTCAATCCAGACGCTATAACAAGTGCGACTCTTGAGTATGCGAAGTGGGACGATTACATGCAAGTTTGGGTAGGTGCTATTGGCAAGGAGACACTTGTATGGGCAGGGCCAAATGGGAACTTTCCTCCTGAAACTGAGGGACAATGTGAGCTCTCTACTAGTTGGTCCAGAAACCTGAATGTTGATGTCACACAATACTTTAAGAATGTAGAGCCAGGACAGCCCGTAAATTTCAAAATACGTGTATCTGTTGCTGGCGAAGGTGAGGGGTACGGCAGGATAAGACTGAAATATGATCCTTCTAAAGCAATCACTAAAGATGAATGGATTCCTGAAAACTGTGTTGATGCTGCGCTGGCAGTACAGGACGGGTTCGCAAAAGGAACCTTTGAATGTATTGATAATCCTGCCACACCTCCTGAATGCACTACCAATGACGACGGCAGTGTTACGTGTGACCGCTATCCTGAAGGATGGGTACCTGGTACTCCATATGACGGGTGTGTCTATTTGAACGGCGTGAAGGTTTGTGAAGAATCACTTGCACCTTCTCCTTTGGATGGCATTCCAAGCATGTGCAAAAAAGTCGCAGTTGATTCTGACTATGATTTTTACAAGGGTGCGATGGATTGCTACATCGATGCTAATGGAGTCAAACAATGCCCTGTCAACGATGGAGGAAATCTTAATAGCTGCGGTGAGTTTGAAAATAATCCTCAATGCGGCTTTATCAGCTCAACATGCGTAAAAGGAGCTGAAGGTGGTAGTGGCGAATGTTATGTTTTCGAGGATACCTATGATTGCGGTTATGACGTTGATCTTGGGACCATAAAAAAAGATGTGAAGATTGAGTGTGCGGGGCCAATCCGTTGCATGGGTACAGACTGTCTCGACGTTTCCTTTACGCAAAACAATGATTTTGCAAAGGCCTCTGCTTTGCTAAATGCTGCACAGTTTATGGCGCAGGACATGGCATGTAGTGGATATGATGATGAAGGGAATCCAACCGGTGAAGAAAACGTAATATGCCAAGTTTTTCCTGGCGATGCTAACGAGTGCAAAAAAGCTGTAGGTGGTGTTGTCAACTGTTGCGAGAAGCCTGATGGGATATCGTTCGCTGACTACGTTACTTTGCTAATGGCAACCCCTAAACTTGATACTGGTTTGATGTACCTGGCAGAACAAGGGTATTCAGTAGGCAGTAGTTATGCGGTATTGCGTGAGGGTGTGGTTGAAAATTTCTCTGAAATTAGCAAACCATTCGCAAGTGCTTTTGACGGCATCAGCAGTGGTGTTGATACAGTCAAGCAAACCGTTAAAGAAATAATGGATCAGATTCAAGATAAAGTAGCTGATCTGTTTGCAGACGCATTTGCAGAACAAGCGATAGATGAAGCTGGCCAAAAAATAGCTGAAGGAACTGCCAAAGCGACGGCCCAAGAATTTATGAAGGGGGCCGGCCAAGTGATTAGCTTCATTGGCACAGTTTATACAATCTACTCTGTGACGATGTTGGCCATAAAAATGATCTTCAAATGCACAGAAGATGAACTTTCGCTTAATGTTCAGCGAGAACTTAAATCCTGCAGTTATGTGGGTTCTTACTGTAAGACTGAGGTTTTGGGCGTGTGCATTGAAAAGCGTGAAGCCTACTGTTGTTTCTCTTCCCCGCTCTCACGCATCATTCAAGAACAAGTCCGTCCACAACTTGGAATGTCGTTTGGTGAGCCAGAAAATCCAGTGTGTGGCGGTCTATCCATGGATCAAATTGGCGATATTGACTGGGAAAAAGTAAACCTAGATGAATGGATGGCCATTCTTCAATCTACAGGTAACTGGCCAAACGCGGAAGATATCAACATCGAATCGTTAACCGGCGCTGGCTCCACGTTTGACTTGGGATCGCGGGTCGATGCAGAAGAAAGGGCTCGTGAGCGGCTGAAGGATAGCGCGGTAGATGATACCCGCCTGGATATAAGCGAAACCTACAGTCCAGCTACAGGAGGGCCAACAATCCCTTAATACAGTAACCCAACTCATAAAAAAAGCATGTACGGTGGACTTCGTACATGCTTTTTTTGTTGGTGATTGAAGCTTATTTTTCGGCTGGAATAACGAAGAGATTCGCCTTGCCTTGTGACAGCACTACTGGGTAGGCCAGTTCTTCATCATTTCTTATGCTGGTTTTTTTTGGCGCCAGGTAAAGAAAGACCCAGCTTGGCAAATTCTCAGAAATTGATGAATAAAGGGCCAATTCATTTAAATTGCTTTCACTAGCGGCATGAACCTCAAGCTTCTGTTTGCCTGACGCCAAAGTAAAGGCATAGACAGGACTTTGGTTGGGATCAACAATAGCAGGTGCATTTACTTTGGTAGGCAAACGAATACCTGCATAGACGTAGCATTTGTCGGTACCCTTGGTACCAGGGGGGTAAGGTCCGCATTGGCTCTGAGCATGCTCAAATGATGCCCAGATATGCAAAGACTTATCCTTTGACTCTCTTAACTGGATATCCGGTTGCACCACACCAAGATCGATTAATGCCGTCTCGATAGCAGATTTCAATTCAGATCGAAAAAGCTCAGTTGCTTGTGTTTCGTCCTTAGCAAGATCAGTTGGCATCCAAGCAATCAGGCTATCATTTTCAGATGTAGGGCTGGGTGTAAATATCATGCTTGCCAACGCGATCCCTAGACCAGTACCACTGGAAAAACCCGGTGCTGGATTGATGTAGTTTGCCCAGGCCCAGCCTGCATCCATCACAAAATTCGAACTCTCGATCTGTTGATACTGAGCTTCAGTGATCTTTGTGTCACGCAACTTATCAATACCCGCGGCGTTGGCGATATTCAAGGCACGACTCTTAGTGTGGTCATAGTCCTTCGAATTTTTTGGTGCCGTGCTGGCACAGCCGGCAAGTGTTGCTACAAGCACTATCGCTGCACTTTTCTTAAATGTGGAAAGCATTATTCGTCCTTATTTCCTAATTGATCACCTATATTATAGCATCAGTTAATGATGTTATGAAACGATGGTGAATAAAGAAAAAGGGACAGTTTCCGTAATGGAGCTGTCCCCTTATCACCTATGGTCAGTGAACTGCGTTAGGCGACTATCGAAGCATCAGTAGTTTCTTTGTCAATTTCAGCTGCTTCTTCGCTCACAGTCTTAGCATCAGCTTCATGTGCGTCCACGGGCGCCTCAGAATCGACCTCATCGCGTTTTCCGGCATTGTAAGCGGCGATACGAGCTCGTTTTTCAAGGCCTATGATCCGACCGGCAAGACGGATAAGTCGCTGTTGCCACTGATAGGTAGCGATGGAGCGTTGTTTGTTGTCCAGAATACTGCCGTTGATCCAAAGGGTATCAATCTGGCCCATCAGAACATCCAAACGAGCAACCAATCTTGCAAAGCTCGCAATCTGAGGCGATTTGATCTCGATCTCGTGCGTTTCAGGGCTGGAGTAGGTCGGAAGCTCATCAATCCCGTTTTCCTCCATGAGTCCCTTAGTGGCCGAGATCTCCTTTTCAAGCTCTTCGGCAACTTTCTTGATGTTGTCGATGACGTTTTTCTCTACAACATCGACCGCTGCTGGGTTACTGATAATGCGTAAGATCACGTCAATACGAAACAGCGATCCAGTAACCGCCCGAAAGCTACGATTCATCACTCGCTGGGCTTGCATGCTCTGCACAGTCAGTGATTGATAAAACACGGGTTGCGAGTAGACTCGTTTGGTTTCGCGCCTGCGTACCGGCTCATCGGCGGCGGCTGGCACTTCGGTTGCGGTTGTATCTTCAGCCATGTGCTATCTCCTTTAATTAGGGGCTAATAAACGCATTCATAGAATAGGGGGCTTTGTCCAACCAACCGGGTACTCAAACGACCCGATAAGGGTGCTTAGAGGGTTATGTAGCGTCTTCACATCCAAGAAATGTTCTGTTATTATTTGGGTTCTTATGTCGTTTTGCTTTAGCAATTCGACTTTGCGTGACGTAGCTGGCGTCCAAAATAAAACAGCATTTTTAAAGCCTTTTGGCTTACATACCCTCAATCGGGAGTTTTGACCCGATCGACGGGCGAAGCTCCTTTTTTTATGGAGTTCCGCCATGCATACGATCAATCTCATTTCTCTCTTCGTTTTGCTTGTTCTCGTTAGCATTGCTGCAATGTTTATTCGAGACGGCATTCGTTTTCTACTTGTTTTGTCCAAGTCAAAAGCGAATAACAAAAACGACACCGCTTCTGTCCAAGAAGCGCGGCCTGATCAGGTCGTTAGCCCCATACAGCAACCACAAGAAGCTACGGCTCCTATTGTTGCCGCAAAACAAAATTTTCCTGAGCAAGATGCTTTTGCATCCGAAAGCACGTCGGTCGATTCTTTTCCTTCCTCTCTGAATGGGTGGCACGAATATGATGAGCCAACATGCTTGCGTAAAGGACAAGCCTTTGTATTTGCATAGCTAAAGACCCAGGAAGTCCCAGCCCAAGCGGCTATGGGAACTTCCTGAAGTCCACTTTTGTGTGCTTCAAAGTAGACACAAGTGGATTTTTGCTGCTTCTTCGGAAGTGGCTGATGCAGGTAGCTGGCCTGGATAACAAAACAGCATTTTCATTTTTCTTTTTTTTCTTGTCCTTTGGGGACGCATCACGTCCCTATGGGGCTGGTGCGTCCTCTTTTTTTTGGAGCGCACCATGGCTAATTTCGTTAAGCACAAACTTAAAGAGTTGTTCAACCTGGAAGGGGTCAGTGACGCATTGACGGTCCATGCGTTGGCCGACAACACGAATCCGTTTATCCCGAAAATTAATCCTGACTATGTTTTTTCAAAGGATTTGGTCCGGGATATGCGAGCTTTTCTGTTCAAACCAGAGGGCGATGCTCTCTTCATTACCGGGCCAACAGGCGCCGGCAAAACATCTGGTGTCTTACAGATGGCAGCGCGGCTCAATTGGCCTGTACAACAAAAAACGGCTCACGGCCGGATGGAGTTGTCAGACTTAATCGGGTTTCACGCGCTTGTATCCCAGGCACCCGGCCAAGCTCCTGTCATGCAATTTATGTACGGGCCACTTGCACGGGCTATGCGCGATGGCCACATCCTTCTCATCAATGAGTTCGATATGGCTGATCCTGCAGAAATGGCCGGTCTTAACGATGTCCTTGAAGGACATCCTCTTGTGATCGAGCAAAATGGCGGTGAGATCATTAATCCTCATCCCATGTTTCGAGTTATCGTCACAGGTAACTCTGCTGGTGCAGGTGACGCTACGGGCTTGTACCAAGGCGTTCAAATGCAAAACCTAGCATCAATGGATCGATACCGATTTCTTCATGTTGACTACGCAAGTGAACAAGTAGAAAAAGCGATCATCGCCAAGCAGTGTCCGAAACTGACATCCGATGTCATTGATCACATGATCTCTGTTGCCAAACAGATTCGTGGGCTCTTTGTCGGTGGGGATAGTGCAGATAGTCAACTTAGCGTCACCATGTCCACTCGGATGCTGGTTCGCTGGGCCAAGCTGACTGCACAATTCCAAGGTGCTCCAAATGCCGTTGCTATGGGCTTGGATCAGTCACTTTTGATGCGAACTATCCCCGAAGAAAAGGAAGCGATCTTGCGAATCACCAAAGATGTTTTTGGTGATTTGTGGAAGTGATGGAGGCTGCGCATGCTAATAAACGCAGATCAGCCAAGTGGTCAACAATCACCGACACAAACAAGTAAAACGCCAAATCTAGTCATTTGGAAATTTCAACTAAAGAACTTTCCAACCCTGGCAGACGGCCGAAACGCAATAATCAATGCCTTTAGGCACTCCACCCAGATACTTGGATTGCCTGCACAAGGAAGTTTTGTTGATTGGCCACATACGCTGCTTGAAGTACCACAAAAGTACCTCATTACGGCTGGCTACGGTGAAGGTAATGATGTGATCAATCCAGATTCTTTACTTGGATTTGGTGAGATCGCATATGAGCATGCACCAGTAGTTTTGTTGGCGTTGTGGATCGTTCAAAAAAATCTTACATCCTCTGGTTATCCAGGTGCCTTTAAGTTGGTCGATCAAGAGCTCAACGTTTCTCCGATCGATAGATTTCAACAGCTTCAACCATTCTTCGTCCAATTGGGATATGACTACAACTTAGCTTCACGACAGATGGATCAACTAGGTCTACTGCCCTCTGTATTTAAGCCTGAAGTCAAATTCAATGGCAACGAAGATACCTTCTTTTTCTAAACCCTAATGGGACGTGCATGTGTCCCTAGGGGCGCTGCACATCCTTTATTCCAATAGGAGTATTGATCATGAACAGCGTTAATAAACAAATCATTGTTGGATACCTTGGCAAAGACCCGATTGTCCGGTACACGCCGGATGACCCTAAAGCGGCACTAGCCAGCTTCAACGTAGCAACCTCGGAGTATTGGAAAGACAAGACTTCGGGTGAGTTTGTTGAGGAAACTGAGTGGCATCGAGTGGTGGTCTTTGGCCGTCAAGTCGAATACGTTCAAGAGCGTCTTAAACAGGGCTCACGTGTGTACGTTGAGGGTAGGACACGTTCACGCAAGTGGATGGATAAGGACTCAGGTATAGAGCGAACCATTAAGGAAATCCGTTGCGATAATTTAATGGCGCTTGATGCAAGATCCGAAGGGGCAACGAAACCTGCGCTGGCACAAGCGTCACGTCCAGCGCAAGTTCCACAAGCCTCGAATCAACGTCCACAACAAGCCCAGCGCCAACCTATGCTGGGCGATGACCCGGACATCCCTTTTTGAACCATAGGTTTCAGACTGGATAATTTTTTCTTTCACCCATCAGGGGGCACTTAATCCCCTAATGGGGTAATGGCGCCTCCTTTTTAAAGGAGTAACACCATGGCAACTCAGACAGAGAAGGTCGTTCACGAATCGCCATCTTTAATCAAGCGAATCGCATCACGTTTTCATGTTGATGCAGATAAGCTAATGACCACACTGAAACTAACCGCCTTTAAACAAAAGGACGGCGAACCTGAAATTACTAATGAGCAAATGATGGCTCTCCTGGTGGTTGCAGATCAGTACGGGTTAAATCCCTTCACAAGGGAGATATATGCTTACCCAGACAAGGGTGGCATAGTCCCTGTAGTAGGTGTCGATGGCTGGTCCAGAATCATCAATGAGCATAAACAATTTGATGGAATGGAATTTACCTACTCGGACAAGATGGATAAGCCCGAGGGGGCCAAGGTCGCATGTCCCGAATGGATAGAAGTCACAATCTACCGAAAGGACCGTACCAAGCCTACAACTATCAGGGAGTATCTTGATGAGGTCTACCGTTCGCCCTTTACGAAGGCCGGAAAAAATGGGAGCGCCGGCTACACAGTCAACGGTCCATGGCAAACTCATCCAAAGCGATTTTTGCGGCACAAGGGAATTATCCAATGCGGCCGAATTGCACTAGGGTTTACTGGAATTTATGACCAGGACGAAGCTGAGCGCATTATTGACATGGGTTCTGCTATTGTCGTTTCCGATGGTGATGGCAATGTTCTGAATCAGGACCAACCATTAGCACTAGAAATGACCAAGCTTGATCCTTTTGTCGATAAGCTCATCGAGCAGTCAAAGGCAATCAATAACTGGGGGCCAGCGCATCAGTATGCGATGAAGCAGTTTCAAGGTCGTGAGTTCCAGTACGTAACGGATCGATTGCGTGATGCACAAATCGACGCTATGCCTTCAGCGCTTAGCGAGCGACAAGTTCACCAAGCAAACGTTTCGGATTTGCCAGTCGAAGAGCTTGATGAGCGTCAAAATTCAGGCGGTATGAATGGTTTGCATTCAATGCCTCCGGATGATGACCAACCAGGATTTTTTAATTAACCCCAGGCGGGGGAAGTCCCCCGTCTTCGGGGGCTTTCTCTTGCCGCAGTTTAAGCGAGGGAAATATGAACGTAGTCAATCATACGCAGGGCAGCGACGAATGGTTAGTGTGGCGCTCACAAGGCATCACAGCAACCGACGGCGTAATTCTGCTTGATCGATCACCCTATAAAACGCGATGGCGTCTCTGGGCAGAAAAAACAGGTTATGCCCGTCCGGTAGATCTGAGTTTGAATCCTCTTGTTCGCAAGGGGAATGAAAACGAACCCAAAGCACGTGCGTTGTTTGAAAAGCATCTGGATGACATCCTAATGCCTGTATGTGTGGAATCTACAGTGGATCCACTTATACGAGCATCATTGGACGGACTGACTAGCAAACTTGAGCCGGTCGAGATCAAATGCCCGAGCGAAAAGGTTTGGCGCGATGTATGTGATAACGGTACAAACAGTGCCGCATACCACATGTATTACGGCCAAGTGCAACATCAACTTTTAGCTACTGGATCACCTACAGGGTACTTGCTTTTCTATTTTGAAGGACAGTTCCGGTTCTTCATCATTCAAGCTGATAAACCATTGCTAAGTGCTTTGTACCCAGCAGCCAAGAAGTTTTGGCAGCTGGTTCAACAACGCATCGAACCGCCTAAAGACACTAAGCGGGATCTGTACATACCGCACGGGGATCAGGCCAAGCAATGGATTCAAGAAGCCGAACAGTATCGATTCTTCGATGCAGAGATTCGAGCATTGAAGCTCAAACTCAAGGAATATGAGGATAAGCAAAAGCCTCATCTTGATGCTTTGAAGTCGATGATGGGTGAGTATTACCACGCTGACTATTGCGGGCTGATGGTCACTCGTTATTCTGTAAGCGGCCGGATCAACTATGAACGTTTGCTAGCTGATAAGGCTGCAAACATTACGGTTGATGATATTGAAACGTACAGATCTGATGCATCGGATCGTTATCGCGTAACGGTGTCTGAATCTGTAATGCCGCGGCATATAGCTGACGATGAGGTGTTAGCACCACTTGAATCAGCTGATGCAGATTATCAGCCAATGTATTTTTAACGTTACCCCGCGCAATTCGTTGCGCGGGTTTTTCAGAGCGCATTAATGGTGTGCTGTGAAAAACCTAGTTATTTGCCGCTTCTTCGGAAGTGGTTGATGCAGGTAGCTGGCCTGGGTAACAAAACAGCATTTTTATAGTTTCTTTTTTAGTCCTCTGGGGACGTACCAAGTCCCTATGGGGTAGGTGCGTTCCCTTTTTTTATTGGAGCGCATCATGTCTAAAGTTACACACTACGAGTCACTGTCTATCATCATGGATGATTTTGACATTTGGAGTGGCCAAACTCGTTTGTCCGCACAGGACTTCAAGCTGGGCATCGGTGGTGAAATTCCACCAGAGAAGTTAGCTCAGCTTGGTAGCAAAAAGATTTGTGATCCTTCTCATTTGAAAGGGTTTCACAGGTTGAAAACGCAAACTGATCGTTTGTTGATGCGGTACGGCATGAAGTTCATGAACGGCTATGCTGTACCAGTCGATAAGACAAACGAAATCTGCCAAAAGCTGGATCTCATCGCTGATGAGTACAACCAACTCAAGCGGCAATTCGTCAATAATTACTACGGTGCTATTGATGAATGGGTACGTGAAAACCCTGGATACGAAAACGTGATTCGCTCCGGCGCTCTTCCAGTGGAAGAAGTCGAGAAACGAATCGGGTTCCAGTATCAGGTATTCATGATTCAACCCATGACCAACGATGAGGGACTATCCCAAAACTTGGACCGCAAGGTTGAAAGTTTAGGTTCGGACCTTATTGCCGAAGTGAACGACACCGCAACGAAGTTCTACAACGAGCGGTTCATAGGGCAGACACGAGTTCGAATCTCAACTCGCCAAACCCTTGTCAATTTGCGTGACAAGATAGATGGATTGTCATTTCTCAACGGAGCACTGGTACCACTGGTGTCCTTGTTAAATCAAACTATCGAGGGGTACGCAAAGCATGCCACTGGCCATTATGTAGAAGCACCATTTTTCTACCAGGTCATGGCTGTGGTTTCGATCCTAAGCCGTCGTGAATTCATCGAGCAATTTGCCAATGGGCAAATGCAAGTGGAAACACTAGCAAGCGATTTGAACTCAAAGGCTAATGTCGGTGTTGGTTTAAACCGAGTTACCGCTGATGCCATCGCGCATGAGCAATTTATGCAGTCTACATCTGGAGATAAGGATGAAGACATCGCTTCGCACCAGATCGTAATTTGTGATTCTGAAACAGACGATTCGCCTGTTAAAGACTCACCTGCTGGAAACGGTCCTGGACTCGAAGCTGCACTAGCCGACATTGATCTGTTCTTTCAGAGGCAGACATCAACGCCGGCCACACCGTCTCAACCCACTCAAAGCCAACAACCCGCTTTGGCAGCGGTAGCTGATCCTATTGTTGAGTCAGCACAAAGTAAAGAGGTTGAAATTCACCAGAACGAGGCATTTTCAATGCCCGGACTTGAAGAAGATCAATCTCTTTTTTTCTGAAGTTTCACTTATCCCATAGGGGTGTCTACCCCTATGGGGGTAGCACCTTTCTTAATTTAGGAGAGGTCTATGAAATCCAAGCATCAAACGATTTACAACGCATTGCCCATTGTGGCTGCTGCTTATGGTGAAAAGTTCGGAGTTAAGGTTGTCATTGGTCAAGACTCAGCTTCTACTGATGGCAAAGTTATCACCGTGCCCAAAGTTCCGGCCGACTATCCAAATATGGATGTTGTCTGGGGGTATCTAACACACGAAGCGGCTCATGTGCGTCTAACAGACTTCAGCGTTCCGCATCTGTCACCCTTGCATGGGTATCTGACAAATGCCATTGAAGATTGCCGCATCGAGCGCGAAATGATCCGGCTTTTCCCCGGAACAGCTAAAACGCTTAATGCTATTCCTCAACATATGATCGAACTTGGTCATTACGATTTTGTCAGTGAAGACGAACACCCAGCAAACATTGTGGGGGCCTATTGTCTTTACTGGCTGCAATCGGAACTGGTTGGTCAGCCAATGTTGAAACCCTATGCGGATTCAGCATTGAGGGCCATGCAGCGAACACTACCCGAAGGGGTCAATATTCGTTTGCAGTTTTTGCTTAGAAAGGTGCCAAATTTGACATCGACCTCAGAGGTTTCTGAACTTGCATCTGAAATCATAACGATGATTAAAGAAGAAAAGGAAAAGGAAGAACGAGGCCAACAGCAAAATCAACCTGGTAACGACCAATCCAGTCCACAATCTAATGCCCAGCCGGGTAGTAGCCAAGGACAGGACCAGAGCAGCCAAGATCAAGGCAATGGCCAGGACGGATCAGCGCAAGATCAAGGTCATCAGGGCACTGCCCAGGGCCAAAATCAACCGCATTCCGGGCATGGCAACCAACCCAATCAAGGCGCTCAGGCAAACCAAGGCACCCAACAAAGCAATCAGTCAATGCAGCAACGGCTGGAACAGTTGTTAGGTGCAGGCGTGTCGGATATGCCTGTTGATGCACAAAGCGTTCTCAAGCGAGAGCTTCAAGGCGCTGAGGGACAATCAGGCGACGACATGTACATGACAGTACGTCAAGCCGCTCAGATTCCCAAAAGCGAAAAAGGTGCCCAATTGCTCAGTAGTGTCAAAAGCAATTCAAGCCGTATCCGTCAACAGCTTTTTGGACTGGTACAAGCTCAAAATCGTGTTGCTCGTCGTGTTGATAAACGCGGCAAACGACTCGATCATTCGCGTCTTACGCGATTGGTTGCCGGTGACATCCGTGTGTTTACTCAAGCAGCCGACAAGAAGTCACCGAATACTGCTGTGCATTTACTTGTAGATGCCAGCGGTTCGATGGACACAATGTCGTCTGAAAATAAAACACGCGGTCAAATTGCTAGTGAAGCAGCACTATCGATCGCATTGGCTTTGGAAGCTATATCTGGTGTCAATCCAGCTGTAACTTTCTTTGGCAATTCAGCAGCTGAACCTGTTTACTATGCCGTCAAACATGGTGAGCGAGTTCAGCCTAATGCGGGACGATTTGCGATGCAGATGCGCGGTGGTACCCCTATGGCAGAAGCTATCTGGCATAGTGCCTTTGAGCTTTCCAAAACACGTGAACAACGCAAGTTGCTGATTGTGATAACTGACGGGGAGCCAGGAAACCGCAGTGCCGTTAAGTCAGTTGTTGATCTTTGCGTCCGAAGCGACATTGAGATCATTGGCATTGGCATTGAAACAGCTGCAGTGGCTGGTTTGTTTCAACCTAACATCGTGATCAACGATGTTAGCGATCTTCGCCAAACGCTTTTTAAGCTCATGGAAAACTCCTTGAGTCTTGCAGCATAGGCGTCACTCATGACCCATTATCTTTCGAGGTAATGGGTCGTTCTCTTTTACCTGTTGCGGGATCACATACCCGCATAGGGATGTTGTCTCGCACTTTGATGGCATGTCCAAAAGGATCAAACCATGAACATTGCGAGCAGTCGCAAAGAGTTCGAATCTAACCCAGAAGCTTTCCAGGGTTTCATTGAAAGGCGTTTGAAGCGGTCAGTCGATCTCACTGTTAACAACAAGCTGTACACGATCAATACACATGGCGTGCTTTGTTCGCGTAGGCGTCTTGAGGACGGAAAAGTTTGGTATTCATTTTGCTCTTCCGATGCCGAACTATTCCAAACCCTTCGGGAAACAGCTGAATTTGTTGAACGATTTGTTGTTAATCGGGACGCGAAAGGCCTGATTTTCAACGGTTAAACATTAGAAATTTTTACTTAGGATCACGTACCCCAGGGTACTGGATCCCTACCTTTGGGAGAACAACAATGATTTCTACCGAACAAGAACACACTTATGTGTTCGATGTGAAGTTATTTGCGACTTTCACCGTAAAGGCGCAAAACGAAAACCAAGCCCGTTCCATTTTGAAGGACACCATAGAGTGTGCTGACTGCAATGGTGGGGTTTGGCCAGACGGTACACCTGTTCTTTTTGAAGCAAGTATTGATGGCGAACCTGATTTGAATGAAGTCGATTCCGAATCTACTTTGTAAGAACTGTTCACCCAGTTGTCTTTCAATGGAGGCATTTGTGCCAAAAACATCCATTACTGACATGCCACGCGACCTTCTGGAGAACATCATTAAGAACATACTGTTCATGAACGGGTGGACTCCAGCTAAAGGCGCAGCGCTTGCTCAGAAGTCGTACTTTACTGCCGTCGGATACAAGACAGCATTCGTTTATCTTGGTGGTCCAGATGAGTACCATTACGCACTGTCTGGTTCGGTAGTCCCCCCTTTTTTAGCAGTAAGCGGCGGTAGAATCGGTTAAATATTTACTGGCTAATTTTTGTTTCGGGGTGATGCCGCCCAGCGCCATGTTGG
>LNAP01002445.1_pt1 | contig 18572 bp, 18 predicted proteins | sample 602601 | NCBI WGS metagenome assembly LNAP01 (sample SAMN02440304, study PRJNA202911) | soil metagenome | biome: Subtropical and temperate rainforests or woodlands; isolation source: soil samples (1 kg each in a 20% v/v slurry with milli Q water) were... ...
AGATCGCCGGCGGCGGCGGGTCGAGCGCCGCGAGCGCGGCCGGGTACGCGGCGTCACAGGAAAGGAGCAGACGAGCGCCCAGCGCGGCGCCGGCCTCCAATTCGCGCCGCACGTCGTCGTGCGATGGGATGCCCAGCGGAGAGACGCGACCGCCGCGCCGAGTAAGGTCGGGAATCGCCGCGAGCGCCAGCGAGGCCTCGCCATAGCGGGCGATGAGCTGGGCGAAGGTGACGGGGCCTACGTTCTCCGTTCGCGCCAGGCGCAGCCAGTCGCGGCGGGCGGCGTCGGTGAGCTGGCGGATCACGCGGCTTCTTTTTTCTTTCCGATCCTAGGCTCCTGGCCCTTCAGCAGCCGGGAGATGTTCTCCTTGTGCCGGATGTAGATCAGCACGGCCATGAAGGCGGCCATCAGCGCGATTGGATAGGGGCGGCCCAGCAGGATCACGTAGATCGGCGCCAGGATCGCAGCCGCTAGCGCGGCGAGGGACGAGATTCGGAAGACCAGGGCCATGAGGATCCAGGTTGCGCCCGCCGCCATGCCCACCGGCCAGGCGGCCGCCAGCAAGGTCCCGAAGAAGGTCGCCACGCCCTTGCCGCCTTTGAACTTCAGCCAGACCGGGAAGAGATGGCCCAGGAAGGCCGCGCCGCCCGCGAGCGAGGTGAGGCTGGCCTGAGCCTGGACGCCGCCGCCGCGGGTCAGCAGCCAGGCGATGAACACCGCCACCGCGCCCTTGCCGCCGTCGCCCAGCAGGGTGATCAGAGCCAGATCCTTGCGGCCGGTGCGCAGAACGTTGGTCGCGCCGATGTTGCCCGAGCCGATCGAGCGCACGTCGCCGGCGCCGCCTAGGCGCGTGGCGATCACTCCGAACGGGATCGAGCCGAGCAGGTAGCCGCCCACCACGGCGGCGGCGATCAGGACAGGGCTGAGCGAGTCGGCCGGCATATTTTCCCCCCAGGTCTGGCCAGAGTCCTAGCGTCCGCATCGGCCGCCGTCATCCGTCGCCATAGGCCGATGCTCAACGCGAGGCCCCGTCGAAGGCCTGGATCGGCACGCTCTTGACGTCGAAATCCTTCAAGGTCCTGGCGTTGACCGCATACATGCCCGGCCCGTGACCAAAGGTCGAAACCCCGCAGGTCGAGCAGAACTGGTGGGCGATCTTGTGGGTGTTGAATCGGTATTCGCTGAGCGCGGATTCGTCGGTCGTCAGCCGGAAATCCGCCTCGGGCACGAACCACAACAGATAGCCCTTGGGTTTGCAGATCGAACAGTTGCATTCGACCAACTGGGTGATTTCCCCATCGGCCTCGAACGCCACCGCGCCGCACTGGCAGCCACCATGATAGGTCATGTCGGTTCTCGCTTTGTTCGCGACTACCTATAGGCGCTCCGAGATCGGCGTTCAATCTCGGACTGGCTGACGCGTCAGGCCTGGTAGACGGTCCGACCGTCGATCAGCGTCATCTTCACCTCGCCGAACAGCCGACGGCCGTCGAACGGAGAGTTGTGAGATTTGGACTTCAGCTTGTCGAGATCGATCACGATCGGCGCATTCAGGTCGCACAGCACCAGGTCGGCCGGCGCGCCCTTGGCCAGCTTGCCGGCCGGCAGGCCAAGCAACTCGGCGGGACGGCTGGTCACCGTCCGCATCAGGTCGATGAGCGGGATCTGGTCCTGGAAGGCGAGCAAGGCCGGCAGAAGGGTCTGCAGGCCGACCGCGCCGGGCGCGGCCTCGTCATAGGGCAAGCGCTTGTCCTCGGCCGGCGCCGGACAGTGGGCTGAGACCACGATGTCGATGAGGCCGGAGGCGAGCGCGTCGATCGTCGCCTGACGGTCGTCCTCGCCGCGCACCGGCGGGTCGAACTTCAGGAACGTGCGATAGTCGCCGATATCCACCTCGTTGAACGAGAGGTGGTTGATCGAGGTGGTGGCGGAGACCGGCAGGCCCTTGTCCTTGCCACGCTTCAGGCTCTCCAGGGCGCAGGCGGTGGTCACCTGGTCCACGAGGAACGGCGCGCCGGTGAGCTCCACGAGCGCCAGGTCGCGCTCCAGCATGATCTTCTCTGCGATCGGCGGAACGCTGGGCAGGCCCATGCGGCCGGCGAACTCGCCGGCGGTGGCCGCGGCGCCGGTCGAGAGCCAGGGATCGGCGGGGCGATGAGCCACCAGGACGCCGAAGCTCTTGGCGTAGGCCAGCACCCGCTGGAGCACCTTGGAATTGACGATCGGGCGGTCGGCGTCGGTGACGTAGACGCAGCCGGCCTCGCGCATCAGGCCGATCTCGGCCATTCGCTCGCCCTGCGCCCCCTTGGTGGCCGCGCCGGCCGGATAGACGTGGACCAACTCGATGTCGCGCGTGCGACGCAGGATGAAGTCCACGACCGAGGCCTCATCCACGACCGGGTTCGTGTCCGGTTGCAGGACGATGGAGGTCACCCCGCCGGCGGCCGCGGCCAGGCTGGCCGACTTCAGGGTCTCCTTGGTCTCCGCGCCGGGCTCGCCGGTCTTGACCCGCAGGTCCACGAGGCCGGGCGCGAGCATCGCGCCGCCGGCGTCGATCACCTCGATATCGGCGGCGAGCGCACCGAGGTCGCCGCCCTGGACGACGTCGGCGATCTTGCCGTCGCGGACCAGCAGGGCGCCGGGACCGTCCCAGCCGCTGGCGGGATCGACGAGGCGGGCGTTGACGAAGGCGGTCGCGCGTTGGGTCATAGTTCGGGGCGTCCGATCCATTTCTCGACGATGGGGGGGACGTAGGCGGCCAGGGCGTCCAACACCTGGCCCGCGTCCTCGCGGAAGATCACCATGTCGCGGTGAGGCGCGCGCAGGAACGCTTCGCCCACCGAGTGATCGAGGAAATTGCGCAGGCCGTCGTAATAGCCGCGTACGTTCAGAAAGGCGGCCGGTTTGGCGTGGAAGCCCAGCTGGCCCCAGGTCCAGATCTCGAAGATCTCTTCCAGCGTGCCGACGCCGCCGGGCAGGGCGACGAAGCCGTCGGACAGTTCGGCCATTCGCGCCTTGCGCTCGTGCATGGAGCCGACGACTTCCAGCCTGGTGAGGCCGTGGTGACCGATCTCCTTGTCGGCCAGGGCGTGGGGCATGACGCCGATCACCTCCCCGCCGGAGGCCATGGCCGCGTCGGCCAGAGCGCCCATCAGCCCGACCTTCGCGCCGCCATAGACCAGCCGCAAGCCCCGCTCGGCGATGGCGCGTCCCATGGCGCGGGCGGCCGCGGCATAGGCAGGATCCGCCCCCGGGCTGGACCCGCAGAACACGCACACCGAGGCGATGGCGTTCATCAGTCGTTGTCCAACCGCGCGGCGAGCGACGTCAGCACGGCCATACGCGCGGCCACGCCCATCTCCACCTGATCCTGGATCAGCGAGACGGCCAGGTCGTCGGCGACCTCGGAGTCGATCTCGACGCCCCGGTTCATCGGGCCTGGGTGCATGACGCGGACATGCGGCGCAGCGTGGGCCAGCTTCTCGCGGTCCAGGCCGTAGAAGCGGAAGTATTCACGTTTCGACGGGGCCATCACCCCGTCCATGCGTTCGAGCTGGAGGCGCAGCATCATGACCACGTCGCAGCCTTCGATGCCCTTGCGCATGTCGTGATAGACGGCCGAGCCCCAACGGTCGGCCTGGGTCGGCATCAGGGTCGGCGGCCCGACCAAACGCACCTCCGCCCCCATCATCTGCAGGAGGCCGACGTTCGAACGGGCCACGCGGCTGTGCAGGATGTCGCCGCAGATGGCGATCTTCAGCCCCGCGATGCGGCCGAAGGCCCGGCGCAGGGAGAGCATGTCGAGCAGGGCCTGGGTCGGGTGCTCGTGCTGGCCGTCGCCCGCATTGACCACCGAGCAGGTGACCTTCTGAGAAAGCAGCGAAGCCGCCCCCGACGACGAGTGCCGCACCACCAGCAGGTCCGGTTGCATGGCGTTGAGGGTGACGGCCGTGTCGATCAGGGTCTCGCCCTTGGAGATCGAGGAGGACCGCGGGCTCATATTCACGACGTCGGCGCCCAGCCGCTTGCCGGCCAGTTCGAAGGAGCTCTGGGTCCGGGTCGAGTTCTCGAAGAAGAGATTCATCAGCGTTCGACCCTTGAGCAGATCGAGCTTCTTCGAATGTTGGCGGTTCAGGACGACGAAACTGTCGGCCAGGTCCAGCAGGCCGGCGACTTCCACGGGGTTGAGATCCACCACCGATAGGAAGTGGCGCTTCGGGAAAGGGAAGGTCCGGCCGAGGACCTCGTTGAGGGGTGCTGCGCTCATTAAAGCCGCCTCATAGAGCGCGTTCCGCAAAAGTGGAACCCGGTTTTGCGGTCAGAACGCGCTCTAACATTAGGGAAATAGAGCCTTTTTCAACGGGCCAGATGATTTTCATCTGGCCCTAAAAGGCTCTAGGCGAGGGAGGGAAGGGCGCCAAGCGCGACGGCTCATTCGCCCACAGTCCGGAGGCGATCGAGCGCCCCCTGCAGGATCCAGGCTGCGGCCATCTTGTCCACCAGTTCGGCGCGACGGTTGCGGGTGACGTCGGCCTCGTCGATCAGCAGGCGGTTAACCGCCATGGTCGACATCCGTTCGTCCCAGAAGGCGATCGGCAACTCGCGCAGGCGCAGGAGATTGCGCGCGAAGGCGCGGTTCGACTGGCAGCGCGCGCCCTCGGTTCCGTCCATATTGACCGGCAGGCCGATGACCACCGCGCCGATTTGCCGCTCGTCGATCAGGGCGAACAGGCGGTTCGCTTCGGCCGTGAACTTGGTCTTGCGGATCAGCTCCAGCGGCGAGGCCACCATGCGAGTCACGTCGGAGACGGCGACGCCGATGGTCTTTTCCCCGAGATCCAGCCCGATCAGGGCCGAATAGCGGGGTAAAAGGGCGGGAAGATCGGTCAGTTCGACAACGGCCATGCCGCTTCTTAGCGGTCATCGCTTGTCAAAGGGAGGCCTGCGCGGCTAACCCCCTGGCTTGGACATCAGGAGGGCCCCCATGGCCATCGACGCCGCGACCGTTCGAAAGGTCGCGAGGCTCGCGCGGATCGCCGAGCCCGAGGAGAAGCTTGAAGCGCTCGCCAAGGAACTGACCGGGATCATGACCTGGATCGAGCAGCTCAACGAGGTGAACACCGACGGGGTCGAGCCGATGACCTCGGCCGTGGCCGCGACCCTGCCCATGCGCGAGGACGTGGTCACCGACGGCGGAGACGCGTCCAAGGTGCTGTCCAACGCGCCGAAGACCGTCGATGGCTTCTATGTCGTGCCGAAGGTGGTGGAATAATGAGCGCCCTGACCTCCCTGACGCTCAAGGCCGCGCTGGACGGCCTGGCCGACAAGTCCTTCTCGTCGGAAGAGCTGACCAAGGCCCATGTCGAGGCGGTGGCCGCGGCCAAGCCGCTGAACGCTTACATCCTGGAGACGCCGGAAAAGGCCATCGCCATGGCCAAGGACTCCGACGCCCGCCGCGCCCGCGGCGATGCCGGAGCCCTGGACGGCGCGCCGCTGGGCATCAAGGATCTGTTCTGCACCGAAGGCGTCCGCTCGACGGCATGCTCGAACATCCTCGGCAACTTCGTCCCGACCTATGAGTCGACCGTCACCGCCAACCTGTGGCGCGACGGCGCGGTGATGCTGGGCAAGCTGAACCTCGACGAGTTCGCCATGGGCTCGTCGAACGAGACCTCGGCCTTCGGTCCGGTGGTGAATCCCTGGCGCTCGGAAGGCTCGAACTCGAAGCTGACTCCAGGCGGCTCCTCCGGCGGTTCGGCCGCGGCGGTCGCCGCCGACCTTTGCCTGGGCGCCACGGCGACCGACACCGGCGGTTCGATCCGCCAGCCGGCCGCCTTCACCGGCACCGTCGGGATCAAGCCGACCTACGGCCGCTGCTCGCGCTGGGGGGTGGTGGCCTTCGCCTCGTCCCTCGACCAGGCCGGCCCGATCGCCAAGACCGTCGAGGACGCGGCGATCCTGCTCAAGTCGATGTCGGGTCACGACGCCAAGGACTCCACCAGCCTCGATATCGAGGTTCCGGATTTCCCCAGCTTCGTCGGCAAGTCGGTGAAGGGACTGCGCATCGGCATTCCGAAGGAATACCGCGTCGACAACATGCCGCCGGAGATCGAGAAGCTCTGGGAGCAGGGTATCGCCTGGCTCAAGGAGGCCGGCTGCGAGATCGTCGAGGTGTCGCTGCCGCACACCAAGTACGCCCTGCCGGCCTACTACATCGTCGCCCCTGCCGAGGCCTCGTCGAACCTCGCCCGCTATGATGGCATGCGTTATGGCCTGCGCGAGAACGGCGGGAACCTCACCGAGACCTACGAAAACACCCGCGCGGCCGGCTTCGGCGCCGAGGTGAAGCGCCGCATCCTGATCGGCACCTACGTGCTCTCGGCCGGCTATTACGACGCCTACTACGTCAAGGCGCTGAAAGTCCGCCGTCGCATCGCCGAAGACTTCGACCAGGCCTTCGAAAAGGTCGATGCGCTGCTGACCCCGACGGCCCCGTCGGCGGCCTTCGAGCTGGGCGCCAATTCGGACGACCCGGTGGCGATGTACCTGAATGACATCTTCACCGTGACCGTGAACCTGGCGGGCCTGCCGGGCATGAGCATTCCGGCTGGCGTCGACGCCAACGGCTTGCCGCTCGGCCTGCAACTGATCGGCAAGGCGCTGGACGAGGGCACGCTGTTCTCGCTCGGCGGCGCGCTCGAAAAGGCCGCCGACTTCAAGGCCAAGCCCGCCAAGTGGTGGTGAGGGCCAAGCGCCGGTCGATCAGGCCGGCGCTACTCCCCTAGGCCGCCGGGCGCACCGGCGCGGGCTTATGCTCGCGCGGCCTGTGCTCTCGGATCTTCCCCTGGCGGCGTTCGAGCTCCATGCCCAGCGCTGTGACGCCGCTGAGGGCGCCCAGGTTCATCGAATCGACGGCGCTGGAGGGCACGACCACGATGGTCGAGTTCTGCTTCAGCCCCTCGTACAGCATGTTCATCGCCCGCAGGTGGAAGGCGGTGGGGTTGTCGGCATAGGTCCGGGCGGCTTCCTGGAACTTCTCGGCGACCTGGCGCTCGGAGTCCCCGAGGATGAGCCGGGCTTGCCGCTCGCGCTCGGCCTGGGCCTGCATCGACATGGCGTCCTCCAGGGAGGCCGGGATCAGCACGTCCTTCAGTTCGACAGAGATGACGTTGACGCCCCAGGGCTGGCTGCGCTCGTCGATGATGCGGCCAAGCTCGCGGCTGATCTTCTCGCGGCCCTCGAGCATGTCCGCCAGCATGGTCTTGCCGATGACGTCGCGCAGGGCGGTCTGCGAAGCCCAGGCGATGGCGCTGCTATAATCCTCGACATCCAGCGCCGCCCTCTGCGGATCGACGACGCGCCAGAACAGCACCGCGTCGACGTCGACCGGCACGGTGTCCTTGGTCAAGGTCTTCTCGGCCTTGAACGACGAGGTGATCACCCGGACGTCGATCAGATAGGCCACGGTGTCGACGATCGGGATGATGAAGAACAGCCCCGGGCCGCGCAGCGCCTGGAATCGGCCAAGCCGCAGGACGACGGCGCGCTCCCACTGGCTGGCGACCCTGGTCGCCGACCCCACCAGCATGGCGCAGGCCAGGACCAGGAGGCTGGCGCTCACGCCGCCGGCTGGGCCGCCTGCGCGATAGGCCAGGTACGCTGGCCACAGGCCCAGCAGGGCGACGAGGAAGAACAAGGTGGTCGGCATCGCGCTGGCCTGTCGCATCGGGCACGCCTTCTGATCGAGGCGCGGACGCCCCGGCGGCCACTCGCGTCGGGACCGGCCTTGCCTCTAAAACGCAGCGCCTCCGGCCAAGGTTGCCGGCGGAAGGCCTACTTCTTGGCCTTGTTCAGGTCCGCCTGCACGGCCTTGATCTGGTCGTCGGTGATCGCGCCTCCGGAGAGAGGCTGGACCTGCTTAAGGCTCATGCTCTTGAACTGTTCGTAGGCCCCGTGGCTCGTCAGGCCCGGCAGGTTCTTATCGAGGGCGGCCTTGCCCTCGGGCGTCGCAGCGATCTCGGCGATGGGCGTGTTCTCGGCCGAAAGCGCGCCGGCCCAGGCCGATATCGCCCCGAAGGACAGCGCAAGGCCGAGCAGGCCGGTGGTCACAAGTTTCCTCATGGCGTTTTCTCGTCCCCTAAGAATTGGCCGTTAAGGATTGGGATGACAGCGCTTGGCCGCCCGGCAACGCAAGGGAATTCAGACGGCCGCTTCCGCTCGCGCGCGAGGGGCGCTAGGAACGCCACATGACTGATACGTCGAAGCTGATCGCCGGCCGCACTGGCCAATGGGAAGTGGTTCTTGGGCTGGAGGTTCACGCCCAGGTCGCCTCGAACGCCAAGCTGTTCTCCGGCGCCGCCGTGGGTTTCGGGGCAGAGCCGAACCAGCAGGTGTCGCTGGTCGACGCGGCCATGCCCGGCATGCTGCCCGTGATCAACAAGCACTGCGTCGAGCAGGCCGTGAAGACCGGCCTTGGCCTGAAGGCCCAGATCAATCTGAAGAGCCATTTCGACCGGAAGAACTATTTCTATCCGGACCTGCCGCAGGGCTATCAGATCAGCCAGTTCAAGGATCCGATCGTCGGCGAGGGCGAGGTCATCGTCGAGCATGACGACGGCACGACCTTCAAGGTCGGAATCGAGCGCCTGCACCTTGAGCAGGACGCCGGCAAGAGCCTGCACGACCAGGACCCGAACGCCACCTACGTGGACCTGAACCGCGCCGGCACCGCTCTGATGGAGATCGTCTCGCGTCCAGACATGCGCTCGTCGGCGGAAGCGGCGGCCTATGTGAAGAAGCTGCGGACCATCCTCGTCTATCTGGGCACCTGCGACGGGGACATGGAGAAGGGCAACCTGCGCGCGGACGTGAACGTCTCGGTCCGCAAGGTGGGCGATCCGCTGGGCACGCGCTGCGAGATCAAGAACGTCAACTCGTACCGCTACATCCAGCAGGCCATCGAGTACGAGGCGCGCCGCCAGATCGAAATCCTCGAGGACGGTGGCTCGATCGACCAGGAAACCCGCCTGTTCGACCCGAACAAGGGCGAGACCCGCTCGATGCGCTCCAAGGAAGAAGCGCACGACTATCGCTATTTCCCCGATCCGGACCTGCTGCCGCTGGAGCTGGATCCAGCCTGGGTGAAGGAGATCGAGGCCAGCCTGCCCGAGTTGCCGGACGCCAAGAAGGCTCGCCTGCAATCGCAGTACGGCCTGTCGGCCTACGACGCGGGGGTGCTGATCACCGAAGCGGCGCGCGCCGACTTCTTCGAAGAGGCGGCCAAGGGACGCGACGCCAAGCTCACCGCCAACTGGGTGACCAACGACCTGGCCGCGAAGCTGACGGCAGGCGGGCTCGAAATCACCGAGAGCCCGCTGAAGCCCGATGCGATCGCCGAGCTGGTGGCGCTGATCGAGGAGGGGGTCATCTCCTCGAAGATCGCCAAGGACGTCTTCGAGCGGATGTGGGCCGGGGAGGGCCGCGCTCGCGAGATCGTCGAAAAGCAGGGCCTGCAGCAGGTCTCCGACACTGGCGCCCTGGAGAAGATCATCGAGGACCTGATCGCCGGCAACCCGGGGCAGGCCGCTTCGGTGAAGGAGAAGCCCCAGGCGATCGGCTGGTTCGTGGGCCAGGTTATGAAGGCCACCGGCGGCAAGGCCAATCCGGGAACCGTCAACCAGCTTCTGAAGTCGAAGCTCGGCGTCGAATAGCGAAAAACGCCCCGGAGGAAACTCCGGGGCGTTCCGTCTTCGTGGGTGTTAGTTGTTGGCGATGATGTCGAAGATGATCCCGCTGGCGATCGCCGCGAGCAGGTAGTCGTCGCCCACGCGGTACCAAGCGTAGCCGGCCGGCGGCCGGCGCAGGTGATAACGGCCGTAGTCGTAGACTACGTAGGAGCGGTAATAGGGCGGCAGATGCCCGCCGCGCCGCCAGCTCATATAGCCCGGGCGATAGTACGGATTGCCGTAATAGGCTTGCGGCGGCGGCCCGTAATACCAGCGGTTCTGGTAGTAGTAGCCGTTGTGTCGGCCGCGATCCCAGTTCCCGTAGTGCGGGCGGCGATCGCCACGATCCCAGTCGCGGCGGCCGTCATAGCGTCCGCGATCGCCGCGGTCCCAGTCCCCGCGGCGATGGTCGCCGCCGCGATGGTCGTTACGGTCCCAACCGCGCTCATGGCGGCCATGCCCACGGTCGTCGGCCAGGGCTGAGGTGGCGCTAAAGGCCATCGGGCCAGCCACGGCCGCCACGGCGACCAGGCTCAGGATAAGGCGCTTCACAGCAGGCCTCCTTACTCGAAAACTCGTGTCCCTGGAGGAAACCTTGACTCTAGCCGCCTGAACTCGAGCTGAACGGCATCGTCAGCTTGACGGTTGCGCCCGCCGTCGATGCGCCCACTTATGGCTCCGGACAGTAAGGAGCAGCCGATGACCGCGCCGATCGAACTTTACTTCTGGCCCACCCCGAACGGTTTCAAGCTCACGATCGCCCTGGAGGAAATGGGGCTGCCCTACACCGTGATCCCGGTGAACATCGGCGCCGGCGACCAGTTCAAGCCGGAGTTCCTCGCGATCAGCCCGAACAACCGGATGCCGGCGATCGTCGATCCGGAAGGCCCGGACGGCCAGCCGATCTCAATCTTCGAATCCGCGGCGATCCTCCAATACTTGGGCCGCAAGAGCGGCAAGTTCTACGGCGCCAACGAGCGCGAGCGGGCCGAGGTCGAGTCGTGGCTCATGTGGCAGATGGGCGGGCTGGGGCCGATGGCCGGCCAGACCCACCACTTCCGCCAGTACGCGCCCGCCATGATCAGCGACCAGCGCCAGATCGCCTACGGCGCCATCCGCTACACCAACGAAACCAACCGGCTCTATGGCGTGCTGAACAAGCGCCTGGCCGATCGGGAATATGTGGCCGGCGATTACTCGATCGCTGACATGGCGAGTTGGCCGTGGGTTACGCCTTGGCGACTGCAGGGGATCAACATCGAGGAGTTCCCCCACCTCAAGGCCTGGTACGACCGCATCGCCGCCCGCGAGGCTGTTCAGCGCAGCGCCCAGGTGGGCAAGGACCTGACCAGCCGCAATCTCGGCGGCTCAAGCGCCGACGCGGCGGCTGCACGCAATGTTCTCTTCGGGCAACGCGCCCGGTAGCTTTCCGGATACGGAGCTTTCCAGAAAGTAAAGTCGACCAGTAGTGGCGAGCTTCCAGCCTGTAAGCGCGCCATCTATTGCCATTAACCCTATCTTTATTCGGGGTGGACTTTTCTGTTCACTCAAGAGCTGGTCCGGAACCCAGAATGGGGACCCGGTCGGCGGGGTTAGGGATGATCGACATGCTTACGGGCGTGGAACACCAAGGTCTGCCGCTGCCGAGCGCGAACGCTTCGGGCGACGAACTCTTTCAGATGGGGCTGCTCTATTCTACGGGGCAGGGCGGGGCGCCGCTCGATTATGTGTCGGCGCACATGCTCTTCAATCTCGCGGCCATGCGCGGCTCGGTCGAGGCGAAGGTCTACCGCAAGGAGCTGAGCCAGGAGATGGCGACGGAAGATGTCGCCGAAGCCCAGCGCCAGGCGCGTGAATGGCTCGCGCACGGCTGACGAGGACCTCCGTTTAGCGGACCGTCTCGGAGTCCCCCAGCAGGCAGGGGACGGTCATGAACATGATGTAGAGGTCGAGCCAGAACGACTGGCGCTCGATGTACTCGATGTCCAGCGCCACGCGCTGGCGCACCAGTTCGGGCGTGTCGACCGCGCCGCGCGAGCCGTTGATCGCGGCCCAGCCGGTCATGCCGGGCTTCATGCGATGGCGGTGGGCGTATTCGGCGATCAATCGCGAGCTCTCGACGTCGCCGGTCTTCATGCCGATGGCGTGCGGTCGCGGCCCCACCAGCGACATCTCTCCGGCCAGGACGTTGATGAGCTGCGGCAACTCGTCGAGGCTGGTCTTGCGGATGAACTTGCCGACCCGGGTCACGCGGTCGTCGTCGGCGCTGATCTGCCGCGCGGCCTTGGCGTCGGCCGCTTCGTTCCGCATCGAGCGGAATTTCCAGACCACGATCTCCTCGTTGTTGAAGCCGTGCCGGCGCTGGCGGAAGAAAATCGGGCCAGGACTGTCAAGTTTCACCGCCAGCGCCACCATCAACATGATGGGCGCCGTCAGGACGAGAGCGATCGAGCCGACGATCAGATCCTGGGCGCGCTTGGTCAGGGCCTTGCCCTGGTTGATCTCCGCGCCTGAAATCCGGGTCAGCGGGATGTTGGCGATCCGGTCGATGGCCTCGGCTTCCGGCGCTTCGCCCTCACGGTCGAGCAGCAGGGTGATCTCGTTGGGGAGGACCTTGAGCCGCTCGAGCAGGGCGTTGATCCGCTCGCGGGCCTCCGGCGGCACCGTGATGACGATGCGGTCGACGAACGGCATGATCCGGTGGGCCAGCAGCTTGTCCGTCCCACCCAGCAACGGCACGCGATGCAGGGCCTCCGGCCCGCGTTCGGCCCGGTCGTCGAAGACCCCGAGCACGTTCGCCTCGCGGGTTTCTAGAATGGCGGCGATCAGACGCTCAGCGGCGCCAGTGGCGCCGACGATGACCAGGTTGGGCGTCAGCCGTCCATTGGCCCGCCAGCGCTTGACGTTCACCCACCAGAGCCCATGAGCGGCGGCGACGCAGAGGAATGCGAGCGGCGTCCAGACGCCCAGCGAGGCGGCCAGCTTGATGACGCCGACGAAGTGGGTCAGCACGGCGAAGCACATGGCCACCGCCACGGCGAAGGCGACCGTGACCCGCATCAGGTGCATGGCGAGATCTTCCCGCCGCCCGAACTTGTAGCAGTCGAAGAGGCGCAGGCTGGCGAAGGTAGCGAGGGCGGCGCCGCCATAGATCAGCAGGACGTCGGCGCCATGGGTGAGCGCGGAGGCGATCAGGCCTCCGAGCACCAGCGCCAGGCCGTCGCCGGCCTGGAAAAAGCGGGTCAGCAGCCGGCCCGATATCCGCAGGCGGGTCGGCGTCAGCTTTTCGGGGCGAAGCGGGCCGCGGCGGTCCCGTCCAGGCTCGGCCCAACCTGCGGCGACGGCGGGTTCCGCGTCGGTCCGTCGCCGGCCACGGCGCTCATGCGCGACGTTCGACGTCAAGGAACCGGTCAAAGACATAAAGGACCACGAATATCGGTGTGACGATGGTCAGACTGCCACGCGGCCTCTGTGCGAGCGGTTAACATATACGGAGCCGATCGCGACATCTGTAAACTCTTCGCAGCTAATCTTATTCGGCGCGGCGACTTGGAGGCCTCGTTCATTTCGCCTCCTTGGCGCGGCGAGCGACTTCCGACACCGCCTGGGCGACCAACTCCGGTTCTTCCGTGATCATCATGTGCGAAGCCTCGGCGATGCGCCGGCTCTCGCCTCGGGTCGAGCGCCGGGCAAGTTCCCGGTGCAGCCCCCACCACAGGTTCCGCGCGGCCGTCTGGGCCTCTTCGGACGAGCTTTCGTAGGTCTGGCCGGCGGTGAGCACGAGCAGGGGCAGGTCGCCGTAGCTCTGCGGCCCCGCTTCGATCTGCTCCGAGGTGGCCGCGAACAGGGTGTCGAGCTCCGAGACCTTGGCCTGCCAACTGGCGGCGCTGAGGTTGCTGGCCTTCTGCGCGGCGTATGCGGCCTCGGACTGATTGGCCCTGGGCTTGGGGACGCAGCGGGCAAGCTTGGGATCGGTCGAGGGCAGTTCCTTCTGCTCGGCCGCCGCCGCGCATCTTGCGGCCTGATCGCGGATCGAGGCGATGCCGCCCGCGCCCGGACCGAACATGGCCGCGAAGCGCTGGTCCTGATGCTCGATCGAAGGGTCGATCAACGCCATGCCGACCACGTCCTGAGGTCGGCGATTGTAGAAGAGCCGCATGTAGAGGGCGCCGGCGGAGTGTCCCACCAGGACGAATGGCCCGCGGATCTTGGCCGTCCGCAGGCCGCGGTCGAGATCGTATGCGATCGAGGCGCCGTCGCGGGGCAGGGGGCCGGGATCGGAGAAGCCCGCGCCGGCGCGGTCGTAGGCGCAGACCCGATAGGAGGCGTCGAGGTGACGGCGAACGCCGCCCCAGGCCAGGGAGGTCGCGCCATAGCCGCCTTCGAGGAGGATGGTCGGCGTTCCGTGGCCGGAGCATCGGAAGTTGAGGTGACGTCCGCCCGGCAGCCGCACCAACTGCCCAGGGCCTGCCGCCTCGTCCCGAATGCTCGCGGCCGCAGGCGCGGCGGACAGCATCGAGACGGCGATGGTGATTAGCAACCGCATTATCTCGCTCTCCCGAAGCGCCTTTTGGAGAACGCCGGTCGATATGGCAACCGCTAGAGTTGCGAACGAGCAGAGGGAGCGCACCGCTGAGCACGCTCCCTCCTCACCGGTGCTTTCCGCGCCGGCTGCGCGCGCCAGGGCGATGGGCTCGTTTTGACGCGCGAGTGTCCTGCTGCGGGACGAGGCAGCAAGCCCTGTGCCGGAGCCGCGGAGGTGGTCGGGACCATCAATCCCGGATGGCTCGCCCGTTGTGACGAAAGACTGTGCGCGAAGGCTTGGTCGCCGCGTTCCCGCTGCTGAGCCAGCGCTTCCAGGCCGGCGCGCGGCTTTCGCCGACCGCCGCGGCCTCCGCCACGGCCGTCACCTCAGGGACATAGCGGCGTACGATCTGCTCCACCGCGTCTTTCAGGGTGCGCCGCGAAGATGGGCAACCGCCGCAGGCGCCTTCCATCCGGACCCAGAGCACCCTGCTGGTCGGATCGAACCGATCGAAGACGATGTCGCCTCCGTCGCGGGCCACGCCGGGGCGGACATAGTGCGCCAGCACGTCCTGGATCTCGGCTTCGATCTGACTTGCGGCGACGGTGGCGGCCGTGAGTTCCGAAGTCCGCACCGCAGGCTGACCATCGCCGAGCACATCGGCGATCGCCGCCAGGATCTGGATGCGCAGCGTGGTCCAGGCCTCGCCGTCCGGCGTCCTGGTGACGGTGACGAAATCCTCGCCCACATACACGCCCGCCACGCTGTCCAGGCCAAACAGCGCCTGGGCGAGAGGCGAGGCCCCGACGTCCTCGCTCTCCCGCGTGAAGTTCCAGCCGCGCCCGTCGATCAGCCGCATCTGCGGCAGGAACTTCAGCGCGTCGGGATTGGGCGTGCGTTCGAAGAGGATCAGCATCTGGGGGCGAGCCGGTCTTGGGCCCTTGAGTTTGGTCTGGCCGTTGGCGGACGGTCGTTGCGCGGGCGCAAGCTGGAAGCGGCGAAGGGCCGGGCGTCGCCGCCCGGCCCCCCCGAAGGCTCGCCTCCTGAGAGGCGAGCGGCGTGGGCAGGTCTACTCTGCCGCAACCGGCAGCGGGGCCTCCGCGGTCGCCCGGCGCTTGCCGCCGAGCACCAGGCGCGCAGCGAAGATCGCCAGGGTGAAGGCTCCGAAGCTGAAGACGATGTCTCCGGGGACGCGCATCCAGACCAGGGTCTCCACCAGCGGCGAGTGGATGACTTCGGGCGACCGGGCGTACCAGTAGCCGTGCTCGATGCTCGCCAGCGCCTGCACCACCCCGGTGGGAAGCAGCGACATGAACACCATCATGGCCAGGCCTCCGTTGAGCAGCCAGAACGTCCAGGCCAGCAGCTTGTCGCTCCACGCCTCCCTGCGGGCGAGGCCGCGGAAGCAGAACAGCAACAGGCCGATGCCCAGCATTCCGTAGACCCCGAACAGGGCGGCGTGCCCGTGGGTGGCCGTCGTGTTCAGCCCTTGGATGAAGTAGAGGCTGATGGGCGGGTTGATCATGAACCCGAAGACGCCGGCCCCCAGCAGGTTCCAGAAGGCCACGGCCACGAAGAACAGGATCGGCCAGCGATAGGTGGCCACCCAGGGCGCTTCTTTGGTGTGGCGCCAGTTCTCGTAGGCCTCGGCGCCGACCAGGGCGAGCGGCACGACCTCCAGGGCCGAAATCACCGCGCCGATGGCGATCACCGACACTGGGGTGCCGGAGAAGTACCAGTGGTGGGCGGTGCCCAGGACGCCGCCGACCATGAAGACGATGGTCCCGAACAGCACGGCGAGGTTGGCGCTCTTGGCGCGCACCAGGCCGAGATTCACCAGCAGGAGGCTGATCACCGAGGTCGCGAAGACTTCGAAGAAGCCTTCCACCCACAGGTGAACGATCCACCAACGCCAGTATTCCACCATGCTCACGTGAGTATGCTTGCCCCACATGAAGCCGGCTCCGTAGAACAGGCCGATCGCGATGGCTGACATGAAGAGGATGGCCAGGACGGGCTTGCTCTCCGATGGGCGCCGCAAAGCGGGCCAGAGGGCGCGGCCGACAAGCAGCAGCCACAGCATCAGGCCGACGAAGAGCAGGGTCTGCCAGAAGCGGCCGAGATCGACGTACTCCCAGCCCTGGTGGCCGAACCACCAGTTCATGTCGAGGTCGAAGAACTGCTGGACGCCAAGCCACTCGCCGGCCATGGAGCCCAGGACGACGAACACCAGCGCGCCCCAAAGGACGTTCACGCCCAGACGCTGGAAACGCGGCTCGTGACCCGAGATCAGCGGCGCGACGTAGAGGCCCGTGGCGAGCCAGGCCGTGGCGATCCAGAACACCGCGAGCTGCGTATGCCAGGTGCGGGTCACCGCGTACGGAATGAGATCGGAAATCTGCACGCCGTAGAATTCGTGACCCTCGACGGCGTAATGCGCGGTGAGGGCGCCAAGCCCGACCTGGAGCAGGAAGAGGCCGATCACCGTCAGGAAGTACTTGCCCGTGGCCTTCATCGAGGGCGTGGGCTTGAAGCCTGACAGGGGATCCTTGGTCGGCGGGCGGAGGTGATCCTCCTCCTTGACGCGGGCGTGCCAGAACACCAGGGAGCCGACCCCGAAGATCAGGATCAGGACCGAGGCCACGGACCAGACAAGGTTCGCGGAGGTCGGCGTATTGCCGATCAGCGGCTCATGCGGCCAGTTCGAAGTGTAGCTGACCGTGTCTCCGGGCCGGTTCGTGCCGGTCGCCCAGGCGGTCCACCAGTAGTAATCGGCGATCACCTCGCGGCGCGCCGGGTCAGGCACAGCGTTGTTCTTGATAGCGTACTGCTCGCGCAGCTTCTCCAGCTCGGCGCTATCGCTGTACAGCGAAACGTAGTGCGCCTTGACCTGCTTCAGCGCCGCCGCCCGATCGGCCGAGATCGTGATCGTCTCGGTGCGCGGGTCGTAGGTGTTGGTGCGCATCTCTCGCGTCAGGCGCGCCTTCAGCGCGGCCTGCGCTTCCGGGTTCAGCGCGGCATAGGCGACGCCATGGTCCCGTTGGGCCCAGAGATCCAGGAGGATCGTGGCCTCCCGGTGAAGCTGGTCGGCGGACCAGTCGGGCGCGACATAGCCGCCATGGCCCCAGATGGAGCCGTTCTGTTGGCCGCCCATGGACTGCCATGCCAGTTGGCCGGTCTGGATGTCCTCACGCGTCATCAGGACGACGCCGGACGGATCGACGACACGGGCTGGTATGGGCGGCGCTTGCCGGTAGATTTCTCGCCCCATCAGCCCAAGAACGGTGAACGACACCGCCATGACGAGGGCGAGGACGAACCAAAGTCTTCGCATGTTCATCTCGCTTTCCCCTGCGGCCGCGGGAGATTCCTTCGGCCTAGGACCCAGCCATGCCCGCTGCGAGGGCAAGCAACGTTGCTGCAGCGCAAGCTCAGGCGGCGAAGAAGCGGGAATGTGGATTTGGGCGTGGCCCTTCCGCCCGTCAGACGGCCTTGGCGTGGCGGGTCTGGGCGATCGGCAGGCGCTCGTCGAAGGCCGAGGCCACGACGCGCATGAGCCGGCGCGCGTCCTCCGCGATCTCCACCTGACGTCCCGAGATCCGGCAGAGGCCGTCGCGAACGGCCTCGTCCAGCTTCTCCAGGCTCGCGTCCAGGGCGTCGGCCGGGGCGCCGTGGGTCTCGCAGATCGCCCCCACATCGGCCGCCATGTCGCACATCAGCCGCTCAATGACCGCGGCCCGCAGCCGGTCGCCGCGCGAGAGCGGCAACTTGCGCGCCAACGGCAGCTCGTCGGCGGCGATCGCGCGGCTCCAGGCGTCTGTGGCGATGGCGTTCTGGACGAATCCCTCGCGGAAATGGCCGATGGAAGATGGTCCGACCGGGATCAGCACCGGGGCGGGGTCGTCGGTGTAGCCTTGGAAGTTGCGACGCAGGCGGCCCTCGGCGGCGGCCCTGGCGAGCGGATCGTCCGGGCGGGCGTAATGGTCCAGTCCGATCCGGATGTAACCGCCCGCCACCAGCGCCTGGTCGGCGGCCTCGGCCTGTTCCCAGCGGCCGGCCACGTCGGCGAGGTCGGCGTCCTTGATCATCACTTGATGCTTCTTCATCCAGGGGACGTGGGCATAGCCGAAGACCGCGACGCGGTCGGGCCGCAGGCGCAGGGCAAGCTCCACGCTCTTGGCGACGTTCTCGGGCGATTGCGCCGGCAGGCCGTACATCAGGTCGAAGTTCAGCGCTGCCACGCCGCGGGCGCGGAGGCGCTCGGCCGCGGCGGCGACGCGCTCGAAGGGCTGGATGCGGTTTACCTTCTCCTGCACGATGGG
>LNAP01003304.1_pt1 | contig 18569 bp, 15 predicted proteins | sample 602601 | NCBI WGS metagenome assembly LNAP01 (sample SAMN02440304, study PRJNA202911) | soil metagenome | biome: Subtropical and temperate rainforests or woodlands; isolation source: soil samples (1 kg each in a 20% v/v slurry with milli Q water) were... ...
AAACCGTCAGCGGCCGCATCATCAATGAAATCGAAGGCATCTCCCGCGTCACCTACGACGTGTCGAGCAAGCCGCCGGCGACGATTGAGTGGGAATGATCCCGGTCTGATTGATCGTCTGTAACACCCGAAAGGCCCCGTGAATGTGAGTTCACGGGGCTTTTTTTTCGATCAGGCCGCTACAGTGGGCAGGCGTCCTTCCAGCGTCAGGCCCATGCGGTTGAGTGCGTGGACAAGGCTGATCAGATTCGCGTAGGTCACCTGATGCACGGCGGCCCAGGCCGGACGGTCGATGCGGAAGCCGCCATCCGCTGTGCGCTCGATCATCGTTCGCATAATCAGGTTGGTCCGGCTGCGATGGATCAGCGTCAAGGTTTCGTCTGACCTTTCAATGGTAAACATGCCCTGGCGGAACAGTAGCTGATTGATTTGCTGTTGCGTTCTTGGAATGGCCTGAGTCGGCACCTGCAGGCTGATGTCGGCGTACAACGTGTCGACATTGCCGCGCATCTGGGTGGTAACCTCTGCAAAGTCACGGCCAACGTCGATGCCTTGGTCGATGTCCAGGTGCAGGTTCTGGTCAGGGCCCACTTCTTCGATGCGTAAGCCGATCCCTCCCTCTGTTTCGCTGATGCCGGCCATTCCCCTGAACGTGTTGGTACTCTCCTGATCGGTGAGCACCACCCATTTTCCGCCGCCGTTGCGGGCTTGAGTGGCTCGCATGATGGTATGGGTGAGGTAGGTCTTGACGGATTGTCGTGACAGGGCGCGGAAGTTCGAGTCGGTGTAGCGATAGCTTGCCAGGCAATCGGTGGCCTGGATTCGAATGCCGTTCCGTTGGGCTGTCCTGACGACTTCCAGAGGTGTGTACTGTCCGGCAGGGTCGCCCGGCAGTTTTTGCAGATACTTTTCCAGCATGCCATGCATCTGCCCGGTATCGGCGAAGTCGTTCAGGTCGACTTGATTGAAGTCGTTGAGCAGCCGATGCATGTAGATCGTCTTGACGCCTTGCCTGGCCAGTGTCGGCATGTTTTCGATCAGGAACCGCATACTGGCGATGCGATCCTGGCTTTCACCGACCACCAGCCCCGGCGCTGCGTCGAATACTTTCTCGATGAGTTCTGTAACGGTGGTGGAGGGTGTGATCACGGGCTGAGTCGGGCGAGGGGGCAGCGAAGCGAAAAAGCCCTCCGGACGCTGGAAACCGGTCGCATCCCTGACCAGTACCGTGCGACGTCCCGCGACGAACTCTTCATAAGGGGTGACCCCTTTGAGATACCCGTTAGGCAACGTGATGATTTTTATGTGAGTCTCTTGCTCTCCCAACGCCAGGAAGTTCAGCGAACGTCCATTGGGGGCGTCGTATCTCGTCAAGTGTTCGACGGAATGACGTGGCCGGACATGGGGGAGCGGCCTGGATGGCCCGGGAACAGGCTTGCTCAGGCCTTTGCCGCCACCGGTCAACCCTCGTTTTGCCGCCAGCTCCCATTCCCCCTCGGCATTCAGGCGTACGGGAATCGATCCGGTAAAGGCATTCGGGTTCTCCGGGTCGATGATGGCCCAGGTTCCGCCGCCGTTGACGTCTGCCTCATAACGCACGTAGTAGGCCTGATCGTTTATCAGGATAGCGTTGGAAGGCTGTGAATCCAGCGTGTAGACACCCTGGAATTTGCCACTGGTGGCCATGGGGTAGCTTTCGAGGATTTCATTGCTTTGCCAGTGTTCCGGCAATTCCAACGCTTGCTCGATTTCATCTGGCAGGGTGGGCAACAGACCCGCTGGCAGAGGACTTTCCTCTGGCTCTACGGGCGCCTGCGGGTCGACGGTTTCTTGCGGGTCGAGCGTCTTGTTCAAATCCGCCATCTCGGCCGCTTCTGCCGCCTCGGCCGCCGCCCCGACGTCGTCCAATACGTTGATTTCCTTGAGTAACGGGATATTGAACAGGGTGTTGACGCCGGCGAGCACCGCGCCGATGACCCCCGCCTTGCGTTCCGCTGCCGTCTTGCCATTGACGGCCTTGTCGATGTTCAAACCCATCGCTGCGATGCTGGCTCCGATCACCGGCAGGGCGATCGGCCAGCCGAGTACTGCCAACGGGCCGAAGACCTTCAGGCCGACGGTCAGATAACCCAGCCACAGGTGCTCGCGCATCTGTCCATTGGTCACCAGGGTCAGATTGGCCTCTTCCAGCATCGCGCTCTTGACCGCCTGGCTCTGCCAGGTGAATACGTCACCGCTGAGGGTGATGTCTTTTTGATTGATCAAATGGTGGTCGTACTTGCCCCAGGTGCCGACCAGCTGATTCATCAACGGGGTGATGTTGTCCTGCACTTCCTTGCGCACCGACAGCGGGAAATGGGTCATGAACTCGGTACGGGGCTTTTCTTCGTTCATTTGCAGCAACATCCACCAGTGCATGTCCGTCACTGTCGGGTGCACGTGGAAGGGCTCAGCGGCGCCGGGAACGTACGTGATCTGCCGACCGTTGCTCTCAACGATGCGCAGAATATCGGTGGCGACATGCCCGGCGACATCCAGCGCGCAGACACGAAGATCCGCAGGCGTAGCGGTTTGCGCTTGCAGGGTCGCCAGGGTGATCGGCCAGGATGCGCCATCGACGACGGCCCTGATGGCGGTCTGGAAATCCTCTTCCCCCAGCTGACCGCTTTCGCGGGCCTCGATGGCTTTGCTCAGGTAATTACATTTGGCCAGGGTCCGGTAGTCATCGAAATGGGTGGCCCAGAAGGCATTGAGTTTATGCAGATAGCGCTCACTGAGGTTCTTCTCCCACAGGTCGGCGAGCACCTTGCTGGGGTACATCCGCACTTCATTGGTTTCGTTGTAAATGCTGGCGTCGGCATCCGCGGTGTAAAAACCGCCATTGCTGTTCAGTTCGAGGGCGTCGTCCTGGTCGGTCACGCGGTACCGATGGATCACCAGTTGCGTCAGGGTGAAGGATTCACTGGGTTTTGGCGCGTGCTCCCAACCCAGAAAGGCCTTGCTGCTGCTGGCCGAGACATTGTCGAAGCGATGCCACCAGACCTGATCGGGGTCCAGGTGGGTGATGCCGTGTTTTTGCAGGATTTCACGGGCTACCGCATGGGCTTCCTCCTGCAAACCGGGGCAGGCTGTCACAACGACCGGCGCGATGAGTTTGAGTTTTTCCTGGTCGGCGGCATTGCTTGATGCGGGGGTATTTTGTTCGGTGGACATGCTCTCGCTCCTTGAGAAATGGGCAGCGATGATCGCCCGCTTGCTCAAAGGAAGTGCACTACATAGTTATGCCCAAACGCATTTTTCAACCGTGCAGGGTCAGCGCCGTGCCACATCCGAAAAATAGAACTTGTCGAGGGTGTGCCGTGATTCCGTGTACTCGAACTGCCGGCCGTCCTGCAGAAACGTCTGGTTGCTGACCACGATCACATGGCTCTGGCCGTCGAGGTCGAGGTGTTGCTGGTCATCCTTGCTGCAGGGCACGGCTTCGATGGTGCGCTGGGCGTAGGCGATTTGCAGTTGCAGGGTCTGTTCGATGAAGGCGTAGATCGAGTGTTCGGCGATGTCCCGCGAGAGTCCGGGAATGACGTCGCTGACGAAATGGTTGATGTCGAGGATCACTCGTTTTCCATCGATCCGCCGTACGCGTTTGATCCTCGTGATCAGGCTGCCTTCTTCCGCCTTGATATGTTCCAGCAACGCACCTTCGAGCGGGATCTGGCTGAACTCGACCACCTCGGTGCTGACGTTGTTGCCCAATCGCGGATGGGTTTCCTGAAAGCTGACGATGCCACCCAACTGAAATTCGATCGGGTCGGTCGACAACACAAAGGTGCCTTTTCCGTGGACTTTCTGGGCGAAACCGCGCTCCTGTAATTGTTCGATGGCTTTGCGCACGGTGCCGCGACTGGCCTGATAGCTGTCCATCAATTCGGTTTCGGAGGGCAACCGGGCGCCGCGCTCCAGACGTTCGGTCGTGATGCTGGCAAGCAGATCGCTGTAGATCTGGTTGTATTTACTCATGGGGATGGCTCTGTGCCGCAATGTACTCAAGGTTTCGAACCTTAAGGGCAGGGTAGGGGTTTGTCCATGCGGCTTTGGGATTTCAGCATTTGTGAGGGTAGGAAAAATCGCCGCCTGTCGGGTTGTAAATAAACAAATTCAAACTCGTCTGTACGAGTTGTTGATTTAACTCGTACAGACGAGTACTTTTCGCTTCGGCGTGCTGCCAATAACAAAAAACCACAGCGGAAAAACAAGCATGAGCCACGACTATCCGAACATCGTCAGCGAGCTGCTGCAAAGCCTCGGTGGCAGCGACAACCTCGAGCAGGCCGCGCATTGCGTCACACGCCTGCGCCTTGCCCTCAAGGACCCGAGCCGGGTCAACAGCGCCACGCTTAACCAGATTGATCTGGTCAAAGGCTCATTCTTTACCGGCGGTCTGTTCCAGGTGGTCATCGGTCCCGGCGAGGTGGAGAAGGTTTACGCAGAACTGCGCCAACAAACCGGTCTTGCTGCGTCAACGATCGCCGACGTCAAACAGAAAAGCGCCGACAAGATAAACGCCGTGCAACGTCTGGTGCGGGTGTTTTCCGATGTGTTCATGCCGATCCTGCCGGCGCTGATCATTGCGGGCCTGCTGATGGGCATCAATAACCTCATCGGCGCCAAGGGCATGTTCATCGAAGGCCAGACCCTGCTGGATGCTTACCCCAGGCTTGACGGGCTCTGGAGCCTGATCAACCTGATGGCCAACACGTCGTTCGTGTTCCTGCCTGCATTGGTGGGCTGGTCAGCCGCCAAGCGGTTTGGCGGCAGCGAAATTCTCGGCATCGTGCTCGGCCTGATGCTGGTTCACCCCGACCTGCTCAATGCCTGGAACTACGGCAAGGCCGTCGCAGGTCTCGACGGCCAGAGCCTGCCGTATTTCGACATCCTCGGCTTGTTCCAGATCGAAAAGGTCGGTTATCAGGGGCAGATCCTGCCGATTCTGCTGGCGGCCTACGTGATGAGCGTCATCGAAAAATGGCTGCGGGCGCGAGTGCCTAATGCCGTGCAATTGCTGGTGGTGCCGATCACCACCATCGTGGTCACCGGCGTGCTGGCCCTGGCGGTCATTGGCCCGGTGACCCGGCATCTGGGGATTCTCATCACTGAAGGTGTGGTCACCCTGTTTGATCTGGCGCCGATGGTCGGCGGTGCAATCTTCGGCCTGCTTTACGCGCCCTTGGTGATCACCGGCATGCACCACATGTTTCTCGCGGTCGACTTGCAGCTCATCTCGACCCAGGGCGGCACCTTTATCTGGCCGATGATCGTCATGTCCAACCTCGCCCAAGGCAGCGCGGCGCTCGCAGTGTTCTACATGACCCGTAATGCGCGGGACAAATCCATGGCGTCGACTTCAGCGATTTCGGCCTATTTTGGCATCACCGAACCGGCGATGTTCGGGGTCAACCTGCGCTACAAGTTTCCGTTTTACGCCGCACTGATTGGTTCGGCGCTGGGGTGCATCTTCCTGTCGCTGAACAAGGTCCAGGCATCGGCCATCGGTGTCGGCGGCTTGCCCGGATTTATCTCGATCATCCCGCAGTTCATCCCGATGTTTGTGATCGGAATGATCATCGCCATGGTCGTGCCGTTTGTTTTGACCTGCGGGTTGAGCATGAAGATTGTTCGGCCTGGGTATCGGGTCGCCTGATAGATCGAATCGTCGCACCGCCGCTCCCACATGGAATGCGGTCACTGTGGGAACGGGCTTGCCCGCGAAGAGGCCCGAAAGGCCAGTACAAATCTTACTGAAGGAATCCGCCATGCAAGACTGGCAACGTTCGGTGATCTACCAGATCTACCCGAAGAGTTTTCACAGCCACGCGGGCAACCCCACGGGTGATTTGCTCGGCGTCGTGGCCAAGCTCGATTACCTGCACTGGCTGGGCGTCGATTGCCTGTGGATCACGCCGTTCCTGCGTTCACCCCAGCGCGACAACGGTTACGACATCAGCGATTACTACGCCATTGATCCGAGCTACGGCACCATGGCCGATTGTGATTTGCTGATTGCCGAGGCCGGCAAGCGCGGGATCAAGTTGATGCTCGATATCGTGGTCAACCACACCTCGATCGAACACGCCTGGTTCCAACAGGCCCGCAGCAGTCTCGACAACCCATACCGCGACTTCTACATCTGGCGCGATCAGCCAAACAACTGGGAATCCAAGTTCGGCGGTTCGGCGTGGGAATACGAGGCGCAGACCGGTCAGTACTTCCTGCACCTGTTCGATCACACCCAGGCCGACCTGAACTGGGACAACCCGAAGGTACGCGCCGAAGTCTTCAAAATGATGCGTTTCTGGCGCGATAAAGGCGTGGGCGGTTTCCGTCTGGACGTGATCAATCTGATCTCGAAACCGGCGGACTTTCCCGACGACGATAGCGACGGCCGACGCTTCTATACCGACGGCCCGAATGTTCACGAATACTTGCAGCAAATGCACCGCGAAGTGTTCGAGGGCCATGACCTGATCAATGTCGGCGAGATGTCGTCTACCAGCCTCGAACACTGCATTCGCTACTCGCGACCGGAGTCGAAGGAGCTGTCGATGACCTTCAATTTCCATCACCTGAAGGTCGATTACCCGAACCTGCAGAAGTGGATTCGCGCTGATTTCGACTTCCTTGAACTCAAGCGCATCCTCTCCGACTGGCAAACCGGCATGCAGGCCGGCGGAGGCTGGAATGCGCTGTTCTGGTGTAATCACGACCAACCGCGGGTGGTCTCGCGGTTTGGTCATGACGGCGAGCATCGTGTGGTGTCGGCGAAGATGCTCGGCACTGCGCTGCATTTTCTCCAGGGCACGCCATTTGTGTATCAGGGCGAAGAACTGGGCATGACCAATCCGGGTTTCGATCACATCGATCAATACCGCGATGTCGAGACCCTGAACATCTTCCGCCTCAAGCGCGAGGCGGGTGCGAGCGATGCCGACAACATGGCGGCGATCATGCAGAAGTCCCGCGACAACGGCCGTACGCCGATGCATTGGAATGGCGAACCGAACGCCGGTTTCAGCGCGGTGGAACCCTGGATCGGCGTGCCGGCCAACTCGGCGCAGATCAACGTCGCCACTCAACTCGACGACCCGGATTCAGTGCTGCATCACTACCGTCTGCTGATCAACTTGCGGCGTACCGAAGCGCTGATGTCCGATGGTATTTACCGTCAGTTGCTGCCTGAGCATGCGCATGTCTGGGCGTATGTACGGGAAGGAAACGGCGAACGTTTGCTGGTACTGAACAACTTCTACGGGACGCCCTGCGAAGTTGAATTGCCGGATGGAGTGATCACCGAATTCATGACCCAGCGCCTGGTCATCTGCAACTACCCGGACTGTCCGCCGCGAAATCGACAGGTGTTTTTACGACCGTATGAATCGTTTGTTTTGCACCTGACCGACCACTAAAAACACCGACTTCAAAAAAACACGCAGAACGCTGCGCGGGGGAGTTTTGCGCGCTGATTTTGCGGAACGACACAATAAAAATAATGGGGTGGTTCTTGAAAACAACAATAAATCGCAGCCTTGTCGCCGCGAGTGTCTGTCTGGCATTGCCTTGGTCGGCCCATGCGCTGGAGTTCGGCGGTTACCTGCGCAGCGGTGTCGGGACATCGGTCAACAGTGGTAAACAACAGTGTTTCCAGCTGCCCGGAGCACAGACCAAATACCGCCTCGGTAACGAGTGCGAGCACTATGGGGAACTGGAACTTCGTCAGGACGTGTACACCCTGGATGACGGTTCGGTGCTCAGTGTCGATGGCATGGCCTCGCTGTATAACCAATACGACAAGGACCTGACGTTCAAGGGCGACAACGGCTCGGTGCGCCTGCCGCAGCTGTACGGGCAATGGTCGAACATGCCCGGCCTCAACGGCGGCTCGCTGTGGGCCGGTCGCCGCTATTACAAACGGAACGACATCCACATTTCCGACTTTTACTACTGGAACCAGAGCGCCACCGGCGGCGGCATCGAGGACGTGCTGATCGGCGATCTGAAATACAGCTACGCCTTTTCGCGCAAGGACAACCTGTACCAGAAGGATTACATCAATCGTCACGACTTCAACGTGGCTGGATTCAACACCAACCCCGGCGGTGAGCTGGAGTTTGGCCTGAGCTACATCGACAAACCTGACAGCCGCGACGCTCATCGCGGCTGGGCAATCACCACCCAGCATGTGCAAAAGGGTTTTCTGGGCGGCAAGAACAAACTGGCTTTCCAGTATGGCGAAGGCCCAGGCACCGGATTGGGTTATACCGGTAACGTAAAGCTGGACGACAGCAACAAAAGTTACCGGGTGGTGGAGTTCTTCGACTGGCAAGTGACGCCACGATTTGGTGGGCAGGTCGAGGCGGTTTACCAGAAAGACATTCGCCCGGACGGTGCCGACCAGAACTGGATTTCCCTGGGGATTCGCCCTGCGTACGCGATCACCGAGCAGTTCAAACTGGTGACCGAACTGGGCCACGATCAGGTCGACGCCACGGGTGGCACGCGCAAACTGAGCAAGTTCACCTTCGCCCCGACCTGGTCGCCCAAGGGCCCTGAATTCTGGGCGCGACCCGAAGTGCGCTTGTATTACACCTATGCCAGCTGGAACGAGGCGGCCAAGCGTGCGGCCAATGAACTGGCAGCGGGTTCAGCGTTGTCCGACACCGGAGCCTTCGGCACGGCGCGGCACGGTGCGAACGTCGGATTGCAGGTCGAGTACTGGTGGAAATAAGCGATGCTGTCGGGGCGTCGCGCTCCATCGGCACTTCAAAGAACAAAACAGCAGGTGACGTCATGGCCATACCCCAACAATTGCAGCTCCACGCACCCCTGTCCGGCGTACTGATGCCTCTGGACCTTGTGCCCGATCCGGTGTTTTCCAGCCGGATCATCGGCGATGGGCTGTGCATCGATCCGGCTTCAACAACGTTGTGCGCGCCGCTGGCAGGGGTGGTCAGCAATGTGCAGGCCAGTGGGCATGCAGTCAGCATCACCAATGAAAATGGCGTGCAGGTGTTGATGCATATCGGGCTCGACACGGTGAACCTTGCCGGGAAAGGGTTCACGCGATTGGTGGAGGAGGGGCAGCAGGTTGACGTCGGGCAGGCGCTGATCGAGTTCGATGCCGATTTTGTTGCGTTGAATGCACGCAGCCTGCTGACCTTGATGCTGGTGGTCAGCGGCGAGCCGTTCACTTGGCTGGCGGCGCAAACGGGGTGGGTAGACAGTGGTCAGCCGCTGCTGGGGTTGAACGCTGTCGAGCAGACAACCGGTGTGTCCATGGCGCGAGAGGGCGAGGCGCTGTTCTCCAAACCGGTGACGTTACCCAACCTGAACGGTTTGCACGCCCGTCCTGCGGCGGTGTTCGCCCAGGCGGCGAAAGGGTTCTCGGCCAGCATTCATCTGCATAAACAGCAGGCGAGTGCGAACGCGAAATCCCTGGTGGCGATCATGGCGTTGCAGACAGCTCACCACGACGTTGTGCAAGTCAGTGCGGTCGGCCCGGATGCCGAGGCGGCGATCAAGACGCTGGCGGAGCTGCTGGCCGCGGGTTGTGGCGAGACAGTGACTGTGATGGCGGATGTTGCGCCGGTGCCTCTGGAGATTTCATCGCCCAAGGTGCTGCGTGGGGTGTGTGCTTCGGCGGGGGCGGCATTTGGCCAGGTGGTGCAGATCGCCGAGCAGGCCCTTGTGGTGAGCGAATGGGGTGAGGGTTCGCAGGTTGAGCGCGATCATCTGTCCGCCGCGTTGACCGAGGCCATTTCAGCTTTGCAGCAGATGCGCGACAACGCCGCGGGCGATGCCCAGGCAGAGATTTTCAGGGCTCATCAGGAACTGCTCGAAGACCCGGGTTTGTTGGAAGTGGCTCAGGTGCTGATCGACGAAGGCAAAAGTGCCGGATTCGCCTGGCGCGCGGCCACCGAATCGACAGCGACCTTGTTCAAAAGCCTGGGCAATGCGTTGCTGGCCGAACGGGCGGCAGACCTGGCCGATGTCAGTCAGAGAGTGCTCAAGTTGCTACTCGGCGTGCGGGAACGCGAGCTGGAGTTGCCTGATGGGGCCATCCTGATTGCTGAACAACTGACGCCGTCCCAGACCGCCGGGCTTGATACCCGAAAGGTGCTGGGTTTTGCCACGGTCGGTGGTGGCGCCACCAGCCACGTCGCGATCCTGGCGCGGGCATTCGGTTTGCCGGCGATTTGCGGGTTGCCGGTGCAAGTGCTGGCGCTGGTCAACGGCACCCAGGTGTTGCTCGATGCCGATAAGGGAGAGTTGCAGATCGACCCGGACCTGGCCGCCATCGAACACCTTCAAGCCAGACGCAAGCTTGCACAGCAACGCCAACACCAGGAGTTGGCGCAGGCGTCACTGGCTGCCTGTACCCGCGACGGACACCCTGTCGAGGTGACGGCCAACATCGCTTCGCTGGCGGAAGCCGAACAGGCCATGGCGCTGGGAGGGGCGGGTGTCGGTTTGCTGCGTTCGGAGTTTCTCTATCTGGATCGCCATCATGCGCCGAGCCATGACGAGCAGGCATCCACCTACAGCGCCATCGCCCGAGCCCTCGGGCCTGCGCGGAACCTGGTGGTGCGCACCCTGGATGTTGGCGGTGACAAGCCGTTGGCCTACGTCCCGATGGACAGTGAAACCAACCCCTTTCTGGGCGTGCGCGGGATTCGTCTGTGCCTGGAGCGTCCGCAACTGTTGCGCGATCAATTCAAGGCAATCCTGAGTTGTGCGGGCCAGACCCGTTTGCACATCATGCTGCCGATGGTGACGCAACTGTCGGAGTTGCGTGTGGCCCGGCAACTGCTCGAAGAGGAGGCGCTGGCCCTGGGCCTCACGGAACTGCCGAAGCTGGGGATCATGATCGAAGTGCCAGCGGCCGCGTTGATGGCGGACCTGTTTGCGCCCGAAGTGGATTTTTTCTCCATCGGCACCAACGACCTGACCCAATACACCCTGGCCATGGACCGTGATCATCCGCGGCTCGCCAGTCAGGCTGACAGTTTTCATCCCGCGGTGCTGCGACTGATCGCCAGCACCGTGAAAGCCGCTCATGCCCACGGCAAGTGGGTGGGCGTTTGCGGCGCGCTGGCCTCGGAAACCTTGGCCACGCCGCTCTTGCTGGGCCTGGGGGTGGACGAGTTATCGGTGAGTGTGCCGTTGATTCCGGCGGTCAAAGCGACGGTTCGCACAGTGGACCTGGTGGATTGCCAGGCCATCGCCCAACAGGTCCTGGGCCTGGAAAGTGCCGGACAAGTGCGCGAGGCCTTGCGGCTGTATTGCGACGCGGCGGTCGAAACCTCATTGGTGATGGAGAACTGAACATGTTCGAGAAAATGCAGCAGGCATTCTGGAAAGCCTTGACGCCGGATCTGATCGTGGATGAACCGAAGGTGGCAGTGCCATCGGTGCCTGGCCTGGCAGCGAATGTGGTGGCCGCGTTGGGTGGTGTGGATAACCTCACGTCGCAGCAGCCTGTGGCGCTGACCCGGGTTCGCGTGGAATTGCGCGACGTGGGGCGGATGAATCGGCAGGCGTTGAATCTGGCCGGTGTGCCCGGCGTCATGATGCTGGAGGGCGGGGTGGTGCACCTGATCATTGGCCTTCAGCCATAACCGATCTTTCGCCACCGATGATGTGCGTCTCTCGGTCGCCCTTACTGTTTCTCATCCGCAGGTGTATCGTATTCGCCTTTTGCAGGTCTGCGGACCTGTCGCTGATACGTGAGGTAGTTGAGTTCATGTCCTTTACCCGTCGCCAAATCCTCGGTGGCCTGGCCGGTCTTGTTGTCGTTGGCGTCGGTGTGGGAGGCGCGTCGCGGTACTGGCTGGGCAAGATAGCCGATGCCGACGCGGGCCACGACTATGAGCTGATCGCCGCGCCGCTGGACATCGAACTGGTGGCCGGGCACAAGACCGAAGCCTGGGCGTTCGGCCCATCGGCGCCGGGCACCGAGTTGCGGGTTCGTCAGGGTGAATGGCTGCGGGTGCGTTTCATCAATCACCTGCCGGTGGCGACCACCATTCACTGGCATGGCATCCGTTTGCCACTGGAAATGGATGGCGTGCCCTACGTGTCGCAACTGCCGGTGCTGCCGGGTGAATACTTCGATTACAAATTCCGCGTGCCGGATGCCGGCAGCTATTGGTATCACCCGCACGTGAACAGCAGCGAAGAACTCGGTCGCGGGCTGGTTGGCCCATTGATCGTCGAAGAACGCGAGCCGACCGGTTTCAAGTACGAAAAGACCCTGAACCTCAAGAGCTGGCACGTTGATGAAGAAGGTGCGTTCGTCGCGTTCAGTATTCCTCGCGAGGCGGCCCGAGGCGGCACGGCGGGGCGCCTGTCGACCATCAATGGTGTCGCGCAAGCGGTGATTGACTTGCCCGCCGGGCAGATCACCCGCGTGCGTCTGCTCAATCTCGACAATACGCTGACCTATCGCCTCAACATCCCCGGCGTCGAAGCGCAGATCTACGCGCTGGATGGCAATCCTGTCGAGCCACGTCCGCTGGGCAAGGAGTACTGGCTTGGCCCGGGCATGCGTATTTGCCTGGCGATCAAGGCGCCGCCGGCCGGCGAAGAATTATCACTGCGCAACGGCCCGGTGCGTTTGGGCACATTCCGCTCAGTGGCGAACAGCGATGCACCGACCCAGTGGCCGCCCGCATTGCCCGCCAACCCGGTGGCCGAGCCGGACCTGGCCAATGCCGAGAAACTCAACTTCAATTTCGAATGGGTCGGCTCGGTGTCGGTCAACGTCGACAACGGCAAGCCGCCAAGCCTGTGGCAGATCAACGGCAAGGCCTGGGACATCACCGACAAGACCTGCGCCGACCGCCCGATTGCCAAGCTCGAGAAGGGCAAGAGCTACATTTTTGAATTGAAAAACATGACTCAGTATCAGCACCCGATTCACCTGCATGGCATGAGCTTCAAGGTCATTGCCTCGAACCGGCACAAGGTCATCCCGTATTTCACCGACACGTACCTGCTGGGCAAGAACGAGCGTGCACAAGTGGCGCTGGTGGCGGATAACCCTGGGGTGTGGATGTTCCATTGCCATGTGATCGACCACATGGAAACCGGCCTGATGGCCGCCATCGAGGTGGCGTGATGCGACAGATTCGTCCCGCGGCGATCATTGACCGCAGTCGTGATCGCGACTTCATGCGCGAAGCCCTGGCGCTGGCCGCTCAAGGCGCGGCGCTGGGTGAAGTGCCGGTGGGCGCGGTGCTGGTGCAGGACGGTGAAATCATCGGTCGAGGCTTCAACTGTCCGATCAGCGGCAACGACCCGAGTGCGCATGCCGAGATGGTCGCCATCCGCGCCGCGGCGTTGGCGGCCAGCAATTATCGCCTGCCGGGCAGTACGCTGTACGTGACGCTTGAGCCGTGCAGCATGTGCGCCGGGCTGATCGTGCATTCGCGGATTGCGCGGGTGGTGTATGGCGCGCTGGAGCCCAAGGCGGGGATTGTGCAGAGCCAGGGGCAGTTCTTCACCCAAGGCTTTTTGAATCATCGGGTGTTGTATGAGGGCGGTGTGTTGGCGGAAGAATGCGGGGCGGTTTTGAGCGAGTTCTTCAAGGCCCGAAGAGCCAAGCCTTCAGACTCAACACAAAACTAATCTGGGGGCTTGCTGGCGAATGCAGATTAACATTCAACAGATCTGTTGACTGATCCACCGCTTTCGCGAGCAAGCCCCACATTTTGATCTCCAGTGGCAGGGAGCTGGTGTTTACTTGCGGGCGACGATGACAGCACGCATCGGCGCCGGCAGCCCTTCAATCGTCTTGCTGTGGTCTTCCGGATCGAGGAAATCACTCAACGACTGATACTTCATCCACTCCGTCCCGCGCTGTTCCTCGACGGTCGTCACGCTGACATCCACGCACTTCACGTCCGTGAAGCCAGCACGCCGCAACCAGAGCATAAGCGCCGGCACCGACGGCAAAAACCACACGTTACGCATCTGCGCGTAACGATCTTCCGGCACCAGCACCTGCTGCTGATCGCCTTCGATCACCAGCGTTTCCAGCACCAGTTCACCGCCCTTGACCAGGCAGTCCTTCAAGGCCAGCAAATGCTCGATCGGTGAGCGGCGGTGATAGAACACGCCCATGGAAAACACCGTGTCGAAGCCTTCGAGCTCTGGTGGCAGGTCTTCGAAGGGGAAGGGCAGGTGCCAGGCATTGGGCTCGGACAAATAGCGCTGAACGGCCTGGAATTGGCAGAAGAACAGCCAATTGGGATCGACGCCGATCACGCTGTCTGCACCGGCGCCAAGCATGCGCCACATGTAGTATCCGTTGCCGCAACCGACATCGAGGATGCGTTTGCCCTTCAGGTCCAGATGCGGAGCAACGCGCGACCACTTCCAGTCCGAACGCCATTCGGTGTCGACGTGAACGCCAAACAGATCGAACGGACCCTTACGCCACGGCGACAAACCCATCAGCGCCGTACGCATTTGCGCACGGGTTGCATCGTCGCAATCTGTGTCCAGGCTCAGGCCGTTGAGCAAGTCGACCTCGCTCGGCTGGATCTTCGGCAAGGCGTCCAGCGCACTTTGCCAGCGCTCAAGGTCGCCATGGCCCTTTTCCATTTTCTTGTCGAGTTGCGCTTGCAAGGTATTGGCCCAGTCGGCCAGCGGTGTGCCGGCCAGACGGCGGGCGAGAGGGGACAGATCAATCATGGCAAGGCAATCAACGAGGCAAAGTTAAGACACTGGAACCACGGCACGACTTTCGAAAACCCGGCGGCCAGCAGGCGCTCGCGGTGTTCTTCGAGGCTGTCGGGCTTCATGACGTTTTCGATGGCGCTACGCTTCTGGGCGATTTCCAGTTCGCTGTAGCCGTTGGCGCGTTTGAACGCGACGTGCAGGTCGGTGAGGAGCGCGTGCTCTTCGGGGTCGTTGAAGCGCAGCTTCTCCGAGAGGATCAACGCGCCGCCGGGCAACAGCGATTGGCGGATGCGACTCAGTAGCGCGGTACGCTGCTCGGGGGCGATGAATTGCAGCGTGAAGTTCAGCGCCACTACCGAAGCTGGCTGGAATTGCAAAGCGAGGATGTCGCCTTCGATCACTTCGACCGGCAGCAATTCCTGGAACATCGAGTCCTGGCCGTTGAGGTACTCGCGGCAGCGCTCGACCATCGCCACGGAGTTATCCACAGCGATGACGCGGCAGCCATCGGTGCGCACGTGACGGCGCAACGCCTGAGTCACTGCGCCGAGGGACGAGCCGAGGTCGTAGAGCACGCTGTTGGGCTGGGCGAATTGCGCAGCGAGCACGCCGAGGTTTTCAACGATGGTCGGATAGCCGGGCACCGAGCGCTTGATCATGTCCGGGAACACCCGCACCACGTCCTCGTTAAAGGCGAAGTCGGGCACCTGGGCCAAAGGCTGGGCGAAAAGGCGATCGACGGCGGTTCCAGCGGCGTAGGTGGAAAAGGCCGGCATTTTAGCCAACTTGGCGCGGGGATGCGCGGGTTGTCTGATAAACCGCCTGGCTCATGCGGTTTGAGTGGTGAAAGGGCTGTTGTGGCGAGGGAGCTTGCTCCCGCTGGGCTGCGCAGCAGCCCCAAAACCATTCAATCGCGTTTCAATCGATGCACCGGAGTAGCCGGGTTTGCGACTGCTGCGCAGCCGAGCGGGAGCAAGCTCCCTCGCCACAGGGATCAGCGTTGTTTTTGAGAAAACGCCGACGCCGTAATCCCCCATTGCCCCAGCCAATAGCTGAGGATGATCACGTAGGGCGCGGCATGAAACGGCGCGACAAATCGATTGATGCCAATCACGCTATCGGAAAACACAAACGCCAGCGCACCGGCCGCCGCCAGCAGCGCCGAGCGTTTCGGCACATCGGTGCCCAGGCGAGCCAGCGCCCGCCAAAGCATCGCACTGATGGCCAGGCCGTAGACGATCACCGGGATCAGCAGCGGGCCCAGACCATTGGCAATCAAAATCCCCAGCCCCAGCGCGATGATCAATGGCAACACCGCCAATCGTCGGCAATCACTCAAATACGCTTTCAGATACGCCAGATGCGCGACCAAAAACGCCCCGAGGCCGAACACGAACAAATCCCCCGGCCACGCCAGCAACACATCGCCGAGCAGGGAAAAAATCAGGCCCAGGCTGATCCAGCGCCGATATTCGCTGGGCGGCGCGTCGTGCAGCCAGCCGAGCAAGGCCAGCACGGGCAGCGGTTTGACCAGCAGGCAAAGCAACGCAGCATGCACGCTCAGGCCGTAGAGAAAAGTCACCGCGCCCATCAGCGCCAGAATCAGCCAGCCCACGATCAGTTAACCGAAATCGCGCAGTCGAAGGTTTCCACCGCCGGCACTTCCGGGGCCCAAGGCTGTTGAGAAGTCAGGCGCAAGCGCCCCGAACCGGCGGCAAACGCCTGAAAGCGCCAGGTCGATACGCCGGCCGCACCCACGACACCGGCATCTTCCGGGTTGCGATACACCTCCGGCCCCAGCGAGCGCAATACGCCACCGGCCGAATCCTGGATCGCCCAACGGTAACCCGTGGTCGGGTTGCTCGGCAGGGTCAGGATCAGGTTTTGCCCACTGGTGAGTTTCACCGGGCATTCGCTTTGTTTTTCCACGGTCACGTTCTGTTTCGGTTGCGTGGCGCAGGCGGCCAGCAAAGCGAGGGCGAGGGGGACAAACAAGCGGGTGGGGGACATAAGGTCAGTGGCTCCGGCATTCACGACGAACGGCGAGCATAACTGAAGATGAGACAAATTGTGACGTGAGGAGCTACGGGCGCGATCCTCTGGTACCTGTTTAGCGCCCGTAGATGTGCAGTCAGGTCTACTTCGCAGAGGAGTAAGTCATTTGACTTAGAAAATTTCCTAAAATCCCGAAGGTTTTACCGGTCGTCAACGACTCTACGGTGAGTTCGAAGGAGTTGACCAGATAATCCATTTGATAAGGCAAGTTGCCCAAAACGGTCAGGACTACTTTACCTTCGATTGCTTTGTAATGCTCGAGGGATTTAGGGCCCAGTATATCGTTAAGCCTTTCATGGAAGTTCGCTGCACGGAAAGGTGATCCCTCTTCCCCGAGGGTGTGAGTGCCACTCTTGATGTCTTTGCTGAAAGTAAACGACAGTTGCTTTTCGCCAGGTAAGCCCCGGTTCTGAAAACCCGCAATCGTTGTTTCGTCCGGGATTAAAAGACGATACTCCAAATCAGGTGAGTCGACTGCAATCCGGCCGGCGCTGAATTTCATCCTGCCATCTACGGCGAACAGGTCCTGGGCAGCGGGGCTGATTTCATCTACCGTCATGTGCTAATTCCTTTTGATAGTGAGCCATTGTCGAGTTGGAGTTTGGCGATCAATTCAATAGGAGGTAACTGTCATATCTGACAGTTACTTAGCTTTATTAGGAATAAGAGTAGTTCGCCAGCACACTTGCAGTGCATGCATGATGGCGAACATCCTGTCAGAACAAAATTTTCGCCACATCCGCAAAACGCTTGGCGAAATGCACGGTAATCCCTTCCTTCAGGTAATCCGGCAACTCATCAAAGCTTCCACGGTTAGGCTCCGGCAAGATCAATTCAAAAATTTTCTGCCGCCGCGCCGCAATGACCTTTTCACGCACCCCGCCAATCGGCAAGACATGCCCGGTCAGCGTGAGTTCGCCGGTCATGGCCACGCCTTTTTTCGGCGGCTGATTGCGTGCAAGCGAAAGCAAGGCACTGGCCATGGTCACGCCGGCACTTGGGCCGTCTTTCGGGGTGGCGCCTTCCGGGACGTGCAGGTGGACGAAGGCTTCGTCGAAGAACTTCGGATCCCCGCCAAACGACTTCAGGTTGGAGCTGACATAGCTGTAGGCGATTTCCGCCGACTCTTTCATCACGTCGCCCAGTTGCCCGGTGAGTTTGAAGCCCCGGTTGAGCGTGTGAATCCGCGTCGCTTCGATCGGCAGGGTCGCGCCGCCCATACTGGTCCAGGCCAGGCCTGTGATCACACCGGTACCCGACAGCACTTGCTCGTTACGGAACACCGGATGACCGAGTGAGGCTTCGAGGTCTTTCGGCCCGATTTTGATCACCGCTTTCGGTTCGTCGATCAACTTCACCACGGCTTTACGCACCAGTTTGCCCAGTTGTTTTTCCAACTGGCGCACCCCGGCCTCACGGGCGTAGCCATCGATCAGGGCTTTCAAGGCACTGTCACTGATGGCCAGGCTGCCTTTCGACACGCCGGCCTTCTCCAGTTGCTTGGGCCACAAGTGGCGCTTGGCAATGGCGATTTTTTCTTCGGTGATGTAACCCGACAGGCGAATCACTTCCATCCGGTCCAGCAACGGGCCGGGGATTGAATCGAGGGTGTTGGCAGTGCAGACGAACAGCACTTTCGACAGGTCCAGACGCAGGTCCAGGTAGTGGTCGAGGAATTCGACGTTCTGTTCCGGGTCGAGGGTTTCCAGCAGCGCCGAGGCCGGGTCGCCCTGGTAGCTCTGGCCCATCTTGTCGATCTCGTCGAGCATGATCACCGGG